>Ga0041059_1000062_pt1 | contig 52998 bp, 45 predicted proteins | sample AraColnosormetaG_FD_56232 | JGI IMG/M metagenome (GOLD analysis project Ga0041059, IMG submission 56232) | Arabidopsis roots microbial communities from North Carolina, USA - Col MF nosort | ecosystem: Host-associated > Plants > Roots > Unclassified | place: USA: North Carolina | collected...
TAACAATTGTCTCATGGATTCGTGGTATAGCGTTACTTAATAACAATTATAAACTGTAAAATATAAATATTTTATAAAAATAAAATTTGTAAGTTTTAATATATATTACCTTTAAAAAATAAATAGTCCCGCGGTATATCGCAGGTTAAAATCTAGTAATTATATATTATGAATAAAATAATTTAGATAAAGTTAGAGATCAAATCCTATTACATCTAGAAAAATACCAGTCTATATATTTGTGATTTTTATTGTTGTAACAATTGTGGTGATTAGTTTACGATTTTAAACATATCAACAACAAAAATAATTCAGAAAAGAAAACGCACTCAATTAATATAGTTTTTTTATAGAATGAAACTTAAACCTTTTTACACGTATAAAATGCTTTTTAGTGTAACGGTTAAGACTTCATCTTCAGATAAATATTTTAGGACCTTAATATATAATGGTAACTTTAAAATTGTTCTAGACGACGGTATTATTAATATTATCAAATACTTAGTACAACGAATCAAATTGACTGGAACTATAGGAATGTTCGAAATGGAACATGATCCAACAAATATCATACGTGGTGGATTAACTTGCTTCACATATAATTTGTGCTGAAGTCCAAATAATAATATACATGGATTCTGGAAGTATTATAGTTGGGTATAAAGTCTTGTTGCATTTGCATTTATTTCTTGTACGCAATGCGGCTAAGCAACTTTCATTATCCTTACCATAAAAAGAACAAAAACAATCGTATCATATTCTCACTCTGCACGAAAAGTCAAGTCACGTAAATTGTTAAAAGATTGGGGATTTGAATATTGTATCAGAAAAATGTTATTTAATCTACAATTTTAAACTATATTAAAACACATAATTAACTAAGAAATCCTTTGTAATCTCTTAAAGTCACTAAAAATCTAATGCTTAAAATATTTCCAATCACAATGAATTTTAAAGTTTTTTTTACCAAATCAATTGTTCTATATTACTATATTTTATAACTTTTTAAAACTCTATGGTTGAATAACATAATATTTTGTTTTAACACAAATCATTTTAAATGGTAGATTGAATACACTTCCTTAGTTTTGAAAAAATACACTAAAAGTATGAAATGATGTTTTTTTTTTAATTACAAAACGATAACTCGAAAACGATGGTTTAATGAAATTATTTGATGAAATAAAGTTATCATAAACATCCTTAATCTCTTCTTATACATGTCAACTTTGACCATGACATGAATGGATCGCATTCCCAATTTACTAACACAAAAAAAAATGAGGAAATACGAAAACAGTAGTATAAAAATAGAGCAAAGCCGGTGAGAAAAAACAAGAAACACAGAAACAGAACATAAATTAAAGAAGACTCACATTCAAGAATCTCTCTCTTCTCCTCCTCTCATTCTCTCAGCGGCTTCTTCTTCTTCCTTTTTCTTTCACATCACACAACACAACCACTGTGATCTTGATTTGTTACCAATGACGACGTTCAATTACTATTTAGCGGAGCATCCAACGATCGTTAACTTCCGTTGGAGTCCAACCCAATCCTACGCCTCCACGTGGTCTTTCCTCTTCACCGCCGTCTCATCTTACATCATCGCCGCCGTCACTCTCCACCTCCTCCTCCTCATAACCCTCTCCCTCTCTAACCGCCGCCGCGGATTCTCCCTCGGTCCAATCCCAGCTCTACACAGCTTAACCATTTCCATAATCTCCGCCGTCATATTCGTCGGTATCCTCCTCTCCGCCGCAGCAGAGATCAGAGACACGCGGTGGCTATGGCGTCGCACCCGCACCACTGCTCTCCAATGGTTCCTCTGCTTTCCCGTAGGTACACGCGCTTCGGGACGCGTGTTCTTCTGGTCATACGCGTTTTACCTCTCAAGATTCCTTCACTTGTTCCGTACTTTCTTCTCCGTGATACGACGTCGTAAACTCAGCTTCTTCCAGCTTATCAACCAGTCTTCTCTTCTCTGTATCTCCTTCCTCTGGCTCGAATATTCCCAATCCTTTCAGGTATAAAATAACCGGGTTACCACACATTAAACCGGAATCAATTACCGAATTTATAAATTTGAACCGTTCTTCCTGGTTTTGGTTTCTGTAGGTGGTAGCGATACTATTAACGACCGTTTCGTACGCCGTTGTGTACGGTTACAGGTTCTGGACGGAGATTGGGTTGCGTGGCGCGTGTTTTCCGTTTGTCGGAAACTGTCAAGCCATTCTGTTAGGGTGTATGACGGTTTGCCACGTAGGCGTACTCTGTATACACCTGGTCAAACGCGGCGGTTGTAACGGTATCGGTGCTTGGTTGTTTAACTCTGTTCTTAACGCCGTTATCACGTTGCTCTACTTGAAGTTTTATTGCAAGACGCGTTCAATGATGACCAAGGCTAATCACAACACCACATAAACCTTAATCATTTTTGTATTATTGAAATCATCCGGAAAAAAAAAATCAGACTTCAGCTAAAATATGAAAACTGGAGATCAGATTTATTCTGTTGATGTTGTTGTTGTATGATAATTAGGAATAGGAATCATTGTAGTCTTGCTCTCCGACACAAAATATATTATATAATTTTGCATTATAATAGCTTATTTTGATCTTTTGAAGATTCGTCACTTTTCTCAGGTTGCAAGGAAAGAAAAAGTCAGGTAGCTTTCGGTATTGAATTCGTTTCTTTTAAACATCTAATCAAAGAAAAGGAGTTTTTAAGTCACAGGAATACTTTTTATGAATCACGTTTTGTCATAATAATAACCTGAGAAAAGACAAAATCGATATGCACTATATAGTTACAGCATTGCCGGATGATATCAATCTCCGGCGTCCACTTGTTTCCGGTCAATGAGAACACCGTCGTCCCAAGTTTCAGAGTATCTGTAGGAAATAGCCGTCAACAATTTTGAATAAACTTGGGGTTGCTCCTTTTCTGATTAAGATAGGGAAAAGTTTTTTTTAAGAGTCACTGACCTTGTTCCATCCAAATCTATACAGAGGAATTGTCCGTGGCGCCAACCATCTTTGAAATGTCCAAAGAATATCTCACCGGACTTTGAATAGAACCGGCCTTCGCCACTGGCTTTTCCTTTCCAGAAATTTGCAAACCATCGATCACCTTTGTGGAAATAAAACCAACCCTGCAAGACAAATGAACAAGTTTTGTTTTTCTAATAAGAGATATATTTGTACAGTCCTTTATCAAACCTATTCGATATATTGGGGAAGTAGGAAACGCATTTTAAATGGCACCAGCTTGACAAAGTCTTAGGGACTTGGTGGTGAAACTAAGCAGTTGGTGCAAAAGTGTAGTCTCAATAAGCTAATCAAAATTCGAAAAGGTCAAAAGACTATTTCACCTTTCCGTGTATTAAATCTTCTCTCCATGTGCCTTGGAACACGTCTCCATTCTTGAAGTAGAATGTTCCGAGACCAGATCTTTTACCGTTGTGCCACATTCCATCATATATGCTTCCATCTCCAAGTACCAAACGACCCTGGTGGGAATAGTCAGCTGTTACTTTCGGATTAACTAAGAAGTCTGTCTCAAACATAAGAAGAGGATCCATGGATGAATTGGTTTCAATGAATAAAACTAACAAGACAGATTACCTTTCCTTCGGGAAGGCCTCCTTGGCATCTTCCCTTGAAAAGTCCTCCTCTGTACTGCATCTCAAGAATAGGACTCCATCTTTTTGATGAATCTCGTTCAGCTTCCTAAGAATTAAAAATGGAAAATTTTCTCTCAGTTGGCATCGACTTGGACGATGTTTTTACAGAAAGACTCTTCATCATGGTTGCAGACTGAACCAAGGAGAAAACTTTGCCTCTATATGCATTATTGTTTGAAAAAGCAGCCCACTAGTAAGAAGATGATTGATATCTCAACCTCATAAGCTGGTACATTGCTACTTACCAGCATAGACGATGCTCGAGCGGATAGATTTCTTTGCTTTGTAAAATCAGCATATTTCTCAGATAGCAGGGTAGATGCAGTATCACTAGAGTCTTTTGTCGAGCCATTAGGGTTGAAAAATGATTCTTCTCTGGAATCAGCCTTCCTAGAGAGTTGACTGGCAACACTGAGATTACTGTTCAATTTCTTCGAAGGTCTCACACCAACAGGAAGGTTGACAATTCCCAGGCTAAGCACTGCAGTGTCTCCAGAATCAGCTTGCCATTTCTGCTCAATCTGATATCCCTGATCCATACTCCAATTGGCAATAGGCTCCCTCTGGATAGCACCAAAATCTACAAAAGATGACTTTCATTCACTTAATCACTTTTAAAGTAGTTTAGGGCGTCACTACTTCAGCACCCTATAAATAACAAGTAATAAAGCATCTCGACCAATACAACATACAAAAATAAGCAGCAACAGAAAGTTGTCTTCAATTTTGTACCTTCTACATTTTCATCTTTAAGATCCAGACGACTGTTTCTGGATGGTTCCCCCTCTTTTAATGGGTATTCACTATCATCACCGTTCTCAGAAACTTCCAGGAGGTCCTCAGAGTCAATTTCAAATTCCTCAATATTCTGATTGGAAGTTTTTACGTCAGTAGAGTCTGCTGAATCTTTAATTGAAACTGGCGTCTCTCCAAGTCCAATATTTGTTTCTTTTTGGAGCTGTGAACGATATCTCGTGAAGATATTTAAAACAAAAGGAACAAGACCAGAAAAAATGTTGCCTTTGTTGGATGTTTCCACTTCTGAAGAACTGTGATGACATTTGAGACTAGCATTAATGCTTAAAAGTGGTCACGAGAAATAGAATCTGAGTCTTGGTCAAAAGCATCATAGATCTTAATCAAACACATAAAAATATATGGTATAAATGCTGAAACCATATATTTACTTTTCTTTGTTGATTTTCAGCTAAATATGATACCATATGCATGAGCTTGAAATTGTTAGCTGTCACTAAACATGAAGACACACCTTAGAATAAAAAACGTTGTGACACGCACTTTAGGCTCCAGATCAGGCTCATGAACAGTAGATACTATAATATCTCCAGTGTACTCCATAGTTTGACGGAAAGTACGAAGAATTGTTTTCACGTCTTTCTTCTGGAGAGGTACCGAACTAGCCACAATGCATATAATAGCGTTTAGATCCTGCATGTTGGTAAAAGCATGGTTGAGACTTGAGAAGAAAAAGGTTACTTTGAATAACATAATTTCGTAAGAATTATTTCAAGGAGCATATCATTCGAGAAAAATGCCAAAATACACACAAACAAAAATTTCAAATACCCTTGCTCCTTTGGGAGAGTGATACCATCTGTTTTACCGGTTTTTTATAAGTCACTATGTTTAGATTTATTTTTTCCAATTATCAAATCCTCGAATTAATGTTTTTATATTCACTTTATTATCAGACGAATGAGGAAAAAATCAAACGAAGAACTTAAGTAGGCAGATGAATCTTCTGTCGAAAGCTCTTTAACAGATTAGAAATACCTTTAGACCAGGTCGAAAGAATGGGCAGTCATATATAGCTCGTAATATCGAAGTCTTAAGGTTGTGACCAACTCCAAAACCAACCTTTGCCTCTTTGTAACTTTCTAGAATCTGTACATAAGAGAGTTGAAGGATTGAAGACAAGCTGAAACTAAGGGTGACTATACCATACAGACAAATGAAATCTCAAGAATAGGTAAGACTATGAAGATTTTTACTACTAAAACCCAAAAGAAACAATTCCAAGAAACTTACCGTTTTAACTTCTGAACCTTCAAGTTCTTTAAGATCTTTATGCATCACATCGATGAAGTTTCCATGCATCCCCTAGATAAACCCATGTATGAAATGACAAAAAAAATTGAGTATAATATGAGAGACAGCTAGAGCAGAAAAGTAACCTTACACTTATCAGAGCGGAAGCTGCATTTATTGCCATAGACACAGCATTGTTTGCATTTCTCAGCGCCTCGTCCAAAGTTACCAAATCCTTCTGTAGTAAAACCTCTATGTCGATATCTACAACGCCCAAATTAAAGTCAGTTCATGGCCAGCAGAACTACTAGAAGAAAAGGTAATTTTTCTGACGCTATTGTGTCAGGAAATATTTCACAATGTTAATAGACGTACCTATACAGAAATTGGTGTGTTGCTGCAGTTTTCTAGCCAACTCGTTAACCTGCACACAACCTGGGAAATTAGAAAAAGAGAAAAGGCTCTAACTAGCAATACTAAATGAAGTTGAACTTGTCTGTAGATAGGGACGTCATTTACTGGGCTGTTTTCAGTTTGTTATATGGAATACTGTATATATTAAAAAATGTTGACAAGAAATGGAGATGACAGAGATTTGGGAAGGTGTGTTGTTGGAAAAACATGAAGCCACTCGAAGGTTCTCCACCTAGTTTTCTTCTCTATCAATTCAGGTATACAAGTTCTACTTACAGCACCAATAAAAAAGTCCAAACACGTAACTAACTGCTTTAATCTTATTATCAAGACTCTGGGATGATAAAATGAAAGTCCAAATTGGCTCTTTTGGTACATAGCAATCAACTACAACTTTAGAAGCAACAAAAAACTACCTCTTCTAGACGCTTTCGGCCTTCAAAGCTGAAAGGCTTTAATAGCACAGCAACAGCTAAGTTACCCCCAGATCTTACTGCACTAAGAATATTAATAGCTTCAACCTGGTCAGAACCATATCCAGCACTAGCCACCTGGCAAGGGTAACAGTTTAAGCAGAATCAGATGCTCGGCCAATACTATTCCACGAAAATAAAATTCGAGAAAAATTGAAAACCATTAGCATTTCATTAAGAGCCTAAGCGAATTTCGGAACCATGGTTGTTAATAATCACTGATCAATTAGACACTGTGTATCTTTTGCTACCTATGGAACTGCGAAATTCAAAAACGTTTTTGTAGCAGAAAACAGAACACAAACAATGTTAGGCGAGAAAAGTACAAACAAGGATGAAGGCCCTTGGACGTGACTGTAACAGCTCAATTGGATTCATGGTCTTCAAGGCATTATCTGTAAACAGAAAGAGAGAAGCGATAAGTAAGAAAGATAGCATATCCCTCTAATCTTCTTGAACAACTAGCTAAATATATGCTAGTTGTTCAAGAATCTGTTTTTAATCAAATTCAAAACTCAAACGGCAAGAAGAAACAGGAAAAGAATAGATTATGGACCTTGGTGATTGAGCCTCTGCTGTAACACTAAACCTCCAGAGCTGTCCTTGCTAATACTCCTGAAAAAGTAGATTTGGCAATTAAATTTGATCCCTTTCACGAATACACAGAGCGTACGTAATCAATTCAAGCCATAAGCTTCGTCACTAGAAGAAAGCTACACAATTTAGGAGTGTGCTAGGAAAGTCAGTAACAATAAACTATCAGATTTCGAAAATTAGACTACAACAAAGTGGCTAGTAGATAAAACAGAATCATGGGCCGAACAAAAGTCGAGCATATACCAAAATCGCAGAGGAAGAGAAGGAAAAGGAGAATCCAAGCATGAATCCATGATAGACTCCTTGCGACTACCGATGACAAGAACCTCAATGAACTCGTCAGACCCATCTTCTCCAGCTCTCTCGCACGTCTCTATCGGAGCAGAATCCCTCACTAAGCACATCACGCAAATCCGACGCGCCTTTCGAGATGTACAGTTCAATCGCGTCGTAGCACCAAGGGACGAAAACGGAACTCCAAAAGTAGGAAGTAAAGCTAAACGAGAGAACAATGGTACTCGGAGAGTAGAGAAAACTGGAAGTTCCATAGAAATCGGCATTGCTCCGCTTCTACGGAACCACTTCTTAGAATACAGAACAATTTAATAAGTCACATGAAATTGATAGATGATGAGATTCGGTCGGAGCATAGCATGTCTGAAGTTCTCCCGATAATTCTGAAGCAGAAGAGGGAAGAGTGAGAAAAATATCAAGTTCGCCGGCACCGTGAACTGATTATTTATTCATTAACCCTTATATTACTACTTATTTTAGTTTTGACCTCATATTTGTTTTTATTGCTTATGTACCCCTACTGTAAGTTGACGAATCGGTGGCGGAGATTAACTTTTGAACCGATCAATCACATCCTCATATTTGGTCTACTATCACTTTTAATAGTTTACTTTCTTGGTCAATGATATATTTTATAATCAAATTGTTTCATTATAATAAAGAAAGAACTTATCTTAGTCTTCTACAATAATGAGTCCAATATATTCACTAAACAAACAGTTCTTTCTTAACAACAACTAGAGAAAACAATTTCAAGGAAAAATTTTACTTAGAAAAAATCAACTAGACACGATTTTTTCTTCAGCATTTTATACATGAATTGTTATATTTTTTTGGATATAACTTTATCTTAGAAGAAAATATACTTATACCATTGTAAAAATAAGGGAATTTGGTCAAAAATTCCAAAAAAAAACTTATACTATTGTAAAAATAAAAATAAATGACATCGAAATAATTAATAAAAACATCTGGTCCCCATGAAACTCGTATATTAATACTTCAGATCCAAAATTTATGAAAAAATATCAAGCTCAATGTATTAAATTAAAAAATATAAATCATTAAAAGCTAGATTTTATTCTTGTTTGGTACAACCAATAATAATAAGTGGGGAAAAGTATTAATTAGAGTTTGCTTCACGTTTGAGTTTCACAAAAAGTGTAACGACGCCAGGAGAATTTTATCGGGTCGCAAGTGTCACCTTTGTGGATTTTGTCTTCCCTGCAACTTTTGACCTTTTCGCACTCAGCGAATCAGATCGCTATAGTACGGTGCACCCTACCGTCTCTGATCATCCCCACTGTCTTAATTAGATCCGACCCGAAACGTATCCTTCTCTGAAACTTCGTTTGAGATTCGCATTCCTCTGTTCTTCCACCATTTAACAATTATCCTCTTTTGTCTTCGCCAACTTCTTCCGTTTCTTCATACTTCTCCAGGTACTTCGTCGAGTTCCTCGTGCTTTAGATTGTTTTTGCTTTTTTCGAAGATACGTGAGAGAAGTGTTTCTCTTGCTCTGTCTCTTCTTTGATCTTATATCACGTGGGATCTGATTTTTTAGTTGCGGTATTCACAAGTCTTTCCCAATTTGAGGATGTTTTGTCTCCGTGATTTCTGTGTTTTTGTTTTGGAATATTGATGATTATAGATTCGAAATTATGCAGCTTTAGATACTAACTAAATGACGAATCTTTTCTCATTATTCGCTTGTTGAATCTTCCACTGAGCTCATAGATAAGGAATTCTCTGTTCATTGTTGCTTTTAGAGCTTAATTCATGTTCCTGAGATTCAAATTTGCAACCTTTTTCCCACTTATGTAAGAAAAAATGGCTTTTTATATATTCTTCATTCATGGCTGTGTTGATTAGGAATCTCTAATCTCTATGTCTACTGTTAGATTAATTGTTTGGTATTGATACTCAAATTGCATATATTTAGGTTCTTGCATTGGTTTTTTATAGTATCTTTTCTGCAACTGAGTCTTTGTATTTACCAAAAAAAGAAAAAAACTCAATCTTTGTGGGGAACTTAAAGGTGGCACTGAGTAATATTTGAATCTCATTGCTGCAGTTTTGTCTTGAGGTTTATCTGGAAAAAAGATGGAAGTTTGCGGGGATCTGAAATCTGATAACTTAAAGAACCGCCCCTTGACTCCGCTTAGGATTCTGAGGGGCTTGATGATCCTGCTGGTGTTTCTGTCTACTGCTTTTATGTTTCTGCTGTACTTTGCACCAATAGCTGCTCTAGGTCTACGGCTTCTGAGTGTGCAACAATCTAGAAAAGTTGTTTCGTTAATCTTTGGTCTCTGGTTAGCTTTGTGGCCTTACCTGTTTGAAACGGTTAACGGGACAACTGTGGTGTTCTCTGGAGACATCATTCCGGTTGAGAAACGTGTTTTGCTTATTGCAAATCACAGGACGGAGGTGGATTGGATGTATCTGTGGAATATTGCCTTGAGAAAAGGCTGTCTTGGCTACATCAAATACGTGCTCAAGAGCAGCTTGATGAAATTACCTATTTTTGGTTGGGGCTTTCATGTTTTGGAATTTATCCCGGTGGAGAGGAAGCGGGAGGTCGACGAACCTGTTTTGCTTCAAATGCTTTCATCTTTTAAGGATCCTCAAGAACCCTTATGGCTTGCTCTATTCCCTGAAGGAACCGATTTCACGTACTATATGCTCCCTATCTGATTTAACTGCTCTAGATATATTAGCTAATACATTATTAATCTGAATCTTCGAAGATATCTTTCAGTTTCTCTTTGGTAGGATATTTAACACCATGCGCATCTGTCTTGCAAATATCTTAAACCAGTCACCCTCATTTACAATAATTTGCCTGCTATTGCATGAATGTTTGAAATGCTGCTCTTAGTATATCTTCTTTCTATTACTGAGACCTTCCTTATTTGATATGCAGTGAAGAGAAATGCAAGAGAAGCCAAAAGTTTGCAGCTGAAGTTGGTCTTCCAGCACTATCAAACGTACTTCTACCAAAAACAAGGGGTTTTGGCGTTTGCTTAGAAGTTCTTCATAACTCTTTGGATGCAGGTATGGTTCATGAAATTTTGTTACAAATGTTGGTGTACATATAGTAGTATCTCAAGCCACATGTTATGCAAACACTTATGTGTTTTGACGACATTATGATGGCGTGCATATCTTCTATTTTTCCAATGACCCATGTGGGACCTCATGACCACAATTAACTGAACAAGGCATTTCCTTTTATTGCAATGCAGTATATGATTTGACTATCGCATATAAACCTCGCTGCCCATCTTTCATGGACAATGTATTCGGGACGGATCCTTCAGAAGTACATATCCACGTTCGGCGAGTTCTACTAAAGGAGATTCCAGCAAACGAGGCAGAATCTTCTGCTTGGTTAATGGATTCATTTAAGTTGAAGGACAAACTGCTATCCGATTTCAATGCTCAGGGGAAATTCCCCAATCAAAGACCAGAAGAAGAACTCTCTGTTCTCAAGTGCATTGCAACATTTGCAGGGGTAATATCTTTGACAGTAGTGTTCATATATCTGACCTTGTATTCACATAGCTGTTTCAAAGTATATGCTTGTCTAAGCGGCACATATTTAACTTTTGCTACATATTACAAGTTCCAACCCTCACCTGGCTGTTTTAGAGAAGATTCTTGTAAAGTTAAAAACCATTAACTTTGTTGTAAATACAATTCTTTCTTTGTATACAAAGAAATAATATTACAGGCAGAAAATATCTCTGGGATGCCTTTTTCATTGTAAGTTCTTTGATCTTCAGTTAGTTAAAATTGTATTCCATGTTGTTCTCTTGAAAGTTGAAACTCACATAGATAGTTTGTGTAGTCTTTAGTCACATTTTGGTTATGTCAAATTGTTTGAGTCTTGCAAGTGCCACTGTTAGCACTTTTCATTCAAAACTGTCACGGAGCAAACAGAATTTGGAAGGAAAAGTTGATATGTTGGAACTGTAGAACTCTTGTGTTTATTGAGTTAGAAACAACAACAGGTCACTAAACCATCTTGTCAAAAGGTGTTCTTACTTCTGAATCAGTCAAGTAAAGGAAGTTTCCATCTGAGCAAAACTTTGTCGGTGATCGACAAAGCATAGTAGAACCCACTTTGTCCCAAAAGAATGTTACCTTCTTTTTGCAGGTGATGAAAAAGAGAGTAAGAAGGCCGTTGCTCAGCACCCTTTCACTGATACATTGGATCATCTTTTTCAGGTAGAGCATAGCATCTCCTGTTTTCTTTATATGCATATCTATAACTTGTCCACGTGTCATCTTATCTCTTTATATGAGTAGGTGCAGATGAGCTCAGGTTAGTTTTGACTAAACCAACTTTCATGAACTTTCTTTACTTTTTTGGTTGGGAAAGATTTGAGAGGCACAAAACAAAACAATGTCTATTGATACATTTCTCTTAGGACAATACAAGCTCATGTAGAATTGTAATTCTATATCTAACCACACAAAGACACATGTACAATTGTAATCGATAACTATGAGACATAATCTTCTTTTTATTAACGCAAGAAAAAAAAAATCATCAAGGCAAATAAATGTTACACTGACAAAGAAAATGGGCTAACAGAGTAGGCACAGAAAATTATAATTAATTGAAGTTGATAACCCTAACTTTAAACCTCTGAGTCTCCAGCACTTATAAATAGAGAATCGGTGCCAGAGATTCATCATCATCCACATCACATAAACACAAAATCCGGTTTTTAATAATGGCGAAAATCTCCAGTATTCACATTCTCTTCTTCGTCTTCATCACAAGTAACCAACAACAAAGCACACTCTGTTTTTGTTTCTTCTCTGTTTCACTTATGCATTTAGGTTTTTTGGTTGTATTTAACTGTTTTTGAAATTGCAGGTGGCATTGCTGATTCCGCCACCGTATTCACTTTACAAAACAGTTGTGCGTACACCGTTTGGCCGGGAACTCTCTCCGGCAACAGCATCACCCTCGGCGACGGCGGATTTCCCTTAACTCCAGGCGCTTCCGTGCAGCTCACGGCTCCTACCGGTTGGTCAGGCCGGTTCTGGGCTCGTACCGGCTGCAACTTTGACGCCTCCGGTCACGGTACCTGCGTCACCGGAGACTGCGGCGGCGTTTTAAAATGTACCGGCGGCGGAGTTCCTCCAGCGACTCTAGCGGAATTCACCGTGGGATCAAGCAATGCCGGCATGGATTTCTACGACGTGAGCCTCGTCGACGGTTACAATGTAAAGATGGGGATAAAACCACAGGGAGGATTCGGAAATTGCAAATACGCAGGCTGCGTCTCGGACATCAACGAGATTTGCCCTAGCGAGCTTAGGATCATGGATCCGAATTCGGGAAGTGTCGCGGCGTGTAAGAGCGCTTGCGCGGCGTTTAGTTCGCCGGAATTTTGCTGTACTGGTGCTCACGCGACGCCGCAAACTTGTTCTCCGACGTATTACTCGTCCATGTTTAAGAACGCTTGTCCTAGCGCTTATAGTTACGCTTACGACGACGCATCGAGCACTTTCACTTGTACCGGATCTAACTACTTGATCACTTTCTGCCCTACCCAGTCTTAAAACCGGAGCTCCGGTTTAGATTTGGGTTGGGTTTCTCTCTCTCACGTTTCTTTTGCTTGTTATGTACGGAAAGAGAAATAAAGAAAGATATGATAAGGAAAAGCGACTATGATCCATTTTTAAAGATTTTTTCCAGTGTTCTGTTGTTACACACACACACACCCATCTCATTTGCAAATTTGCAATGTTGCTTTGATTAGCACAATAGTATATTGAGACTAACATATCAATATCTGGATTACTAAAGACAGATGAATGCTTCATTAGGGGGTTAATAATTGTGTGTTTCAGGTCATTGGTTCTCTTCTTCTTGATATACTTACTAACATGAGAGAGCAATAAAAACTTTTAGTTCACCCAAAAGAGACAGAGCTAAATACATTTTCAGCCACGGAATGGTTAAAATATGTGACCCGCGCACAGATTCGATAAAGTCTACAAGACAGCTTGTTAATTTCTTAAGGAGATCGTACTAATGCAGTTAATATATCACTAGTGTTTATTGCTTATTTTGGTTTCCACTTGTAAGCTTTCTTTATTCCTGTGGCAGCCTAAACGAATCCTACAATAGCCTGAAGCTCATCCATTTTCTGTAAACCAGAGAATGTCTCATAATTCACACCACTGGGCATTGTCTTGCAAATATGGATAGACCAGTAACCCTCATTTTGCTAATTAGCAATGCATGGATGTATGAAATGTTTATTGAATCAGGTTAGATGGTTCAAAGTAGGTTGTATTGTCGGTCTTAGTGGAACTTGGTTCGAGATAGACATAAGAACCATTATATATTTATCTCGGAGGTGTATTATATTAGAATTAGAATCTCACTCTAAAAGTTCTTGGACGGAGCTAAAATAACATATAAGAGACATGTGCAAATCCATTCAAAACCAATAAACTCTTCAACTGTATTATAAATCTTACAACTATTAATGTCTAATTTTAGCTATTGCCACTACGGTCTAAAATCTTCGAAACCGTGTGGACCATATAACCCTGATGAGTGGGACTAATAAGATTTTTAACATTACCCCTTAGAATAGAAAGGTCCTATGCTATGTATTAGTACAAGGAAATTTCAGCAGCCACGTTTTTTTACCACACCACTGCTTATACTAATTAGGAGGATTACTTAGCTTGGTTTAAGGGTTTAGTAAGAAAAGTCCATCTTCTTCCTCTCTGTACGCCCTTTGAATCTCATCTCATAAAGAGACAATTCTTTCTAGCTCCCATCACCCTTTTGCTGATTGCTGATTAGTTTTCCCTTTTCATATCAGATATTATATTTCGAGATTTGACATATATAATACAATGTTTTCGATAAACTACAAAACCAATTTCGAAAAACATATAAGTTTTGCTGGAAAAAGCCGTCGTTGATCAAAGCCACACGACAGGTTTTATGCCTAACAACGTTGACCCATTAATGAAAGGACTCAAAAGCAACCCTCATAGTCACGGCAAGATTCAATTACTTTTCCTCGGACCCAAAGTTGGTTCAATTTATGAACCAGTTTCTACGTCTAAGTCAGTCGTCTCACCTTATAATCTTTAAAGTCTCCCGCTGCACTAATCACTCCGTTTCATCGTTTTATATATCACTTGATTTTATTTTATTTCATAAAATATTTTTTTTTAAATACAGATTTTTCTTCAACTATGTTCTAGACTTCTAGAAGCCATAAAAGATTACAATATTATTAAAATGCGGGACAAAACTACATAACGATACCATTTAACGTACGAAATATTTCTAATTTACCTATTCGTTTATAACCAGATTTTATACCTGTTTAGATGTTTACTGTTTTAAAAACTACACATTCATGGTCATGGAGGATATGATATCTAAAACCTTAGGATTCAAGCTTTCGCGTTCAAGTAGCAAATCAGGCCTCTTATGTATGCATCTGTTCCGGTCTTATAATCGAGGATTCACACCAAATTAAAAAGCATCGATCTATTCGGGTTTCATACAATCATACTCATGGGTTACAACAGTCAACAAACACATCTATCTGGTCATCTGGATCTCAAACTCGCACCTCACAACACAATATCTAACCGATCCGGATCTCATATTCAATTCGTGGATCACAATTAGACACATCTAATTGGATCTCATAGTCGCGGATCACAATTAAATTCATCTATACAGATATCATACTCGCGGACCACACATCACATGACATAAAACATCACACTGAACCCTAAGGTTTAGTGTAGTGTGCATCAGCCATGGCCGAGTCAAAATGTTAAGATTTTTTTTTTACCATTTATAGTAAACTAATGGAAGTAAAAACCAGTAATGCAAAGAAAATTCAGAGAACCAAAGGAAATATCTATCAAGACACCAAAAATTCTAATTGATTAATCATGACAACATTACGTCGCTACCCCTCGAACCAACATCTATAAATAGAGGATCGGTGCCATTAACATTCATCATCATCACCCACAGCACAGAGACACACACAAAAAACCCATAAAAAAATATGGCAAATATCTCCAGTATTCACATTCTCTTCCTCGTGTTCATCACAAGTAACAACATCAAACACACTCTATTTCTGTTTCTTCTCTGTTTCACTTATATATGTCTTATCTTTCTCCTTTCATTATTACATTCTTCACCTGTTTTGTCTGTTTTTAAGGAGAATAGCTTTCAATACTGTTTCTTAAGTTTCCTTTTCTGATGATTTCTTTTTCTTTTGTTCATCATCTTAGATCACAACATATTGCACCATTATTTCTCAAAATTGTTTCGTATTTTTGATGTTTTTGTTTTTTTTTAAACTGCAGGCGGCATTGCTGTTATGGCCACAGACTTCACTCTAAGGAACAATTGCCCTACCACCGTCTGGGCCGGAACTCTCGCCGGTCAAGGACCCAAGCTCGGCGATGGAGGATTTGAATTGACTCCAGGTGCTTCCCGACAGCTCACGGCTCCTGCAGGATGGTCAGGCCGGTTCTGGGCTCGTACAGGCTGCAACTTTGACGCCTCCGGAAACGGTAGATGTGTAACCGGAGACTGTGGCGGTCTAAGATGTAACGGCGGCGGAGTTCCTCCCGTCACTCTGGCTGAATTCACTCTAGTAGGCGATGGCGGCAAAGATTTCTACGATGTGAGCCTCGTAGATGGTTACAATGTCAAGCTGGGGATAAGACCATCCGGAGGATCGGGAGATTGCAAATACGCAGGCTGTGTCTCTGACCTCAACGCGGCTTGCCCCGACATGCTTAAGGTCATGGATCAGAACAATGTCGTGGCCTGCAAGAGTGCCTGTGAGAGGTTTAATACGGATCAATATTGCTGCCGTGGAGCTAACGATAAGCCGGAAACTTGTCCTCCCACGGACTACTCGAGGATTTTCAAGAACGCTTGCCCTGACGCCTATAGCTACGCTTATGACGACGAAACGAGCACCTTCACTTGTACCGGAGCTAACTACGAAATCACTTTCTGCCCTTAAAAACCGAAGCTTCGAGTTAGATACAGTCGGGTTTAATTATCTCTCACGTTTCTTTTGCTTATTATGTACGGAAAGATAAATAAGGAAAGCTGATGACTATGAATCATCGTCTTCCACTTTTAAGCTTTTTTAGTGAGTATTAGTCAGTTGTTACACTCAGCTGATTTGTTTACAAAGAAATAAAACAAAATGATTGATCTACGGATACTTATCTATTGCATTCCATGCTGTGTAAGTGAGAGATCATGTATCTTTCTGTTCGAAACGGAATTTTGAACGTTCTTTACCAAAGAAAAAGTCTATAGATACATTTTTCATCAACTCACTTAAAAGAAAACTTAACAGCTATTAATACCTGATAAAACCATGGCCGCATATATAGATTAAAACCGTGTGGACGATGTAAACTCTGATTTAAGAAACAAATAGAATTCTGATTAGTTAACATTGAGCGAGCCATTAATGAAATGGCCCTAAGATAATGAAAAGTTCAAGGAAATTAATCGTCACGACCGTTTACAAATAATAAAAACCATTTACTACTCCGACACACAGTTAAGTAAATTTATGAAACTTGATTCTATGTTTAAGGTACTCTTCTCACCTTTTAAATTTCAAAGTCTCCCCTCTGTACTATTTCTGAACCCATTCGTGGAATGGTGTACACGAATTTTAGACGACATGTTTGTTTTTGTTTTAGAGATTAAAACAAAAACGTATTTTAGAGATTAGACGACATGAAACGTATTTTTGTAAAGAAAAAAGGAATGCTAAAAGAAACTACCAGGGAATAAAAATAATGAAAATAGAAAGTCCAAAACAAAATAATAAAGGAAAATACAAGACACAATTGATGGAATCATGAGATTGGAAGACCATCACACGATTGTGGGATGTTCTTGCGCAGGATCATAGTTGTGGGTTGTTTTTTTTAACGGAACCTCACACGTTCGTCTGGAAAATAGTACACGTGCGGGGATCTCTTCACGTCTCTTTGATTTTTTGGTTTTTAAGTTAAGAAAAATATTAACTATTGGGCATGCTCTTTCACCATTACTGTTAAAAAAAGAAAAATATTAACTATGACCCACGATATTTCCTTTTAACCGTCAACTTTTTAAAAAACTTTAGTAAAATAACGCAATAAATACCATTACTGCCAATAAACTTCACAGAGCCAAAGAACATGGGTTAACAATAGGCACAACTACAGTATATTTTTACTGTAAACTGAAAATATTTACCAAAATTAAAAATGATAACACTACCTCGGAAAAGCACTTATAAATAGAGGATTGGTGCGAGTAACTGACATTCATCATCATCATCATCATCATCATCATCATTCACAGAACACACACACACAAAACTCGTTAAAACAAAGATGGCGAATTACTCAAGTATTCACATTCTCTTCTTGGTCTTCATCACAAGTAAAGAGCAATCACACTCTGTTTCTGTTTCTGTTTCTCCTCTGTTTTATCTGTTTCTAAATGAGAATAATTTCGATACTATTTCTTAAAACTATATTTTTTTATGTTCATTCGTCTTCAAATCACAACATAATTCTCCAAAACATATCGTGTTTTTTCTTCGGATTTAACAGTTTTTATTGTTGTTGTTTGTTTTGAAATTGCAGGCGGCATTGCTGTTTCCGCCGCCACCGTCTTCACTTTACAGAACAGTTGTCCTTACACCGTTTGGCCTGGAATTCTCTCCGGCAACGACAACACCCTCGGCGACGGCGGATTTCCCTTAACACCAGGCGCTTCCGTACAGCTCACGGCTCCTGCAGGATGGTCAGGACGGTTCTGGGCTCGTACCGGCTGCAACTTCGACGCCTCCGGCCACGGTAACTGCGGCACCGGAGACTGCGGCGGTGTTCTTAAATGTAACGGCGGCGGAGTTCCACCAGTCACTCTGGCTGAATTCACACTTGTAGGCGACGGCGGCAAGGATTTCTACGACGTGAGTCTCGTCGACGGTTACAATGTCGAGATGGGGATTAAACCTCAAGGAGGTTCCGGTGATTGCCATTACGCCGGCTGCGTCGCCGACGTCAACGCGGTTTGCCCTAACGAGCTTCGGCTCATGGATCCACATACAGGAATCATCGCGGCGTGTAAAAGCGCTTGTGCGGCGTTTAATTCTGAGGAGTTCTGTTGTACCGGTGCTCACGCGACGCCGCAAACTTGTTCTCCGACGCATTACTCGGCGATGTTTAAAAGCGCTTGCCCTGGTGCTTACAGTTACGCCTACGACGACGCCACGAGCACCTTCACTTGTACCGGCTCTAACTACTTGATCTCTTTCTGCCCCACCCGGAACTAAAAAACAGGAGCTCCGGTTCAGATTTCACGTTTCTTTTGCTTAATAGCACTTTGGTTCATATTTTTCCATTTTAAAGATTTTTCTAGTACTCAGTTGTTACATTCATTTCATTGGCATTGTTGTTTTGATTTGTATCTTGTTTTATATTTTACAAAGTATTGATTTTGCATTACCTATTTTATTTGAGATCTGGAAAAACAAAGATGGAGGCTTCATTAGAGATTTTCTTTGTTTCATATCATTTTGTTCTTGATGGACCTAATTACATGAGAGAGCAATAACAACTACTAGTGTTTACCAAAAGAGAGAGAGCTAAACTATTTACCCAAACTTTTTAAGCCGCGGAATGATTAAAACATGTGACCCGCGCAGATATTTGTTAGTCTATTAAAGGAGATTTAGCTGATGCAGTTAAGGATCAGTGTTTCTGGCTTCTTTGGTCTTCCACTTGGCAAGCCTTCTTCATTCCTGTTGCAGCCTGAACGAATCCCACAATAACCTGAAGCTCATCCATTTGCTGTAAACAAGAACATGTCTCAGACTAATCCAAAATCAGAAGACAACATTCACAAACATATCATAGCTTTGATGTCTACCTGAGACATGAAGTGTCTCTGAATAATGTCAATTAGTTGCTCCTTTGTGGGATTCGGAAGAGCATCCACCTATACGAAAAAGAGATCAATGAATCACCTGTTGTAAAAAACAAAACACTCTCTTCCACAATAATCAGTAACATAAGATTGTTTCTTTTGAACTCACGAGGTTAAAATGTCGCCAATATCTCAGTAATGCAGCCATATCCAACTTGGTAAGATCAACCTTCTGCGTTAAAACAATATTCCCAAATCAGTAACACATAGCATTAACATGAAAACCCCCACCAAGTAGAAGAAATTTGAGGCCTTACCATGTTCAGACGAGGAGTAATACTCGAGATTTTTGAGTGTGAGTCACAAGAAACTTCCCTGTACAAAGCCTTTTGAGATAACCGCGATGATCTGTGTCCTCTCTTCTTCGACTTATGAGGCTTCAAAGTGTCCTCAGTTGCTGCAAAAGACAATCAAAGAACGGTCTTTATGAAACATTTCAAAAAGACTAAAATTTGGTACTTTATTGCAGAGACAAGGAACCAAACTTACTCATATCGGAGGGATGATTCCACTGTGTAGAATGGTCGACTTCAAGATCATTGTCTTCTTCGTTCCCTGTAGGATGTTCAAGAACACTAAGCGCATTCCTCTGCAACTTCACTTCAATTCCATTAGTCAAAACCTGAAAATTTAAAGCAAAAAGGACAAAGATTAAAAATTGAACTCCACAAACAAAGTAAAGTTTGGGACTTTTTGAGAAATGGGAATGGTTGGAGACAAGAAGTGGTGGAATTTGATATCGATATTAGTAAAAAAAAAAATGATGCTTTGGGTTATGAGGAAATCGTATAAGATACTGATTTTTATTGTATAGCTAGAGAAATGATCAAAAAAGGATCAAAGAAAGTAAAATTGATAATATAAAAACTAGGAAGCCTAATGAAACGGAGAACATCTATAAAAAGTTTAACATTTTTCAGTGGATGAAAATGACCAATCTGAAAAAGAAAGAACAAAAACCCTAAATATTATTAATTAAAGTATATCAAAATTAGTGACTACAAGTAAAACAAATCTAAAAGCCAGCTTGAACCCACAAAGATAAGGATTCTCAAGGAATTGATTGAGAAAAAGTAACACAAAAGTTAAAAATAAATATAAAAAGTGCAGATCGTTATGATGCAATTTAACAAAATAAAGTTATGATATTTTAAGAACAATCAATCTAATCGGTAACATAGAACAACCATTGATTTTATTGCATTATTGAGCTAATGATTCTGGATCTTTTGTTAATCAGTTTTTAAAAATCTACTCTACTGGGGGAATAAAAACACAGACAGACACAAAGATGCAAAAAAGACAAAACGAGGTAAAGAAGAAAGCGAAGTTGATCTTTGCTCACCAGCCAATGCCAACCACCGAGTCCGACGGCTTTCTTAACGACGCCTTGAAGACCGACGAGAACAGATTTGGTACGGTTGTTTCCAGTAACGACAACTTTGGTATGACGTGGCAACACTGACAATTCTTCTTCGCTACTGCAATCGCCGAAGCAACTCTGTAGCTGAGAGAATCCTCCTCCTCCTCCATTGAGGATGCTTGACTTGTTCACCGGAGCTTCCAGCATTTTGTGTTTTCTCTCTCTCTCGTTTTTTCCCTCTCTATTATCAGAAAGTACCACAAGCTTTTTTACGATCTCGGAAATGGAAGTTGGTGCATTTTGTGAAGGATTGAGAAATGGAGTAAGAGAGAAATCGAGCTGAGAAATTAGGGTTTGTTTTTGGTCTGATGAAGAAAGACAGAGTAAGAGTGAGAGAAGAAAGAGGAAAAAGCAGAGTGTATTATGATGAGTAAGAGAGAGAAAGATAGAGATACAGAGGAGGGAAGGGAAGGGACGATAGGCGATAGCGACCGCCTTCCTATCGTGACCAATAAGGTATCAACACGTGTGTTTTGTACTTGTATCATTTGCACTGTGGAAATTGAGCGGTTTTTTCATGGATGGGTACCAAAACCTTTTTTTGTTTTTTACCGAGAGCTTTTTTACTTTTTACTCTCTAATAAAGATGAATTCATTTGTTGGAAAACTTGTATTACTTTTTACTCTTTATTCACTGTATTACTTGTCTTGTCTTGGTTGTGAAGATTTAGATTTTGTAAAAACGAAATTGAAACAAAAAAGAAAGGAGTGGATACGTTTGGTTAATTTGTATGAAACATTTTGGGTACTAATTTGTATTGGAATCTGAGATTGATGCTTTTAGAGGGTTTTAAAATGATCAAAAAAGGAAAACGAGGGCCACACTTCGTAAATTTTGTGTAATGTCTACACGCGATCGACGTGAATATGAATGGTTGACTGGGTTTTTTCAAAATAAAAAAAAAGTCAGGAGTTATGGGGCCCATGCATGCGTAAGTTACGATTATACCCCTATTGTTTATTTGTTTTCGTTCCTCTCCAATGTAATTTGAATTTGAAATCACGCCTCTATTAAATATGTCATCGTATAATGTCCATATTGAACATTTAACTAAACTAAAACAATGTTCATGGAGTGATTCTTAAGCCAACATTTTTTCTTGTTCAAGACATAGCATTTTGTAAGTTTGATGGTTTAAAGTAATGTACTTATTGTCCAAAACGAGTTAGCTAGGTAACATGGAGTTAATCGGAAAAACAGAACATATTTCCAAAAAAAACATACTTAACACATAATCTACTTATTATCACAAGTAGGTTACTAGTGCCAAACCAAAGAAGAAAACCCCTAAATTCCTTTTAATGCTAGAAACGAAAGCTGGTATTAAGATTTAACTGATGATTTAAAACGTATCACCAATAATTAACACATAATCGCTCGATTAGCAACAAAGTCGTTGTAGTATAGTGGTAAGTATTCCCGCCTGTCACGCGGGTGACCCGGGTTCGATCCCCGGCAACGGCGATTACTTTAGTTTTGCCTAATTCATCGAACCCTCTGATTCATTCCAAATGTTTCCCAACTCGCGTTGATGGTTCGGGTTCCTCTGCTTTTAAGACATTAGTTACATGCTCCTGCACTTTCTACAAAATAAACGTCATAATCCAAAAATATTACATGATCATACATCATATATGCCGCCGAACCTTGTTATGGGACAAACTCGTAAACCCCTTTTTCCTTTTATGTTCAATGAACTATACAAGTTTTGGTTATGAATACATAAATAATGATGGACCCAGCAATTAATCCAAAATTTGGATATTAGATACTAAAGCTTAAAATCAACATGTAACCAAACTAAATACTTTATAGAACATAGTAAATGGTATTCACCAATCTTTATATCATTTGTAAGGTACGAAGAAGGTAAAAAAAAGAGAGAGCCAGTGTACATACAACTAATCAGGACAAAAGTAGTCAAAATTGTTTCTAAAGTGAGATTTGTATGCAAGAAAAAAGTGATAATTTTTAATTGAATATATCATTATGATGTTAATCACACGGCTTCACTGTATAAAATAAAATTTTAAAAACCAATCAAATGGTGTGTTTTTCGGTCACACAAGTAAGGGACCCACACTGAAGAAACGGTCCCACTGTGTCTCCTCCTTTCTTTTCTCTGTATTATTTGGTCATTACTCATTTTACATACTCACAGAAAAAAAAAAAGATTAGAACATAAACACACGTTACTAAGCGTAGTTATCCTCTGCACCTTAACATACACCTCTTATATTCACCTCACGTAATCTCACCCTTCCAAAACCATGTATTTACACGTGGACGATCGATACACAAGAACAATGATTCTTAATATGAACTCAATGTACTTGAACACACACACGACCCAATTTTTACATTAGATGAAAAAAATATTATTATTTGTTGGAGAAGAAAGAGAGATTCTTCTTCTTCGATTCCAGCGAAGGAAAAGCGTATTCCTCGTGAGCACTAACTTCTCACTCCTCTCTTCTTCTTCTTCATCAGTCTACGTTCACACAATCTTTCACCCACCTATTCAAAGCTCTCTCCGGAAGTTTCGAGGGGTTGGTTGTTGGTTTTCCCGATGACTTCGGATGGAGCTACGTCGACATCAGCAGCTGCAGCTGCGGCGGCGGCAGCAGCGGCGAGGAGGAAGCCGTCGTGGAGAGAAAGGGAGAATAATCGGAGGAGAGAAAGACGGAGAAGAGCTGTAGCTGCGAAGATATACACTGGGCTTAGAGCTCAAGGTGATTATAATTTGCCTAAACATTGTGATAATAATGAAGTCCTTAAAGCTCTTTGTGTTGAAGCTGGTTGGGTTGTTGAAGAAGATGGTACTACTTATCGCAAGGTGAAGACTTTCTCCATTTTTTCCAGATCTGAGCTTGTTTTATTGATGTTTTTGATGTTTGAATCTGAATTCGTTGATTTCAATTGTGGTTAAATGGGTTTGAATCTGAGAATTTGAGGGTTTTCTCAAAGTGAATTTGAATCATCAGAAACTATGGATGGATCTGATTTCTCAAAGTGAATTTATGGGTTTTCTTTCTAATTTTAGAGTTATTATTGGTATGCTAAAGTCTTAATCTTTTATGTATGATACTTGGTCCAAAGTCATTGCATTGTGTTTCTTTTGCTTACCTGTGATTGATTGATGTTTGATTGGTTATTGTTTTGCTTTTGTTGGAGTATCAGGGATGCAAGCCTTTACCTGGTGAGATAGCTGGGACTTCATCTCGAGTAACTCCATATTCATCACAGAACCAGAGCCCTCTTTCATCAGCCTTTCAAAGTCCCATCCCATCTTACCAAGTTAGCCCGTCTTCTTCATCATTCCCGAGTCCTTCTCGCGGTGAACCAAATAACAACATGTCCTCTACATTCTTCCCTTTCCTCAGAAATGGTGGCATTCCTTCTTCTCTTCCTTCCCTCAGAATCTCAAACAGTTGTCCAGTTACCCCACCGGTCTCATCGCCGACTTCTAAGAACCCGAAACCGTTGCCTAACTGGGAATCTATCGCTAAGCAATCCATGGCCATTGCTAAACAATCAATGGCGTCTTTTAATTATCCTTTCTATGCGGTTTCTGCACCTGCTAGTCCGACACATCGCCACCAGTTTCATACCCCGGCTACTATACCTGAATGTGATGAGTCTGACTCTTCCACTGTTGATTCTGGTCATTGGATAAGCTTTCAGAAGTTTGCACAACAACAGCCATTCTCTGCCTCTATGGTGCCAACCTCTCCTACCTTCAATCTTGTGAAACCTGCGCCTCAGCAGATGTCTCCAAATACTGCTGCCTTCCAAGAGATTGGTCAAAGCTCTGAGTTTAAATTTGAGAATAGCCAAGTTAAACCCTGGGAAGGAGAGAGGATACATGATGTGGGTATGGAGGATCTTGAGCTTACACTTGGAAATGGGAAGGCTCGTGGTTGACATAAACAACTAGGCAAACCCAAATGGCATGTCATTGGAATATGAGAAACTAATCCTCTTGAGTATTTTCTTCTTCGTCCAGGTATTTGGATCTTTATGGAATCTCATATGTTCTTCACTTATTATCCAAATATGCTGCCCAAAGCCTTCTCCATGGAAGCATTGGAGTGTTAGAGTGGTTATTCAATTCATGAATTTGGTTTCAAAAGCATTATTTGTAGATAAAAAAATCTTAAGATGTATGATTCTGTTTCCTTACATATGTTACATTAATTAGTGGCTTGAAACTGTCTTGTGTCTTGTCAAATTGCTTAGTCATATATCATTTCTTGAGCCGATTCTGTCTCTTAGCATCAAGATCCAAAATTTGCAAAAACATTTGCTTTTACAAAATGTTAAATTCTTTATTTCCCTGCAATCAATCTTTTGGTCAAACACTAACACATCATCAAATATCTAGTTAGACAAAGCTAGCTAGGATAGTAGCATAATCAATGAACACAGCTAGCTACAAATGGTACATTCCATAACGAATACAAACACTGGTCACTCATCTTCTTAATAGTCCAATCCCTGTTTCTGATCAAACAAGTAATGGAGAATGCAGATCCAGTTTGGTTTCAGTCTCATGGCTTTTTGTTTCTCTCTCAGTCTCAACATTACATTCTTGGTATCTGAAACAAGCTGTGAGATGATCATTAACAATGCCAGAGGCCTGCAAGAAGGAATACATAACAGTAGGACCAACGCAGCGAAACCCTCTCTGCATCATATCTTTGCTAATGTACTCTGCCTTTGGGGACTTAACCGGTACTTGACGACCATATCGATAGCCATTTCTTAATGGCTTGTGGTTCACAAATCTCCAACAATAATTACTGAACGATCCAAATTCCTGCTTGACCTGTTTTCAGATTACAACCAAAGCTATTTCAGTAAACACATAGTATCTACAATTTCATAGCAAAACACACAGTGCCTACCTTGAGAACAGATTTCGCGTTCTCTACAATTGCTCGCAGTTTCTGTTCGGATAGAATTAGACACCCATTAACTCTAAGAGACATCAACCTCTTCTCTGTGAATTGTGCTATAGCTGAAGGATCAAACTCTTCAAAGAGCTTCCTACAAAAAAGAAACCAAAACTTCTGATATCACACCAAACCAAAACACAAAATAGCAAATTCACCGTCCTAAGTTTACCTAAAGTCGTCTCTTCTGCGTAGGATTGAAGGCCAGCTAAACTCAGCCAAAGCTTGTGAGAAGACAAGTAGCTCGAAGAGTTTCTTGTCATCACGAACTGGAACACCCCATTCCTCGTCGTGGAACAAAACATAGATCGGGTCTGTTTGATCAATCACCATTATTATTATTAACTGAAAAACTTACATATCCAATGTCATCAATCATCTTCTACATTTTTTTTTGTCCTTATTTATCAACTACAATACCTAGTTTTTGCTAGGTGCAATTAATGTGTTGTTGACATCTATGAAAACTGATTGTAACCTTTATTAACTTTAACGTATTATCAAAACAAAATTACATTTCGAAAACCATAAAAAGCCATTCACATGGCATCAATTTATAAAGTCGATTGAGATATTTTATTGGGGCCAAAAACGAAGAAATTTGGTAAGTATCTTTTAATTCTTTGCAGATTCATTAAATGTTGTGACAAGGACAACAAGTCTCTACATAGTGTAAAACATTTTATTCCTAACAATAAAACCTAAAAACTAATATTTTGTTTTATTCTTTAAAAATATACTCCCTCGTTCCTTTTTGTTTGATTGTTTAGAAAAAAAAATTGTTTCAAAAAGATTAATTTTTTAGATTTTCAATACAATAGTTATTAGTTATAATTGATAAATTGTAAACTTCAACACAAATTAGTGAATATCATTGGTTTAAAGTTATTGAAAATTGTAAATCACAAAAAATAATACATTTAAATGCAACATTTATTATGTTTTCTTAATATTTGTGTATTTTCTAAAAGATCAAACAAAAAGTAACAGATGGATTATATACTTCCTCGTTATTCACGAAATTCAGAGGTAAAAAACAGAATTTTCTCTAAATAAATGAGAGAAAAAATGTGAATTTAAATTAAAGTTAAATGAGGCAAAGAGGGAAAAAAAAAGGTGTCAGACAAAGAGACCTGAATTAGGTGTGATCCAGTGGCATCTCTTGACCGGTCCCGGAATTTTAGGACTAATGTCTTCAACGACGGCGACGGAGGCAACGACATTATTGAGCTTCTCAACTCCGTTCCGTTTCGACGGAGTGGTTACTTTCCCAGAGTTTGTCGTGTTCACTGACGAACGTTCCGAGGATGAAGAAGAAGAAGAGGAATCATCAGTCGAAACTGAGAAATTGGAATCGGGCTTCTTCGTCGCCGGAGATTTCGTCACTCGTGGATTCAGTTGTGGCTTCTTCGTCATTTCTGTTTTCGTAACCTTAAATCTGTTCCCGGTCGAACAGAGGATAGCTCGTGACTCATCTATTGGTTTAACCGGAGAACGAAGCTTAGAGACTATAGACATCTGAGAGAAGCTTTGAATGGTAGGAGATGGAGAATTCGAAGGTAACGTGAGGGTAAAATTGGAAAGATAAGGAATGAAATGAGATCAGTGAGAAAGAGAGAGAGAGATGGAACAGAGTATGAAAGAGCTTAACGAAGGTTTTTAAAAACTGTAGAACGGTAACAGATAAAGAAAGCATGTAAACCGGTCATAGCCGGTGATTATTGCTTACGTGTCGGTTAATTTTCTGTTTAATCCTTGTTGGTTTCAGAAAAAGGACACCAAATGGTTTATTACATGTCGTGCAAATTACGCTTTTGTCATTTAATTCCGGATTAAAAGTTTGCCGCCTGCATTATTTTCTAACTTATGGTTAATTAATTTTCGTTCAATAATTAAAAATAGGTGTTTTGGAGAATGCATCAAAAAGTCCTACTATGCTTTATGACTTTGAACTATATACAGTAAAAACTTGACGAAAAAACTACATTAGGTTAAACTCTAAAGAATGTTTTGGAGAATGCACCCAAAGTCCCCGCATGCTTTATGACTTTGTGACCAGTCCATATACAGTAAAATTGATGAAACAACTGTACATTTATTTACTTCAACCTCGAATTAACTGCTTCAGTAGCTCGTGCTCAATCACAGCTTTTGGCTTCTCGAAGAGGGGCAAGTACAATGATTGTAAATCAACCAAGATTATTTGACCTCTTTTTTTTTTATGTTATTTATTGGTTTTATAACTACTCAAGCATTGGAACTAGAAAACCAGAATTTTTACCCATTACATTCCATTCATTATTTGTTTCATTCTAAATTAAAAATTCATCAATTGGCAAATAACTAGTAGATTGTTTTATGTTCTATCTTATCTGATATCTCAACAGTAGGATTCTTGATATGCAAATCGAACCGATGATCCTTCTAGCCATTAGATAATTAAAGCTAACCGATCAAACAAATTGTAGGCCAAACCGGTAAAAGTTCCAATTCTGATACACTTGTGTCATTTGTATCTATGTAAAAAAATAGTTGTAATTTTACGGAGGGCATAAAGGTTGAGAGGTGGGCTGAGAGTCAGAGTCTAATTTGGTGAAGTGTATGTGGGTGTTGGAACACGAGTGAAGGGTAAAATTGGGAAAACAAAAGCTTTAAGTATAAGTTAAGAAAGTAGCTTACCGTTAAGAAAAAGAATCGTAAAAGCCAACACAACACCAACTCCACAAACTCACCTGGCTTGCCTTTTCTTTAATTTCTAACGGCTAACCACTAAACCCTCTTTTAATGGGCTTTTAGCCCAATCAATTATATGGCCATAACTACAACACCCACATCTCTCTCCGTACGTACTTAATGATCCCTTTAGATTGATGCAAGTCTCAACAAACCAACAAAAATTTGATGTAAGTATACCTGTGACAACTAAAATTCTGCAACATCTTTTGATTCAGAACCGTATCTGTACATAGCCTTTGTGTAAAGAACTAAAAGACTAAAGACTCGTTTTCTTCCTTTAAACCGGTCCGAGAGTGTTGAAGTGGTCCCATGCTTCCTAAATGATTGGACCAAACAAAAAAAAGGACTTAAGATTTTAAAGATCCTGCAATGTTTTTAAATTGTCATAAACCAATGTTTATAGTAACAATAAGAACCTGTAATAATTCGAAAACTTTCTCGGCCATGTATTTCTGGTTTGCAGAAGCACCCTTTTGTTGTAGTTTGTCTGGATGAAGTATTAGTAATGCCCTCTGGTACGATTTTCGAACCGCGTTTCCTTCGATCATATCCATTAGAGGAACCGGCTTCCACCCGCTCCCAGACCAAAGAATCTTTAAAATAAAACTTCAAAATTCATCACTTATGCACTGATGCATAGTTTCCAACAATGTTATGTGTTATACATCAACAAGAATACTTACATATTGCAGCGTGGATAGAAGAGACCGAATGTTTCCACTCTTTCCGCTTGACCACTTGCGGATTTTAGCATCGATGTTCTGCAGAGGTTCGGATTCCGTTTTCTTTTAGTTTTGAGGTTATTTTCAGGTAAAAGAATCGAAAATATACATATCTTTGCAGTTGCAGTAGTATTACCTTGATTTCTTCAGCATCCTTATTGGCCTCTTCCATTTTGTTTTCATCTTGTGTTATATCCTCCACCTGCACAACACATTACAAGTTCCATGTCAATTATAAATAGAAACATACACATTTTTAGATTGAAAAACTGAAAGGTGGAAGGGCGCGTTAAATTACATCGAAATTTACATGGAAGGGCTCATCTATATCCTCTGAGGTAGTATGTGCTGATAGAAAGAAAAGAAAAAAGATGTTATTTAGTTGTGTAGTAATAACAAGATTTAAAAACAATCAAAGAACTTACTTGTGCTAGGTTCTTGTCTCTCTTCTTGTACAGTATCACCAGGAGCCTTATAGTTCATGCTCTCCCGGTCTGAATCTTTTTTCTGAGTTGACTGTGAAGGTTTCTGATCCCGATTCTGCAACGATATTTACAGGTAAGGAATCACAAACCAAGGAACATATAGCAAGTAGGATCTTGATTTTCTGATTAAGTACCATAGCGGGGATATCTGGAGTCGATTTCTTTTGTTGATCAGGAATGTTTACAGTTTCCTTGGCATTAGAACCATCATGAATGATATCAGTCTTGGGAGTTTCTTTAGCTCTCCATCTAGAGCTTTGTCCAAGAGATTCCCCACCTGCTCCAACTGAAGCTCCTTTACTGAAAATCTTAACGAAGTCACTCACTTTTCCTTTGACTCCATCTTTGCCAACTTCTGGTGCTGCTGATGAACTTGCGAAGCTGGATTTATCGGGTATCGGGCTACTATCCAAAGAACTTTTAGTGCCTTGTGATTTCTTCTTGGTTCTTGAATCTTCGGTAAAACTTCGAGTGTTCTTCGCTTTGCTTTTACCTTTTCTCACTTCTCTCTCTGATACTATTTTCTCATCTGCAATGACAAAGAACCAAATGCACAGTCAACAAAAGGAAGTTAACCCAACCAAATGTAACAAATATACATGTCTGCAGAAACCAACCTTGTCTCTCATCTTCTTCATGAAAAATTGAATGAAGAGGCTTCACAGTAGTAGCTTCATGTGCTTTTGACACACCAGAGAAGGCCTGTTCAGACTCAACTGAATCAAGAGGCTTCACATTAGCCTCACGTGCTTTTGAGACACCAAAGAAGGCTTGTTCAGACTTCAAATCTGTTTCTGTTTTCTCTTCTTTTGTCTGGACACCAGGACGCTTTAGCGAGGTCTTCTTCACATCTTTCAAACCAGATAAACCACTTTTTCCATCTCCTTCTTCATTTTTACCCAATTTCTCAACAACTGAAGTTTTTCGATAATCACTCAATGGTACAGGTGTTGTCTCCTCAGCTTTAGACATAGAACTCAATCTAGAGCTTCCCCAAATAACAACAGGAACTCCTTTATTAGGCCACTTGTAGATAGAGAAATGAAATTGCCTTCCTTTCCCAGTAACAAAAACTTGTGGAGGATCATCACAATCATCTGAATATGATTTAGCAGTAGAGACCACATCTGCTTTGCTTGAAGTTCTTGACAAAGGAGAGCTCGAAACAGTTTCTTTGTTCTTGTTCAAACTACGAGTAGCTGCTAAATTAAATGTTGGAATCTCTGTTGCTTTTGCAGGAAGACTGAGTAACAAAGTCAACAATTATACAAATTAGCAACGAAACTTATCTCTTCGTTTAAATTAGTTCAAAGAAAACAGACCTGAATTGGGATGGAGACGAAGTCCCTGAAGAAGATTCGGGTTTGTGAGCCGGGCTAAGGATCCGAGAACCCGGAAGTGATGATGATTCATTAACTCTGAAAATATCGTCGAAGAAATCATCAGTGGTGAAACGACGCCGGACAGATGATGTATCTTCGCCGAATACAGGCTTCTCGTCTTGCGGAAGCAGATCGCCGACGTCGACGATGACGTCACGACGCCGGAGAGCGGATTCACTGAAGCTATGTCGTGTGACTTCGTTACTAGTAACTTTAGAGCGTCTCTTAGGAGGACCACCAAACACGTCACCAAAATCGATGTCCACGTCATCGCCACCGGGACTACGCAACACAGGTGGTGCTGAGTTGGAGCCTAAAAGAACGGTTTCTGAGCTTGGTAATGTCTGCATAGCACAAAGACACAGAATTTGCAATTGCTCCGGAGAGGGAGATACATACAGAGGCTGAAACAAAAGGCTTTAAGAAAAAGACAAAGACAGAGGTAAGAGTGGGGTTCCATTTGATTTGAAACCACAAAAAAATGGGATTTTCCGGTCATTACAGAGAGAAGAATCTTAAAGAGTCTTGTTTGTGGATAAAACCCACATACATCCAAAACTCTTACACTCTCTTTGTCTTCCTTGTTCTTCCATATCTCTCTTTCTTGCCTAATCTCTCGTTTGTTGTCTCTCTCATAATTTTTTTTTGTGGTCAGGAAATAATGCATAGTTAAAAAAAGAGAGACTTTTCTGACTAAATAAGAAACTGTGGTCAACAATACAGTATTGTTAATAAGACTCTTGAGTTTTTCAGCTATAGGCTACACAAGATTCTTAGTAGAGAAGAAGAACTAGGAACCTAAAAGGATAACTGATTATAACAACAGATGTGGGAAGATGAAACTTAGCCTACCTTTTTTCTTAACTCGAGGAAGAAGAAGATGATTGGGTTTTTCGATATCTTGCTTAACAAGCATCCATCTCTTTTATCAATCTGAACCATCGGGAAAGCTATCCAACGCATCTTGTTTGCCATTAACGTAGAACTCTACCACAGCGTGCATTCGTTCGAGTTTATCTGGATGGTAATTGAGATGCACAATCACTGGCTTCAACTTCTTCAGTTCTTGATTCTTTCTCACTGTTTTGAAGAGTACCTTACTGTTCATGAACTCGTACATATCCATGACTCTCTTGGAAGCGTGTAAGCCAGTGTACCCTGGATGCGAAGGGTAAAAGAGTTGCTCGTTGAAAACCGCTTGGTCCCATGCCTCTGACTTAGAGAGTGTATCTGCCACACGATCGAGTAGGTCTATTGAAGGAATAGTTGGTCTTAGATAGAAAAACCCTGAATTGAAAACCCATATCCTCATTGTGTGTGCATACCTAGCCCATCCCATTGATGGTTCATCAAACACATCGTTGAAGCCATAAGCCGTGTTATTGTCGTGACCATCACTCATTGACTCAACATCAGAGTCTCTGTGTAAATGACTAAAAGGATTCTGCAAGAAGACAATGTCCACATCCGATAGAAGAACACTGTAACCAAGCTGCAAGAACTCTCTTAAGACGCGGAACTTCAGTCCGGAAACAGCGTGATTACCTCCGCTTTTTCCAACCATGTCCACTGCTTTATCTGGATCTCGCTTGTAAAACACAACCTCCTTCGATTCGCAGAAACTTTCCATGGAATCATCCAACGCGACAATGAGGTAGTTTTGAATACCAACTCTCTTTACACTAGCAATCTGCAACTCCAACATTGGTTTCACATTTGAATTTGCAAGAACCACAATGATCTCTTTATTGACAGCTACTTTCTCTAAAAGCTTAGCTAATCTCGGGTTAACAGACTCATCAGGAACAACAGTTGGATTAGTTCTCAGACTCTTGACAGTACCAAAAGGCCCTGCCTTTATCTCTGATCCCAAAACTAAGACTTGTTTCCTTGCATTCTCTGTTTCCTGTTCCGCCAACCGTACCTTCTCCGTTAGTTCTCTTACCTGCTTCCTTAACTCTGCGTTCTTTACCGAGATAATTGAAAAGTCTGATTTGAGCATTTTGACTCGTTCAGATGATTCACATGAAGCCAATCCATCCTGAACAATTCAAAAAACAGAGAAAAAAAATGAAACTTCACCAGTTAAACTCAAATGTTCAAGACATGCAATTTGTAGTTCTACTCAAAAATCCATGAAGATTTTGAATCTTCATAACAAACGCAAGAGACTCAAATTCTCAAATTCCAACAAACACTAATTCTAATCACAAATCGAGAGCTCGAGATTACAGAAAAATTTCTAAAAAAAGGAATTTGTAGATGTTTAAAGCATAAGATCTCTCTCAGTACCGTAGAGGTTGATTTCGAAATGCGTTCTTCGTTAGCAATCAAGGATGATCCCGAGTTAAAGAAGCCGTTCGGGAACAAGACGGAACAGACACAGCCGATAAGAATTCCGACAAAGATGGCAATCGCAATTCGAGATCCACGGAGCTGTTGGATCCTGTCTCTGCGACCCGCCATTGCCGAAATGACGCAGAAGCCAAATTGATAAACCCTCTCTTATTCTGTGATCAAACTGTATTTCTGCAAGTTCATTTTATATGAGCCATTTGTATTTTTTTCTTTAAGTTTCATTTACTGTCTGTTGATCTGTTCTATAGTTCATTCTATTAACATACCATCCTGATAGAGAAATAAATAAGTGGGTTCTAATTTTTAAAATCATGTTACAAGGTTAACAAAATTATAATAATTTATATACTACAGTCTATAAAGAGTGGACTTGATCAATCATTTATGTACTAGTTAGGCAAAATTTGCCGAACCTACCACAAACCAAACTTCCATTCAATATTTAATTAAGCAGGATCGATAAGACTGTTCATTATTAAGGCTAAAGAGTAATTAAGTTGAGCTAGACACCATCACAAGTAGGGGAAAGACATGGATTCATACAAACAGGATAAATGCACTTCTTGCAAGTAGATGATGATGTATTTACTACGGTTCCGATGAGATATCTGAGATCAGTCAGATCAACATGCAAAAAACGAGAAAAGCTATCTCCAAAAATCGCCGTAATGAAACAGTTTTGTAATGGATTTGGATAGCTTCACACTTTTTACAAGTATCGAACTGATGTCAGAGATGCCATCACTTCTTCCAAACCAGCCTTCGTGGGATTGGGCTTCATTGCTTCTTGATAAGCCATATTCTCCCCTTCTTTTCTTTCTTAAGAGACCAACGAAGCTCCTCTTCGGCGGTGGCTGACGGCCTTAAGGAATCAGAGCTTTCGTTTAGCCCTAAAATATAAAAGAGAAGTCGAAGGAAACCCTTAAAAATATAATGTGCTTGTTCGCCCCAATCAATTCCATCTCCCGCCAAGTATTTCTAGATTCGGCTATAGTATTCAAACTTAAATAACAAACATCATCTTATTAGTGAACACTTTCGTCTTCTGTGATCAAGCCCATAACATACTGACAGAGAAAGAGAGAAGTTGTTTAATTTTTCGATCGAAACGAAAAGAAATGGTTCCAATTTTCCTCAACCAACTTCCAAGTTTGACAAAACAAAAAAGCGGTTTAATAACCTAAACATCAGAAGAAGAAGAAGTTTGGTTCTTTCGATATCTTGCTTAACAAGCATATACTCCTCTATGAACCATCACGGAACCTATCAAGCGCATCTTGCTTGCCATTAACGTAGAACTCCACTGCAGCTTGCATTCTTTCGAGTTTATCTGAATGGTAATTCATATGAATAATCACCGGCTTCAGCTTCTTCATTTCCTCATCCTTTCTCACCGTTTTGAAGAGGACCCTACTGTTCATGAACTCGTACACATCCATGACTCTCTTGGAAGCGTATAAGCCAGTGTATCCAGGATGCGAAGGGTAAAAGAGGTGCTGATTGAAAACTGCTTGGTCCCATCCCCCCGACTTAGAGAGTGTATCTGTCACCCGATCTAGTAGCTCGATTGAAGGAAGAGTTGGTCTTAGATAGAAAAACCCTGAATTGAAAACCCATATCCTGTTTGTGTAGACAGTCCGAGACCGTGTCATGGTTGGGTCATCAAACACATCGTTGAAGCCATAAGCTGTGTTATTGTCATGACCATCGCTCATGGACTCCACATCAGAGTCTCTGTACAGATGACCAAAAGGGTTCTGCAAGAATACAATGTCCACATCCGATAGAAGAACACCATAACCAAGCTGCAAGAACTCCCTTAAGACGCGGAATTTCAGTCCAGATACATCAGAACTCCTTCTGCTTTTCCCAACCACATCTATCGCGTTATCTGGATCTCTCTTGTAATATGCGACTTCATTCGATTTACAAAAGCTTTCTAAGGAATCATCCAACGGGACGACCAAGTAGTTTTGAATACCCACTCTCTTTACGCTAGCAATCTGCACCTCCAACATTGGTTTCACATTGTTATTTGCAAGAACTACAATGATCTCTTTATTGACAGCTACTTTCTCTAAAAGCTTAGCTAATCTGGGGTTAGCAGACTCGTCGGGAGCCACAGTTGGATTAGTTTGCAGACCCGTGACAGTGCCAAAAGGCCCTGCCTTGATCACTTCTTTTTGTTCCGCCAACCGTACCTTTTCTGTTAGGTCACTGACCTGCTTCCTTAACTCGCCATTCTTTTCGGAGATGATTGCGAATTCTGCTTTGAACATCTTGACCCGTTCAGGCGATTCACATGAAGCCGATGCAACCTGAAAAAGATAAACAGAGAAAGGATGAAGTTCACCATTTAAACTTTGGTTTTGATGTCCAAATTATCAGTCTTGAGTAAGATCCACGATGATGATGATTAAACATGTAGTGTTTCTTACTCAAAAATTATGAACCTCAAAACAAACGAACTCAGTAAGAGACTTAAATTCTAAAATCCATCTCCCGCCAAATTTGGTTCTAAAATTTACTATAGTATTCAAACTTCATTCATCAACATTTTGACATATATAATCTACAACAAAGAGAACAACACCATGTCCAGCATTATAAATCAACTCAAATGCCATAATGGCTAGCTTCCAGAGGACATCTTATAATTCAGAACACAACTCTAGAGCTCTAGACCACAGAATTTCAAAAAACAAACCGACTGTACATGATTAGAGTATAAGAACTAAGTTTACCTTTGATGATCTGAAGTTGACGAAATCATTGGGTATCAAAATAGTGCAGACGCACCCGATAAAGATTCCAACCAGGACGGCGATCGCAATTCCACATTCGCGGAATGGTTGGACTTTCTCTTTACGAACCGCCATTGCCAATTGAAGTTATCCGAAAGTAAAAAGAGTAAGATACAGTAACCAAATTAATAAACCCCTTTCTTTCTTCTGTGATCAAATCCTAGTAGTGCAAGTTAATCTTATATAACCATTGATTTTGGTTTCAATGTTTTTTAACACGGCTGAAGTTGTTCTTGGTCAAAGGCCATATTAACAATAACATCTAACTAGGTAGAGAGGTTTAGGCAGAATTACCGAACTCAGCACAACCATATTTATTACAAAGCAGGACCGATTATTTATTATATTCCCCTCAAATCCACACCATTCAACACTATTAACCTATGATGCACGCGTCTCACGTACCTGAAACGTGATGGGGGCTGGTACTTCACGGGGACAACAGGGAAACATCCTCTAAACGTTTCATGAAACAGAGGGACGGCAAGCAAAAAACGTGATGGAGAACGTTTCCCAAACATTTATGAGATATTTTAGGTGTCCCCTTTATAAAAATAGGAAATTTATAAAGGAATAAAAGAGCTTATTCTAGGGTTTAATATTAGTAAAAGCTGTATACAAAAACCAAACCGTTTTCGAGTTCTCAGAAGCATAAAGATGATCAAATCATAAACCTAAGGAGTCTACCAGTACTCCTTTCCTAAGCAGTTGAGACATTTTTGTACCCTGCAATGTTAAAACAAAGTTTCCAAATTTTAGTCTAAAAGAAAATTATTAGATACCATATCCAAATGTCTTCTCAGAGTTTTGTTCTCTGATTAAGAGTTAAAAGGAGGAAAAAAAACCTGTGACCATCGCAAGTAGGGCAAAGACATGGATTGATACAAACGGGATCATACAATGGTGACCATTTAATCGTTGCGTTTCCTTTGCATAATTTGCATATGTAAAACCCTTTTCCACGACACACTCTACAAGCCATTCCGCTTTTCTTCCGTTTCTCTTCAATTGTATATCGAAATGCTCCTAAAGCTGCTGAAGAAACCGCGGTTATTATCACAAACCCACCAACAGCAACGCCTGCGGTGGTTCTCAAGAATCGAATCGGTTCTAGTGGCATCTCTTATAGAGTTATTGTCTCTGTGCGGAATTTCGTCGAACACCTTGAGCGCGTATTTCCGTTGATGCTTATCTTTCCTATCCGACTTTTTCCAATTACAGTATATCTCAGATTACAAGAACAAGAAAAGGGAATTAAAGGGGGAAATGAATCAGTTTGTTTCCCGCCCAATATATGAACACAAAATCAGTGATTTAGGAGTTGCAGACTCATGAGAGCTGAGAGAGTGGAGGAAGAAGATAACAGGGTTTGATAATATAAAAATAATTGTTTGCTTTGACCATTTTAGCCTTTTCATTCAAATACCGAACCGAATTACATTAAAACCGGAGAAAACCGGAAACCATAATACCAGCCAATCTTGGTATTTTTTAACTTGATATCCTAGTAAAGAGAAGATGAGCACCATTTTGAGGCTGCAACGTCACAAATAAAACAGGAGCATGAGCATAACTTGGAGACAACCTGAAACTGTAATACTTCAAGATCGTAGCCAGAACAGTTTTAGCCTCATTCACAGCAAGATTCTGTCCCACACAAGTCCTAGGCCCTAACCCAAACGGTACAAGCAGAGCTGATTGTTTCTTAGGATCTTCAAACCTACGCGGATTAAACTCCTCTGCGTCGTCTCCCCATGTTTCTTTATCGTGGTGCATCGCGACTACTGATAAATAGAGTTGAGTTCCTGCAGGGATGTCAAGGTCTCCTAGCTTAGCTCTTTTAAGAGTGTCACGGTTTAATGTCATTGCTGGAGGGTAGAGCCGGAGAGTCTCATTGATTATCATACTTAGCTGTTAACAAAAACAAGAAATTGCTAAGAAACAGTGTTTCCTGAAACCATTTTTGAGTGGGGCTTGAGGACTTACAGTCTTGAGGTCTTGTAAGATGTCTAGAGTAGGAAGCCCGGTTTGTCCGAGAACGCATATGACTTCTTCCCGAGCAATGTTTTGCCATTCTTGGTTCATAGCTAAGAGGACTAAAACAAACGTCATAAGGTTAGCAGTTGTTTCCTTAGCTGCAAAGTAGAACGTTTTGCATTCATCTGTAACTTCTTCTATCCCAAGCTTCTCTTCTTGACCATTCTGATTTGTGTAAGGAGACATAAAAGCCTGAAGCAGAGTTCCTGATTTCTCAACAGCTGTTTTATTGTTTTCGATCAGTTTCAAGATAGAAACACGGATTTGCTTCTCAATTCTCCATATCTCTCTATTCGTCTTCGAAGGAAAGAATCTAAAACCACCATTCAAAACTCAAAAAGTGAGCAATAAGGTTCTAGTTCCAAACTTGTTCTCAAAACTAGGAAAATTTCCCATAAGACTTACCTGAATCCTGGGATATAAACGCTCCATCGAACCAGATAAAAAAGACGCATCATACGCTCCTGCAATTCAAAGATTCCTTTCCCTTCTTCCACGCTGTTCCCAAAAGCTGTTCTTGATAACATTTCTGCAGACAAATTGTGCATCTCTTTGTGTACCTCTAACTCAATCTCTTCTCCTCCGTTTCTCATATCTTCCCACTTCTCCATCAACATCATAGTACTTGTTACCATTTGTGGCACCCACCTCTATAAAAGAAAAAAAGATCTTAGCTTTAGCCACAATCCTATAAAGCACTCCGGATTTGGTAATTTTTAAACTAAACTAGACTGAGATTCCAAATAGCACAATGTTGTCTGAATTACAGATCTTAGCTTCTACATTGATGTGTGTTAGTGTTACCTTGAGTTTCTCCATTGTAAAAGCTTGTTTGGCGATTCTTCTATGGAAAGCCCATTGATCACCTCTAAGACCAGGAAGACCTTGAGCATAAAGCAGCTTAGACAAAGGGTTATGCCCAATTCGGTCAAACGACCCACCCGTCGTCAAAGCTTCCCGGATTAGTCTTGGATCCGACGTAGCCACCACAGGTTTCGACCCGAACCAGTAGAGGAACGTCTTCCCGTAGACACGTGACCATTCGTGGTAGTGAGGCGCCACACGGTGGACGAACTCATGAGGATTTCTCCCGGAAGGAATCGGCTTTGACTTCGCCTCCGCCGTTAGCCGGCTAACCTCGCCGGAGTTTCCACTGAATATCCGGTAACTAGGACCCGTCACGCTCTGCTTCTTGAAGTGAGATTGGATTCTCCACGGAACCCATATATTACTGTAGATGAATCTGAAGACAAGGAAGAAAAAGACCAAGACCAAGATGAAGAACACTGCCATATCTTGACGTGTTAACCTCAAGTCTCTCTCTGGTTCAGTTTCATTTATTTGATCTTGAATTTTTTTTAATCTGTTCTTAATCTTGAGATTGTGAAAATTACAGTTAAGAAGCATTAAACTAACAATAAGTGACCGGAGAAGAAACAAAGCAACCGGTAAAAATTTTATTTCTTCGCCGGAGTTTTACACATTAGAAAATTTTCAAGCGTTGACCGGTAAAAAAAGAACATAACGAACTATGAAAAAAAAAGGAACTAACTTTCGTCGTCTAAAGCTTTGTTATTACCAAACAAACTCTCTCTTCTTTTACCAAATCCGCCAGAATCAAGACCTGACCCACCACGATACTTCATCTCCTGTGCGGTTGTTCTGTAGTTAGTAGTTTCCACTGGAGCTCTTGAGCTCGGGTCGTTAGACCCTACTGAACGGTAAGCACCTGTTGCTGCTCCAGGAGGATACCGAGATGGCGAAACGTATCTTCTCCGAAGATCCATGTGGTCGTCGTTTCTCCTAGTTGATTCAGAGAATGCGGAACTATTTTGTGCAGTTGTTGTAGAAGAAGAAGACATTGTCGTGGAGGAGAAAGGATCGTCAGGTCCCCAAGCTGTGAGAGATTCTTTCTTCTTAGAGAAAAAATGCCAAGCGCCGAATAAGAAAAGTATGAAGAAGAAGACAGGACTGCTCCAAAGCATTGTGTTGAATTCTGCTTTGGAGATTGGAAGCTTTGATTTGTATGTAGCTACGTATCCGTCTCCTAAACCCATCACAAGCAGCTTTTCGCGGTCGCTTGCTATTAAAGGAGTTACCTTTTCTAGCTTCTGGTGATCTGTGGTTTTAGTTGATTCTCGATGGCTCAAGAACGTTGACCTGATATCTTCTAATGCAGCCGGAAAAAGAAGCCGAGGACCCGTGGTTCGGACGTAGTGTTGAGTCGATACATTGTATACAAAGACTTTCTCTTGGTTGACTATAAGTAGATAGCCTTTGATGGCTTGTAACGCTACAGGCTCCTCCATTTGTACCTTCTTCTTTGATCTCACTCTACATTTGAAGTTCATAATGTCTCCGAGAAGCAACACGTGAATGATTTCGCCTTCGGATGTGAATCCATAAGCTTTAGCCCGTTCGGACGCATCAAAAACATAACTTCTTGCTAGAGAATGGTTAAGACCTTCACACTCAGATTCCCTGATCTTCATGCTTCTTAAGTCCAATGAACCAGCACCAGTCTCAGTGAGAAACAAAAGCCTCTGCTTCAAGAACACAAGCGGTCTACTCGTTGGGCTAACAGAGCCATAAACCGTTCTGTTCTCAGTGAAAACCGTAAGCTTTCCGCTAAGATCTGTCGCCAATATATACCTAACCCGACCCACATGATGCACTTCCAATAGAGTCACTTGCAAACCATCCTCCGTGCCATCAAACTTGCCAACATTTTCCATCACAGCGGAATTCAAATCTTCCCCGATCGAGCCCTCTCGGAGTCTATGCAACAAGATGACTCCGCTTTGGTGTCCCGTCACCACAAAGCTCTCATTCTTATACACAGACATGTAAGACACCATTGCCGTGATTGGTGAATCGCAGGTGGTGAAAAACTCAACCAAAACATCGCCATTTCTCAAGAAGACAAAAACCCTACCACTTGAATCTCCAACTGCGAAATACTTGCTTAAACCTTCGTGATCTCGAAACGGTAACACGTTGATACAAGTCGCTTCAGAGTCTAATTTCACAGCTGATGTGAATTCGAATCTCTCAGACCAGAAAGGACTATACTTTGTAACGGAAAAAGCCTTAGCTTTCTCTTCGATCTCATCACGAGTGATCTCTTTCTTTACCTTAAACGGAGTTTCAGATAACTTAGCGTCTAATCTAGCAACTAGTTCCGTAAGATTCCTAACGAGTTCCTCAAGTCTATGCAATGAAACACCTTGCCTGTCGGATTCACTGCTGGTCACTACTCCAGGAGAAGCATCTGAGTTCTCGTACGGAATCGGATCGGACTCGGAAGCGGTGACATCCGAATAAGACGGCGAAAGGAAAAGCAAAATAAGCGAGACAAAGAAGAAGAAAAATGCGGACTTGCCGTTTTGAGAATCCGCCATTCAAGATGGTAAGAAAAGAAGCAGAAAGGTCTCCCTTTTATTTTCCTGAAGTCAATCAGTAACCGCCATTTATGCAGATCTACAGGAGATGGAGAAATTCGGATCTGGAAGGAAGACGATTTATCCGGTCAGAATCTATCTGAGATTTTCTTTTGTAAGTCAAACAACGTTGAGCTAAGAGTAATAAAATAAAGTTGTCTGATTTGAGATCTTTTTGTGTCCGAAACTCTATAGTCTCTGGTCTTCTTCTTCAGTCTCAACGAAGCTTAAGGGGAAGAAAGGAGATATATCCTTACGATTTTAATCTTTGGGATGAAAGAAAAGTCACCAGGTTAAGATATTTATTCAGTAAATTACAACATGTGATAAAAACTGTTTGCTTTAATGGATGTTAGTTGAATGATTCTTGAATAGAATCCTATCCATTATAAAGAAATAGTATAGTGTAGACATTGAATATATAAAACAAAACTTTGAATAGAAAATTCTGATCTCAATCTCTAAGAAAAGATTCGAATGACTAAGACGGACGATCTAATCTCTCGCTAAAGTCTCTGTAGTTACAGCAACCAACCTATGTACTTGAGAATCGAGACTGAGTCTGATCAGATAAAGGCCAAAACGCGCGGTCCTACGCCGTTTTGGTGGCCACATGTTAACAAAAAGGGTCACGATCCAGTGATTCACGTTCATTCACCACACGTGCCGTTGCATTGCAACTGTGCAAGACAAAATCTCTGAATTCATCTCTTTTCCTGTTAAATATTCCATTTTACTTGGAGAAATGGAGATCTGATTATACAAGAATAACATTCAATTAGAGGAAGAGGGAGTTTACTTGTGGATTTGTCTTAACTGGTTTCTTATCCAGTTTGAAAGCAGCAAATATAGACTCAGTGTGGTTGCTGCTTATCATTGTCTCGCGTGAATTGAAGGAAGTTTTCTTTGATGACATCTTTAGAATCTCGTACAAGGTTGATCGTTGCCTCGTGCTCGTCTCCTTCTCCACCACCGTCGCCTGTAATGTTGTTGATCTCTCTTGTGACTGTGAGGCAGTGAATTTTGCTGGAGCTCTTTTTGGTCGGCTTTTTTCTTGAATAATCTGCATAGGTTATTAAGAAGGTATTTAAATATGTGTACCAGAAATGTGTATGTTTATATAGGGAAGAGCTTTACCGTCTCTGGAACTGAAGGTTCCTCTGCCACTGAATTTGAGCTTTTGCTGTTACTGTCATCGCGTTCGAATATATAGCCACGTACAACATTTGAACCGCGCTTGCGAGATCCTTCTGATATGGAACTCTTTGTAAGTCTACCCAAGAACGATGACTGCAAAAGATTCACGGCATTAGTAAAGTTGCAATTCATTGTCCTATTTTTAAGAAGTCTCAAAGTGTGACCTATCTAGTATCTACGAACTTTATTGGTATACGAAAGTAACTGAAGAAGGCTTATACCTTGGATGCTGCAGGGTTTTTGTTTATTTCCATGAGTGCCCTCTCTTTAAAAGCTGAAAACAATTTAAACAAAATGGTTAGAAGCAATCAGCAATGTGTGTATAAACTCAGCTGATGATTACAAATACAGGGAGAAACTTGGGTGGTATCTTACAAGAAGGTTTTGCTTTCTTCTTGATCTCAGGCTTCTTGATGTGGCGAAGAATTTCTTCAGAGTTTTCATCCGCAGTGGATGATGAAGACTTGGCCTTTAGCTCCTGTTCCAAACAACAATGATCCATATTAATGGGGCAGCACAAGCGAAACATCAAACAAGCTTTTCAATCTTTACTATATAGAGAGGTATGGTGGATCAAATGATAAAATATGGAGCAGACAGGGCTATTGAACCGGGATCACTTACCATTTTCTTGTACAGTCGCTGTTGCAGAAGCTTCTTTTCCATTTCCTCATCGTCTGATGACACATAAACATCATCTTCATCTGTGAACATTAAAGGGATCATTTCCTTTATTTTCTTTATGGTCATTCGCATGGAATTTGCATGACTTGGATCTTCTTCATCTTCATCTTCATCTTCATCTTCATTGGCTTCAGGTTTTTGCACTTCTTCACCATCAGCACCTTCAGGCCTCTCTTCATCATCATCATCAACATCGTCATCTTCATCTTCAGACAATAATGTTTCATCATGCTGCACACCACGTTTAAGCTTCTGTAAGAGTTTCTCTGTCCCTGCAGCATCTTGTTGCTCGAGCCACTTCTGATGCAGTTCATTACGTCTATCTTTATCAGTTGGATCTTCCTTAAATTGACTGACAATCATATCCCTGAGATCATCATCGTCTTCATCTTCGTCATCATCCTCATCCTCAAATCGGAGTAAATCATTGTCACTGTCATCTTCCTCTTCAGCATCCTCATCAATAAATTTTCTAACAGGGTCGCCAGGAGAATCATGGATCTCCGGATCAGAATTTCCCTTTATGTACTCTGCTTCTTCGGAAGATCTGCAGATGTGGATTAGTTATTGCATGGAAAGCAAAGTATACACAGTATAACTTAACATTACAGAAACAATTGGCTCTTCTGGTCATATCACAGAACACAAGCTATTCATATACTGAAAGTAACATCTGTCCATAATATTCTTATGAACATGTAAAGACTGCGTTTTGAGAAGCTTGCCAATATTAGATAGACGAGCAAATCAAAGTTATAGTCAATTCAGTTTTCGCATGTAACCACATCTAAAGATAGACTCACTTGTCAGGCACAGGAGACAGGTTTAGTTTGAGGTTCATGGCAACTACCGACGGTGTCATTACTTCTTCCAAAGATCTGCTTGACATCTTCTCAAGAAGTTCATCTCCAGAGTTAATCGTTTGTGGACACACGGATGGATCCTAACCAAAAAAGGAAAAAAACTGAGAGAGTCAGCTTGAAACCTGAATTTACAAACTAGCCTTTGAACCACAGCATAAATTTAGCATTTGTAACGTGGAAACGAAATGAGCCATTCAAATTATCTGCAGATGGGGTTAACATAATGGAAATGTAGGTATATATAGTTACAGGTTTTAATCTTCAAATGTTTGAACTTTATACTAAGTCTGGACTCTCGAGAAGAATTCAAATATCACAAAACTTTGATTAAGGACCTCAAAATCCAAAACTAAATCAACAAAAACAGAAAACAACTTCCTATTGTGCAAAGATCTAAAGTATCAACACATGAGTTGGCTCACCTGATGAGTAGGGTTACTTTCAGCTTCTCTTTTAGAGGGACTGTCTGAGTTCTCCGACGGACCTGCAGAGTCCTCCGAGCAATGCTGTCCTGCAGAATTTTGCTTGCTTGTTAAATTCATATCTTCATTCATCTCTTCAGCTACAACATCTTCAAAATCATCCCGGTCGCATATGTCAATAGATTTGGACTTCTTCCTACTAAGGAATCTGCCAACAACACAAATGATAACACACAAACACGGTTACTAAGAAAAGAGATTATAAGGGAAAGTAGTAAGGGAATATAGCAAACTCACTGTTTTGAAATCTCTTCTTTTCTTCTGCGAATTTTCTCCAAGACAGATGAAATCGGCTTTCGGACAAGAGGGGCTGCTTCAAAGGCAGCATCTCTCGTTTCTATCATGAAAAGAAAAACACAAACAATTTTCAGTTCCCTGCAAAACGTTGAAATGAGCACTGAAGAGTGTTTTGAGAGTATCATACCTCGCAAGAGTCTCTGGTTTTCTGCACGAAGCTGATCAAGATATTCCCTTCTTTCCTACAGACGAACGAAGAACAGTAACACCAATTAAACACAGGAGAAGGAAACACACAAACGAATAATGTTAACTCAAAATGAAACTAGTAAGAAATAGAGAGAGCTACCTTCTTAGTCATGTTCATGGAAGCAGTAGAGACTGGCAGCTCATCAAAGTCATCACTCTTCTTCTTCCTCTTCTTATCTCTCTTTCTCTCCTTTCCCTCTCCATCACGTGTCTCCACAATTGGTCGCTTCTTTCCAGCTTCCTTCGTTTCCGGAACCCTAATTTCCTCTTCGTCTTCACCTTTCTCACCCAATTCCTCCATTGGGGAATCAAATTCATGCACAGTCGTCTCGAAATCCGGATCCTCCTTTTCAGATTCCGTCGTTTCAGAAACCCTAATTTCATCTCTTGTTTCCGAATCAGAGATTTCGCTTCCACTTTTCTCGCCCAGATCTTCGATCGTCTGATTAAACTCAGGCACATAATCAAAATCAAGTACCTTCCTCGCGGTAACTCCATCCTCTACACCCAAACCGTCGAGATCAGATGGAACCCCATCTTCTTCCTCAATCCCATCGCAACCCTTCGCAGACTGCAATTCAGACTTACCCAGATCCTCGCCGTCGGGGTTTTCGGAATCGAAGGTTTCAGATCCAGGACATGAATCGGAGATCAATTTAGCTTTCTTCAATCGTCTTAGCATCCTGTTAGGAACTGGGACACTCGATTCTCCAATAGGAGAAAGCTGATCATCGTTCATCATCTTCGATTGTAATCGCCGGACAAAATTGGAGAGAATCTTACGGTGCCCAATGTTTCTGTTCGTTTGGAAGAAGACAAGTCAGTGCCAAAAGGGTGAAAATGAATAATTTGCTTGAGGATTTACGCGCCAAACAATTCGAATTTTGGCGCCTCTATTTTACGTTGAAAAAAAAAGGTGAGCTTTCTTCGCTATGCAATTCCGTCAAAAACAAAAATTAGAAACTAAGATTAAAAATATATATATGCAATATGATAGGGGATAATTGTTTCGTTAATTTACAATTTTGTAAAAATATCGTAAAATGATTATTTATACCATTATGATTCAAATATAAAAGCTAAAGCCATTTTGAATAAATCATAATTTCGAACACGGATAATTGATGATATAATAACAAATTTAGCACATATTACTAATATCGTTTGATTTATAGCACATAAAAATTTAAACTTGTATAATATGTGTTGCTGACTATAAACAAAAAAACAATAACAACTAGAGCTAATTGCGTAGGAGACTCGGTTACACAGTTGGTCTCCCACCTAACCACTCCGATTGTATATATTAGATATGATTCCTCGAGTACTACTACTATAAGTGTTCCACGTATATATGTAGTACACGACCACAATGTAACGTATCCAAATATTCGTATGCAAATTAATATACATATTTTGTCAACGTTTTATAGATATTTCTAAGTGTAAATCCATGATTATGTCACATCAGTATATATAAGATTATATAAATTACACATAGAGAGATGAGATAGATTAGATGGATCCTCCTGAAATCGTGTTCTCACGATAGCTACGAGCAAGGAGCACCCTAGTTAATAAGAGCCGGCTAACAGAAAATTGAGAAGAAAAAAACAAGAATAGTTTTTTTTTTTTCGTAGTTAATCCTCATGATTCTCTAAAATCTATCGATCTCTCTCCCGTAATAAAATTTCGGAGAAAGAGGAAAACCCTAATCCCCTCTTTCTCTCGGATCATCAACAAGAAAAAAAAAAAAATTATAAATGAAAATGAGGAAGCTTTGTCCAAATTTGGACAGAGAAGACGGGTTAGAGACGGTGTTAGAGGTTCCGGTGCCGGAAGAAATGTTTACAAAGATGGGAAGCAACGCCCAAGGGCGGTGGAGGAATATGCACGCTCTCATGAAGGCACACGCCGTTGTGACCGCGGTGGCGACTGATGTAAGAACGCCGGCGTCATCGTCATCGATGAGTAATGTCAACATGCATTTGCAGTCAAAATCAGACAACGAGTTTGTGGCCTTGTTGAAAATCGTAGGAAGTCCTCTTATTCCTTTTCATGTCCCGCTCGAGTTTTGTCTATCCCGACCAATCAACGACACTTCCATCGTACGTATCTTATCATTAATTCAATCTATTGATTTTTGTTTAACCTTTTGATGAAGTGGGGTTATAGGTTAGAATTCAAGTCTTTCACTTGCAGTTTTAATTTTGGTTCGTTATTCTTAATGTTTTGAATGGCACAATTTTCAATGATTCTATAAACCATGGGAGGATTAGAAGACTACTAAAATTTTCCAATTTCAAAAAGAGAAAAATGTATAGAGATGGAATGTGTAGCGATTATTAGCCCTCAATTTCTTTATGAGATAACAAATAGTTCTTTTTTTTTTGATCAAAACAAATAGTTCAAAAATAAAAAAAGTTTTATAGGATAAACATTTTATCTTCTTTTTTTTGTTCGTATGAAACAAGTTATCATACAATTTACGTTCGTCTAAGTAGAAAGCAAACCTATTATGTGGAATGTTGATAGTAATGGTGTATTTGAAGGAGGCGTCGACGGCTAAATACATAGTGCAACAGTACGTGGCAGCGTGCGGAGGTCCAACGGCTTTGAACGCAGTGAAAAGTATGTACGCGGTGGGGCAAGTAAGGATGCAAGGCTCCGAGATGGTTGCTGGAGAGGACGAAGGGACGGGTACGCCGGTGCGACTTGGTAAAGGCAGTTTCGAGGTCGGAGGTTTTGTTTTATGGCAAAAGAATCCAAATCTTTGGTTCTTGGAGCTAGTGGTTTCCGGTTTCAAGATTAGCGCTGGTAGTGACGGCAAAGTGGCTTGGAACCAATCCTCTACTCAACCTTCTCAGGCCCACCGTGGTCCTCCTCGTCCTCTCCGCCGATTTTTTCAGGTGCCCATGCATTTTTAACCTTTCAATGCATATTATCGACTATTTTACGATTAAACTTAACAAAAATGACAAAATTTGTAGTATAGTGGTTTTGATCGCCCTATCATATTCCATGTTCAAACATGGGAGCACTCTTGTGAGTTATAAACTTATAAAGTACTAATTTAGTAGTAAATTAGAACTAAGCCAGAGAGGAAACCAGTCAAAATGTTCATAACACCATTAAAAAAATAAATCCTAGCAATGATATACACCAAGAAATACAAAATTTTGATTGTTAGCAAATTTTAATTGTTACAAAATTGTTATTAGCAAATTTTGATTAACATTGTTACAAAATCTCGATTGCTAATAAATCCTATCTCATATTATTAGCAATTTTTGCCTTAAAAAAATATAAACTTACCATGACTAAAGATTGACCTTTTGACATTTTTCATCTGTTGAATGACGTGGCAGGGACTAGACCCGAGATGCACAGCGAGTTTGTTCTTAGACGCCGTTTGCATCGGTGAACAACCCGTTAACGGTGAAGACTGTTTCGTCTTAAAAGTAGAAACACCGTCAGATATTCTCAAAGCACAATGCTCACCAAACACGGAGGTGATCCACCACACGGTATGGGGTTACTTCAGCCAACGAACCGGACTTCTCGTAAAGTTCGGTGACACAAAACTCGTGAGAGTCAAATCCGGAAGAGGCAAAAACGACGGCGTTTTTTGGGAGACAAGTATGGAGTCCATCATCGACGATTACATATTCGTTGACGCAGTCAACATTGCTCATGGTGGTCAAACCGTGACCACACTCTACCGCTACGGTGGAGCTGTTAATCACCGGAGAAGAATAGAGGAGAAATGGCGTATCGAGGAGGTGGATTTCAATATTTGTGGATTGTGTTTGGAGAGCTTTTTACCACCGTCGGATATCAACAATGATCATTAGGCACGATGGAGAAATCGTTACAATAGTCTATCTTTTTCTTCTAGATGTTTTTTTTTTTTGTTGAGGTTTAAATAGGTCTCTTATACACACCTACCGTGGATTTGTAACAAAAGGAGTAAATATGTAATTTTGAGATGGTGGTGTACTGTAAACTAATGTTTTAAATATATTTCAATTGTCATTAGCACTTTCGTTTTTATTTATTTTTGTGACTCAATTGGAAATTTCCATAATGATTTTATGAGTTTCATTAGTTCAAAATTTTTTTTGAAAAAATAATCCCAATGGACCAACCGAAAATGGGCCAATCATTTCACTACATAGCCCACTAAGATAATACCGACGTAAGTCCGTTAAGAGGGAAACCCTAGATTGCGAGATAACAAAAACATGCTCCGCTATATAAATCCTGACAAATCTCAATTCATAAACAACAACCGATCTATTCCTCCGCAGTTATTCTTCTTCGTTTGCATCGCCTCTGGTATCTAGAATTTGTTCGAATATCGATTGACTCTTGTAGTTTGTTATGCTCTGTTTTGGTTTTGATTTCGATTTTGATTGGGTTTAGTAGATGCATCTGTTTGATTTACCCACTCCTCTATTACTTGTAGAGTAAAAATCACAAAGTATGGTAGAGGAGTTAGAACGGATGCTTATATCGAATTAGGTTATCTTACCAACCCATTGCTTTTTTCTGTAGCTTTGGCGTCAAATGAATCGACCTATATTGTTTTAGTTTCTTCTTGTTTTTTAATTTTTGATTATTGGCAAATGAAGAATTGATTAATTTATGCTTAACCACTGATGAACAGTGTTGACAAAACATCTCCGCTTATTATCTGATGCCATAATTCGAATCTTAGTTTTTTTTTGTTGTTGTTGTTTATCAAAACAATGATGAGATATTAGCAGACGGGCGGTCTGAATTGATGCCGTGTAGATTGTCTGCCATCGCTACTATGTAGCTTCTCTGAGTATTTGATCTTATTACATTTTCTCTTTGGTTGCGATGATGATGTTGCTAATATATATGTCTGGACTTATGAGATTATTCAATCTTTGAAATGATTGTGCAACCTTCTGAGCTTACTATCAATATTAAGAACCTGTTTTTTTATATCATGTATTAGTAACCATCAAAAGATCGGAAGTTTAATATTTGCAGGTATTGGTAGGATTTTATGTTGAATGACACCTTTTTTTCAATCAAAATTTCAACCAATCCTTCCAATTACTTGACAACCATTTCTATAACACAATGGAGATTGCGGAATTCTTGAAATTATCTGAAAATTGGGACATGTCGGTTTCATTGTAAACTGTTGACTTAGAACTTTAGGAATCCTCGTGTTAACTACAAAAGAAAGTCGCAACACCTCCTTCCAACTTTTATTGTCGTTAAATAAGTTGCATTCGAGTTTTGCCAGATTGTAGTATTTTAAAGGGGTCGTACTTCTCAAGATTTGGAGGAAAGGTGTTTTCGACTCTTTCGATTCATCGTTGTGCACAGCGTGTCTTCATGGCCATGGTTTAGATGTCGCTTTAGATTGTTTCTCTTCAAACTCCAGTTGAATGTTAAGAGATAGTTTGGAATGTAATAATTTAGTTTTCTATTGTAAGTTGTGTTTATCTTTCGTACCTTCCATTTGTTGTAATCGCATATTTCTCATAGTGTATAAGACCGTCCCCAAAGGTTAAGAATCCATTGGTTCTTAATCTTGTATCTTAACAATTACTTAAACTAAAAAGCAAATCTTAGTTTTTAAAATTTTTTCAAAATTTTAGTTTTACTTAAGAATCTAGTATTTTTTTCATTCATAAAAACTTCTTAGCTAAGAAGCAAATCTTAGTTTTTAATCTGTTTTGATTTATTTTTCAAAATTTATTTTTTAGATATTAGCCAAAGATACATCTAAATACACCAATAGTGGTGCTCTAAATAATCATATAATTGTGGCCATACCAATATTTATGTGTGAATTGGACTTGGATAGATTTCGAAATAAACATGTATTTTTGATTCCTTGGGCCTTGCTTTCAAAATTCTATGGCCTCTAAGGCAATTGACACGTGGAGTATGCAGAATCAAGTATACGTGAATCTCACGTGGCGTGCCGTACCGTTCAGTTACCTTAAAATATAATTTTAATCGCTGTCTCTGTTGTTGTCCACTTGTCTGAACTGCAAGCGTTAGGTGAATGTCTTTACTTTTCTTCTCGCAACTCTTTTCATGAAATCAGTTTCAACTTTTCTTCAGCTGACTCTTCTCCGACTTGTCTCATCACTGCAAAGTTCTCTCTTTATTCCTCGTTCTCTGTTTCGGTACTACCCTCGTTCTTCTTTTTAAAGTTTGGGTCTTTCATTTGATTTCATACTCTTGATTTTTATTTTACATCTGACGACTAGAAAAGTAGGTAGATTATGAATCTTTCTGGGTTTGTAGTGAGTTTATAGGAAATTCCTTTGTCTAGTGTTCCAAAATTTGAGTAGATCTTGAACAACTTTGCAAATCTTGTTGATCGATATGTTTGGGAATTGAAAATTTACTAGATTTTGAATTTCTGAGGTTTTGTGTAAGCAGTTGAATGAAGCAGTAGGTGGTTGAGTCATGTTTGGTCTGTGATGTCCTGTCACACGCATCACATGAACCTTGGCTTTGGATTTAACGGCCGTTGTTAGTATTAGGCTAATTATTAACATGGCTTTTGTTCATTGTAGTTAATTTTCACAGAGTAAAGAGATTTTGATACATTGGACCCAAAGTGCAATTTTCAAAAATGTTTCGCTGGAAGAATTCTTCTCAAACCGAACAAGAGCAGAAAGAGGCAGCTCTCAGAGAGGCAAAGGTCAAATATTTCAAGGCCTTGTTGATGATTTTCATTTCACTTAATTACCTAGTTGATTCGTAGAAGCTATAATGCCTTCTGATTTTTATGATTATAGATGAAAGAGCTTAAGACTCTCATAGGTCAGCTTTCTGGAAGGAATTCACTGTATTGTTCAGATGCATGTCTGAAGAGATATCTGGAAGCTAGGAATTGGAATGTAGGCAAAGCCAAGAAGATGCTCGAGGAGACGCTCAAATGGAGATCGAGTTTTAAACCCGAGGAAATCCGATGGGTATGTATCATAACTGCATCATGCTACTAAATCTTAGAGAATTCCTATCCAACCAAAACTTATAATTCTTGGTTTCTATTAGAATGAAGTTTCAGGTGAAGGTGAGACTGGTAAGGTTTACAAAGCTGGATTCCATGACAGGCATGGAAGAACGGTTCTTATACTGAGACCCGGCTTGCAGGTTTCTATTCATCATTTTTCTTAGTTAATGAGTTAACTTCAGGTCACAAGCTGAAACTTCCATTTTCATTGACAACTTTTGTAGAACACAAAATCGTTGGAGAACCAGATGAAACATCTGGTGTATCTCATTGAGAATGCTATTCTGAATCTGCCAGAGGATCAAGAACAGATGTCTTGGCTTATTGACTTCACGGGTTGGTCAATGAGCACTAGTGTGCCTATTAAATCTGCCA
>Ga0041059_1000063_pt1 | contig 52933 bp, 52 predicted proteins | sample AraColnosormetaG_FD_56232 | JGI IMG/M metagenome (GOLD analysis project Ga0041059, IMG submission 56232) | Arabidopsis roots microbial communities from North Carolina, USA - Col MF nosort | ecosystem: Host-associated > Plants > Roots > Unclassified | place: USA: North Carolina | collected...
TGTGTTAAAAAAAAAAAAACAGTTAGTAATGATAACGGTTTTTTAATACTAAATAAACAGTTATTAGAGATTATTTGTCACTAACCCTCTTTTGTTTCTTTGTTAAAAACTTTAAATTATTTTTTTCAAGTTTTTGGAACCTTGTAAAATAGTCTCAGTGATCGATTATTGAAAGAAAAAAAATTAGAAATTTCAAGTCCGACAGGTGAAGTAAAATCCTTTGTTAAATGAATTAAGTTTAAGGTTTATATTTTGAAAAATGTATATTGTTTAACACAATGTATATTAATTGAAGTTGGGGAGTTTTTTGTTTTCTGTTTTTTTTTTGCTCCTAGTTCATAAGTAAACTTTTCATATTTTCATTATTTTGGATAAGAACAACGAAATGTGGCCCCAAACTCTCGAGAAGATGTTGTCCATTACTTATTCCTCAAAATTTTGATTTTGTCTACCAAAGCTTAAACACCCATACGGCAGCATAATAACGAATCATGATGGTCTTCAAGACGATATTATTTTTAATAAAATGCGATCTTTAATTTCTATAAAACAAACATGTTACACTTAAAAGAAATGATTTATAACCAAGAAAGTGTTACCAGTAAAGACGTAGGAGCTGGTAAAAAACATCAAAGCCTAGAGATGAATCTTCCCACCAAAAATCTGAATTCATAAAACCTCAATAGATATCAGGTGTTGTGGGTAAATCTGAAAAACCTTAATAAGTTTTAGGACTACTTAGCTTGTTGATACCTGAATTGTTTTTTATTTTTTCTTCTATATCATATGTACCCGTTAATTTCAGAAATGTAAACGCATTTATAACCAAATATCCTAATTAGATGAATAATTATGAAATAAATCTATTTAAAATAATCTCTACTTAAAAACATCGGCAATTCGGACAGCTTTGATTCTGTTTCAGCCAAGAGTCAATACAAAGGCGATGAAAAACATGTCTACACATATTTATACGGATAATATCATGGCCATCTTCAAATTCTTCAAGACAAATTGAACAACAAATCTCATCAAATCCTTCCTCTTCGATACCTTTAAACTCTATTTTCTTAATATGCATCATATATTCGGTTTTGATGTCTTGTTGAGCTTCAAGTGCCGTTAGATGTCCGGTTTCAGTGTCTTGTTGAGACGGAGGTTGTGGATGATGGTTTTGGTTAGTCTCAAGGCTTAGTTATGTAAAAGGTTGTTTACGCATGTATCTCCAGATACTAAATAATATCCTGAAAATTAATAAACTAACATCAAAAATAATTTCATGTAAAACCATTGGCGCAATATTACTTTTCTACCAAGGAGATTAAATTTGGAGTTGAAGTTGAAGCACTTGCTTCAATTCGTATCCATAATCAAACGTTCACTTAAAATTTATAATCCTTCTTTTAAAATCGTTTTTGTAAAATTTATATATTTTTTGTTTTTAAAAATTAAAAGGTTGAAGGTTGAATCTTTATTACTACGAGATATACACATATTTTAAGATAAGTATGTCAGTTTACACTAATTGGGTTTAGATGTTTAATGAATAATGTAAAAAAGAAAGAAAGAAAGAAACTTTTAATCATATGAAATAACTGGAAATAAATAGGACAAATATTGGATTTTTGGATCATAATTTGGTGAAAATGATTTAATATCCCCTTGAATTTCTGATCCTCTCAAATTAAGATGAACAATATTCAAAACTAGATAGTAGCACATCCATATATGTGTGTTGTAACTTGTAATGGCTTAAACGTTTTTGTTATATGAAAAAGAAAAACTAAGAACTTCACAAATCACAAGTCTCTGTTTGTTTCTCCTACGCGTGAGCCACACGTTCTCTAAATACCGATTAAGAGCTAGATATTCGTGTATTCGGGTTGGACTCTGGTAAAACTCGATCGCGTTCGGATCTTCGGATAAAAAAATTTAGGATCCAATATGGTAAATACACAAAATCGGTTTAGTTTTGGTTTGGATCTTATTCACTCGGATTTGGTTCTGTGTTCCTCGGATCTCGGGTCTGGTTCGGTTGCGTTCTTATTTTTGGGGTCGGTATTTTCGCAGGCCTATACCGATTATACATGGCACAGATCCGACCCGGAGGCCCAATTAGAGACCCAAATTTCACAAAATACATCGCTTCTTCTTCCTCGGCTTTCATCGGCCTTGTTCGTCGTCTTTTTCTTCTTCCGCTTGAGTGGCTTCGGGTACGTTGTTAAACCCTCAAATTTCATCGTTCATCCTCTCCCACTTGTTTTCTCCTCTTTGGGTTTCTCTGTGATTTCTGATTATCATTTATCTTGATTTTTAAACTCTTAGGAGATCGAATTTATGTTTTTTTTAACCTGAAAGATCCAATTTTTCGTTTCTGATTAAGCCCGCCAAGTGTCTAAGAAGAATCCATAATTGTTGAATTGTAAAGATTGTTTCCGATTATAGCACTGAGAGACTTTATAGAAAGAGTGTGACTTTCATGTATGAATGATTTGGGATTGTTTGGTTTCATATTGTTGAAGGCCCCTTGTTATTGTTGATTAACCTAATGATATTGTTTTATGTCATGAGCGGTTCCAAATAATCTATGTTTTGGATTAGTTTTGCAAGATGATGTACAAAATCTGTAATTCACTTTGCATTGGTTCATTGGGTGATAGATTTAGCTGAATGGTGGTTGGTGGCTACATTTTAGATTGTATTTCTTTCTTGGTTAATCTTTTTATGTCCTTACTTGTTAGTTGGTTTCAGAGATTCTATAACTATGCTATGCCTGTCATGAAGCGTACCTAAATTTTCTTCTGAGTGGTCAACTTTGTAGGTCAGATTTAAAAGGAAGTAAAAATGAGAAGACAGGGAAACTTTGCGGACTCATCACCTGCCAGTGCATATGGAGCTGGACAGATACAGGATCCCCATTCTGATTTTCAAGGTCAATTAGAGGCATTCACGCCTGAGAGGGATCAGCCATATTCAGATTCACAAGCTGAGGGTCAATGGAGATGGGAAAGAGATGGCCCTAATATGTCAAGGCCAATGGCTACTGCTGTTTACAATGAAGGTTAGTCTTTACTTCATGCGTTGGTGTTTCTAGTCAGGTCTTTGTGTCTTAGCATTATTCAGAAGAGCAACCATCATCTGATGGGTTTAGCGTCTTTTATTATGGCCAACAGTTCTTCCCTTAAATCGTGAGTGTTCCAATGACATTTTACATGGGATGAGAGGAGTATTAGTTCTGGTTGAGATATTTGCAGAAATCTTTAGAGGAAAGATCTGCATCTAGTGTCTCTCGAGCTTTAGGTTTTATCGCTTGATTCCAGTGTTCTGTTTACACAGGACAACAAGGTGTTGATTCATCGAGGACGTATTACCGTGGCCAAATAGATCCAAAATCAGGAATGGAGAAGCAAGGCAGTGATCCAAGAGCTCAACCACAACACCAAGAAAATCCAAAAACCGGTTATGATAATAACCGTGGGGTGCAGACATTTGAAGGTCTTGAACAGAAGTTCATGGATGATATAACAAGACTAGCAAAAGATCAAATCGAAGCAGAGGATGCAGAGATCGCCAGACATCGAGAGGTTAGCAACAAATTGGAAAGTTCTGCTACTGAATCACTCTAGTTTGGGTTTTAATTAGTTAATCTGAACTCTGTGTGCAGAAAATAAACACTATAAACGCTAGATACGAAGAACAGTTAGCTACACTTAGAGCACGGCACACAGGTAAGAGAGAAGAGATCATGAGGAAAGAATCACTAGCTAGGCAGCAACAATTCAAGCAGCAAACCATGGGGATGATGGACCAATACCATCCAAACGTGGTTGGTCAGGCCAATCTAATGCCATCTGGTCATCCCCAAGGCTACATTGGCAGTGCTCAAGATCCAGCGGCTGTGGCGGATGCACCACCAAGATCATATGGCTCAGATCGGTTTGAAGCATACGGAGAGAGAGCTAGGTTTCAGGGAGGAAACAGAGATCACGGGTTCGAGCCTAGGGGTCCATACCCTGGTGGGAATGTCTATGACACCAGCTCACGGTTCTACTGATGTGATATTACTTGAACATATTGTGTTTTAGGGGATTCACTCACTCCCACTTTTTTTGTGGCTTTATAGATCAAAATCAAGCTTTTCAGACTATCCGGAATTTGAAAATGAAATCAGGGTTCCATTTTTTAATCCTGACGAGAGCATTTTAGAATTCATTGTTGAACCGTTTAAAGAAATTGCTGTACTTAGGTCCTTTCCAAATAAAAATTAGGATTCGAGATTATGCAGGATTACTAATTTAATAGCCAATTTCACAAATAAAAACCATAATGTAATTTAGCATTTTTTGTTCTTGGTTATATCGACTAATTTATACAGTTAAAATATCATCCATTTCAATTCAATGGAAACCTTAGTCTTTGAAAAAATAGATGATACTTGTCAAAATAAGTAAATAAAGATTATTCAGGAAACAGGTTAAATATGTTTTATGTTTTTTTTGTGTCTGCAAAGTTAAATATGATTTTATGTAGAAACATAAATTCGTTGTCAAATACAAAAAAATGCGATAATTTACAAAATAAAAATTATGACAACAATAGTTAGAACTTTGTGAAATAAAACTAATCATATAAATAGTGTTAAAAATAAAATAAAAATAATCATATAAATTTCCCTCCTTTCCATATATCATCATCATCTTCACAATCACAAGAGACAACACTTCCCACAAAAATAAAAAACAAAAAAAAATAAAAATTTGGCCAAATCTCTCTCTTTTTTTGCTTCTTCGTTGTAGATGCTGCTGGTTGTCTGAAAAACATTTATCTTTCGCTCTGCGAATCTTCCTGTGCGGAGGAGGAACAATGAACGGGACATCGCCCGACGAATCTCCCGATTCGACAACTCAGCGGATCGATTCGTTCAACGGCGAGCAGAGAGTCTACTTCGTTCCCTTGAGGTAATCTCATCTCCTTCTTCTTCTTCTTCTTCTTCTTCTTCTTCTTCTCTCTCTATCGTAATCGTTTGATTTCATGTCGTCCATCTTCCTTTTGATTGAGGGAATATTCGGCGAATCTGAATCGCATCCGAGTGAGTTTGATTTTGAATCTTGTGGGAGTTTAAAAAACTTGATTTGATCTAAGGATTCTGGAACTTATGGATCCTTTTCGGATGTATAGGAGATGGTTATCCTTGTTTTAAGCTTTATAGCGATGTATTGTTTCAAACATCTAGCTGAAGAATCTAATGAATGTGATTTCGATTTACTATGTGGCGAGATTTGCTTTTGTGTTCTTTATTATGATTAGGTGATATATCTTATTCACTTTGAAGAATTTAGTGCTCAGCAATTCAGATTTCATAGACAATGACAGTTGCGTAATCACTTTTGCTTACTTTCTTAAGCCTAAGAGGCTATGTTTTGAGGCTTTAGTGTTGATTGAAATATATATGGAGTGTCCTGATATGGTTTCGTGCACGATCGTTGAGTCAATTAAAGATCTACGATATACGATACTCTTTTTTTTTTTTCAGATTTATATAAGTACTCTCAAATGGTATTTGGAAATTAGTCAGTTAAGCAATGTGATATTTAAACTTGGAATTTTCAGGTGGTGGAAAGATGCGCAAGATTCAATGCCTTCTGAATCAGTTGAAAAAAGAGAGATCTTGTATACAGCAAGTTGCGGGTCGTCTTATGGAGGCCCAATGAAGTTGATAAATAACATTTTTAACTCTGATATTTTGTTCGATCTGAGGAGAGAAGGAGATGCGTTACAGAATGGTGAAACGGGAGAAGCAAGCGTCTCAGGCAGGGACTTTGCTTTGGTCTCAAGTGATATGTGGCTGCAGGCACTAAAATGGTAAGTGTTGTTTTCTCTCTACATATCTGATGCTTCCTTCTAGAATGGCTTGGGTAAATCTGTCACTATCCTTGTCATTTTTAGTGTTACATCCAATTGAACTGGAAATTTGATCTATCTCAGTATCCGATCAAATGATTCTTTTATGGAATTTTTCGTATTTTCTGCATCTGTTCATTCTTTGGAGAACGAGTTTTTAAAGAAGAGGCTGAGGTAGATTAGGAACTTTTTGGGTCACATTTGTGACACTAAGTAGAATTTGCCTATATATTGGACGTAGCCTGTTTAAATCCTATATGAGAAGTTAGTATTAGGATGTGGAGAAAATAAGTATAAAATTAAATCATGGTAGGACGTAGGAGAAAAGTATAAAGTTTAATAAAAGTTATTGATATGATGCAGGATTACTAATCATGCTACCTATTTCTAGTCTTGCAATATAGTTGGTAGTTGGTACCTTTTGTATATATGCTTGGGTTTCCGATACACTATGCCATCTAAAAAGCGAGAGTGTTCCCCAATCTTTCTTCCCAGGTATCATGATGATAAAAATACTGAGAAAGGCGTAAAAAGTTTCTCGGCTGGAGGAGTTGACAGAGGTGATGTTTATCCTGTACAACTCAGGCTCTCCGTTTTGCAGGAAACCAATTCATTGGCGGTCAAAATTTGCAAAAAGGTATCTTCAAACTTACAGCCTTTTTACATGCCTGATCAAGTGCCACATTTTCTTGCTGCTATAGAAGTGGAGTGCACGACTTTCCTTTGATAAAATGATTAAAAATCTAAACTGGATTCTGGTTTTCACTGGGGCCTGGTTCCCTTGGAAGTAATGTTTCATACTAAAAATTCCCTACCAGACAAGACATTACATAACTATAGGTCTGTAGCTCTGCCTCCCTTGTCCACATGAAACCTGAGAAGGAGATAGTTGAAATGAGAAACTATTATGAATATTAGAATATCCTGCTAGAGTGTTGCTATTCACCCTGAAACTTCTTGTTTTACAGTAGGCCAAGATTTCCTGTACAGTTCTTCTATATGTTTCATTAGTTCAATACCTATTGTTTTAAATACTTCATGTCCCCAATGAAGATTCATGCTTGAACCATATTAGAAACAACTGAGTTTCTTGTTCTTCCTATCTGCAGAATTTTTCTTAGTTTCTCAGCTGTTGTTCTGGTTCCAAATCTTATGTTTTCCCTCATGCAGGACAATTCAGTTGAATGCTTCAGAAGAGCATGCAAGATATTCAGTTTGGATTCTGAGCAGGTAAAGTGTTTCATGCATGTTCTTTTACGTACTGTGTACACGATATGCATGTCAGTTTATGCAATACTATATGTTACATGATTTATTCATGCAATTACAACTTATACGTGTGCTTTTGATTCTGTAGTTGCGCATTTGGGATATTTCTGGCCAAACAACCTTGTTTTTCGAAAGTGATGTGAGCAATTCCAAGGATTGTCAACAACAAGCAGATCAGGAAGTAAGTGTGATGCTTTTTGAGTTGAATGCGGATATTGCTCCATAGTTTTACAATTAAACTGCATTCGCCTTATTTCAGACTTGCCTTCCATTTTCCATTTTTTCCCTCATATCTTTGATGCTGTATTTCTTATTAATCTTTTCTTTTGGTCCAACAGATCCTCCTAGAGCTGCAGATTTATGGATTATCAGACTCCATCAAATTGAAGGAATCAAAAAAAGAAGATGGTTCCACACAGCAAACCAATGGGATTACCAATGGCATGAATGGTGGCACAGTGTTCAGATTTGGACGAAGTAATTCTTTGAGCTTTTTGGGTAAAGCTGGAGAAGCTGGAACTTTGGGGTTGACAGGCTTGCAGAATCTAGGAAACACTTGTTTCATGAACAGTTCCCTTCAGTGCTTGGCTCACACACCGAAGCTTGTCGACTTCTTTCTTGGCGAGTACAGTAAAGAAATAAATCTTGACAATCCATTGGGAATGAAAGTATGCCAATCTATGGGTTTCTGTATAGATACATATTATCTGCCGTGGTTAATAAATATATACTCTTGCTTCTTGGTTATCCTCACCGATCAAATTTCTTCTGGCAGGGTGAGATCGCCTTAGCTTTTGGTGACTTGTTAAGGAGTCTGTGGGCTCCAGGTGCATCAACAGTGGCCCCAAGGACATTTAAAGCAAAACTTGCTCGCTTTGCTCCTCAGTTTAGTGGCTTTAATCAGCATGATTCGCAGGTCAGAGAAAATACTTCAGTTTATAGAATCTGAATTACGTGAGCCTTCCTGATGTTTTATTCCTGTCTCTCAGCATTAAAGACTGCATATTGAGATATTCCATTCATGTTTTTGAGGTTTTTTATTTGGTTGCAGGAGCTTCTAGCTTTCTTGCTGGATGGACTCCACGAGGACTTAAACCGTGTAAAGAACAAGCCTTACGTGGAAGCAAAAGATGGAGATGGCCGTCCAGACGCAGAAGTGGCTGATGAATATTGGCGAAATCATGTGGCTCGCAATGATTCAATAATTGTTGATGTGTGCCAAGTAAATACCTTCAGGTTCCTAAATTGTTTATTTAACTCTAAGGATCGGGGTTGCTCATTAGGAAACTTTAGTTCGACCTCTTCTTGAAAAATGTCGGATGGCTCAAGCTGTATAGTATCCTGGTATCCAATTTGTAGGTTCTACATATCATTTTGATTTAAGCTGCATATGTTTGAATTTTCTTCCATCAGATTTGTCAGTGCAATTTTATCTTCTTGATTTGAGTTCTGTGCACACAATATTTTCTTTGTTTTAGGGAAGATCTTGCTCTGTCAATAACTACGTCAAGTTATTAGATTGTCCCTGTACACTTACTATTTAAGAATTGGTTTTCGTTTGATATGATGCTCTTTGCACTTGAACCATCTGAAAACTTTTAACATCTTGGATATCCTCATCTTCTGTGGTTCAGTGCATTTGTTCAAAAATGATCCTAATATTGTCGACCACTAAGACATTTATGTGTTTCTGGTTGCAGGGCCAATACAAGTCAACATTAGTTTGTCCTATTTGCAAAAAGGTTTCTGTTATGTTTGATCCGTTCATGTACCTATCGCTACCATTGCCATGCACATCAATGCGAACAATGGATTTAACAGTCATGAGTGCCGATGGGAGTAGTTTGCCTATTCCATTGACTGTCAACGTTCCTAAGTTTGGAAAATTTGAAGATCTTCATAAGGCTCTTGTCACTGCCTGTTCTTTACCAGAGGAGGAGACTTTATTGGTTACTGAGGTATATCTCTATATTCTATATGGTATACTGTTGCTATGAATCTCATTCTGGTGCGTTGGTGGAGTTTTTGTTAACACAGACAATGGAATTTCTCTTGATTTGGTCTTCACTTGTATAGGTATACAACAATCGGATTATTCGCTTCCTGGAGGAGCCTACTGATTCATTAACCTTGATCAGAGATGGTGACAAACTTGTCGTGTATCGGTTAAAGAAGGATGCAAACAATTCTCCTTTAATTGTGTATATGCATCAGAAGCTGGAAGAGTAAGTTTGCGTAGTATTCAAATGCTAACTAAGGTTCTTATCAATGCAAAAATTGCCCCTAGTCTCGTTTTCTGTGACAGGTGGTTTTGGACATTATCTGTTTGCTTATGTTGGCAACAATATGAATTTAAAGATCATTACTTGCAATTACCTCGATAATCAATACCTATAGCTCTTTCCTTTTTATAATGCATCTCCGTCATTCTATTGTTCAATTAATAAATGGTAGTGCAGCAGCAGTTTAACAACTGTTCAGTAGTGTTAAGCATAAAATATATGTCTGATGGGGACCAAATATTTAACCTTTCCAATGGTTTTCAGGCAGTTTATATCTGGGAAATCTAGCCCAACTTGGAAGGCATTTGGAATCCCCTTGGTCTCAAGGCTTTGTGATGTCGAGAATGGATCTGATGTCGAGAACCTGTACCTGAAGCTGCTTAGTTCATTTAAGATGCCTACTGAATTCTTTACAGAGAATCTTGAAAACCCAACTGAAGAAGAAGCCACTGATAAAACAGATACCGATGGTACTACTTCAGTTGAGGATACAAATTCCACTGATGTGAAGGAGACTACTGAATCTCTTCCAGATCCTGTGTTGAGGCTTTACCTCACCGACGACAGAGGAAACTCGATAGAAGCTGAAATGTTGAAAGAAAAGCCTGTAAATAAATCCAAGCGGTTGAATGTGCTTGCACGTTGGCCTGTAAAAGAGCTTGACGTTTATGATACTTGTCTTCTGAGCTCCTTACCTGAGGTTTCCAAATCTGGAACTAAGAGACCCCAAGAATCCGTTTCGCTTTTCAAGTGCCTTGAAGCATTCTTGACGGAGGAGCCTCTTGGTCCTGATGACATGTGGTGAGTTGAGGGTCAAACCATTTCTCATATCTATTCTCAGCTTTATAATACATGAGAACTTATATTTTGACAATCGTGCTCATAGTAATGTGATTTGTTTCGTTGTCTTGAAACTTTTGGGGCTTTTTGTGCGTCTGACTTGCTCTTTACTAATTCTTCGGATTACTCTGATCCTTGGTAGCTGACATGAGTCAAAACTGTATTAGGTATTGTCCTGGGTGCAAAGAACACCGGCAAGCCATTAAAAAGTTAGATCTCTGGAGGTTGCCAGAGATCCTGGTTATTCATCTGAAGAGGTTTTCGTATAGCCGGTTTATGAAGAACAAGCTGGAGGCATATGTGGATTTCCCGCTAGATAATCTTGATCTATCAAGCTACATCTCCTACAAGAATGGTCAGACAACATATCGTTACATGCTCTATGCGATTAGCAATCACTATGGGAGCATGGGAGGTGGTCATTACACTGCATATGTTCACGTAAGTGAAACGACATTTATATATCCTCTTATATTTGAAGCGTTTGTGTTGCAAAACTGTGGAACCCTTGTAGAGTAAGATAGTATTATGATCTAGATGTCACTAAGCGGGATATATTATTGTTGAAACGGATGGTATCCAGATTCATAGAGTTATAGTTGTTGACCTCGTAAGGATGAATTCATTATCTTCTTCTTCTTTTGCAGCATGGAGGTGATCGATGGTATGACTTTGATGATAGCCATGTCCACCAAATCAGCCAAGAAAAGATCAAGACCTCGGCTGCTTACGTTCTGTTCTATAAACGCCTTGTAGACTAAAGAAACTGAAGCGGAAAAGACAAGAAAGTGGTATTTGCATTTTTGCCGGGTTTGGCTTATTTAAAAACATCATTGGCTTGATTCTAATTCACTACAAGATCAAGATGAAAGCAGCTCTGCGTTGAGGCTAATTTACAGAAGAGAGAGAGAGAGTTGGGAAGAAGAGCAAAAGACCGAGAGGACATGTTGCGGGGAATTTATTTTATTCTTACAAAAATTGGTATCTGATTATTTTATTAACCATATTCAATTAGAGAATAGAAGAATAGAGAAAAGCCCTTTTGTGGGATATGGTTCTAAATTGTTGTTTAGTTCTTGTGTGTCAGTTTTGGCTCTCGTCGACCAAAGAAGATTAAAGAAACCTCTACCTTATTTTAACTCAATTCTTTTGTTTTTGCAATGTCCTTTGCTTTCCAAAATTGTTAGTCTTACTTTTCACTACTTTGATAGACATTGCCTTTGCGTTTCCCTGATTAATAAGCCAGAGTACTTAAATCAAAATTGACTGTTTTGTGCATCCTGCATCACGTTTCCAATCAGAACCATAGTGTTGTCGTTGTGTCATTATCCGAATTTAAGTGGAGACATTGGTAAGTTATTTATAAACTAATTACAATCTATTTTTCTAATTATTTCAAATAACATATTTAAGCTCTGTAGCTTCCACTAGACGGTGAAGATTTGAAGTGAGAGCTCTCTTTGCATTGCTCACCCACCAATGGATCTACCTACCCTTCTTCTTCTTCTCCTCCTTTTAAACCCTAAAAGTTTCTCTTTCCTTCAACAACGCCACAATCATGGCTTTGTTCTTATCTCCTAAAACCATCACTCTTCTCTTCTTCTCCCTCTCCCTCGCACTCTACTGCAGCATCGATCCTTTCCACCACTGCGCCATTTCCGATTTCCCCAATTTCGTCTCTCACGAAGTTATCTCTCCACGTCCCGACGAAGTTCCATGGGAGAGAGATTCACAAAATTCACTTCAGAAATCAAAGATTCTGTTTTTTAACCAAATCCAAGGTCCAGAGAGCGTCGCCTTTGATTCTCTCGGACGTGGTCCGTACACAGGCGTTGCTGATGGTAGGGTTTTGTTTTGGGATGGAGAGAAATGGATTGATTTCGCTTATACTTCGAGTAATCGATCGGAGATTTGTGATCCGAAGCCTTCTGCTTTGAGTTACTTGAGGAATGAACATATATGTGGTCGTCCTTTAGGTCTTCGTTTCGATAAGAGAACCGGAGATTTGTATATAGCTGATGCTTATATGGGACTTTTGAAAGTTGGTCCTGAAGGTGGTTTAGCAACGCCGCTTGTAACTGAAGCTGAAGGTGTGCCGTTGGGGTTTACTAATGATCTTGACATTGCTGATGATGGAACTGTTTACTTTACAGATAGCAGCATTAGTTACCAGAGGAGGTCTGTGATCTCTTGATTTTGAATGTGTGGATGTTGCTACTGATTATTTTATGTCCACAAGTTCTGATTTTTAACTGTGATTCTCTTTCAGGAACTTCTTGCAGCTCGTTTTCTCTGGAGACAATACTGGGAGGGTTCTAAAGTATGATCCAGTAGCTAAGAAAGCTGTTGTTTTGGTCTCAAATCTTCAGTTTCCGAATGGTGTCTCTATCAGCAGAGACGGTTCTTTCTTTGTATTCTGCGAAGGAGATATTGGAAGGTGAGTGTAGTGACCTAGTGATGGGGTTATCTTGAACTGTATATAGATAGACCTTGAATCAATTGCCTCACTAGTAGAAAGAGGAATTAGGGAAGTCCTAATAACTGATTGTTTTAGGAGAATTGAAAACATCTGTCTGTGTGTATGCATCACAGGATTCATTTCTTTGTAGTATTGAAGGGTCTTTTTGTTTGGATGCAGCCTACGAAGATACTGGTTGAAAGGCGAGAAAGCTGGAACGACAGATGTGTTTGCGTATTTACCAGGGCATCCTGATAACGTAAGAACCAACCAAAAGGGTGAATTTTGGGTAGCGCTTCATTGCAGACGCAACTACTACTCATACTTAATGGCAAGATATCCTAAGCTGAGGATGTTCATACTGAGACTGCCAATCACTGCGAGAACTCACTACTCGTTCCAGATAGGGTTACGGCCGCACGGGTTGGTGGTTAAGTATAGTCCTGAAGGGAAGCTTATGCATGTTTTGGAAGATAGTGAAGGGAAAGTTGTGAGATCAGTAAGTGAAGTGGAAGAAAAAGATGGGAAGCTTTGGATGGGAAGTGTGTTGATGAACTTTGTTGCTGTCTATGACCTCTGATTACTTGACCTATACGTAAACCACTTCACTCAGTTTCTAGATTTAGCAAATTCCCAAAACTGTTAGGTGTGTACTGAAAAAATCAAACACTTAGCACAAACAAACTCAATGTTATTATTATATCACACAAATTTTCAAACTCATCTGATTTTTTCAGCTAATCCGAAATTATGACGTTTTCCTACTCAGCAACTGCGATTTCTAAATCGTGAATACCAAATTTACTGACCAAAAATTAACCAAGAAAATCGACTTTCAAACCTTCAGGTTAAACGACAAAAACGTGAATGTTTTTTTGAGTGACTGGTAGATAAATCGGACCGGTATTAAGGTCGCAATTTTACCGGTCGAAGGCTCGCAAAGCTCTGAACTTTAATCATTGGGTTAAATATTAATTTTCTGAACTTTAAAGACTTTATCATAAGCTTTCGAAAAAATGAGGGATTCAATTCAATTCAATTAATAAAAGCTTCTCCTGAAAACTTCTCTTTTTACCATTGGAGGTGTGTGCCATTAGTAGTAGACACGGCGACCGTTTCTTCTTCTTCTTCTTCGCCTAAATCTCGCTTGTAGCCGGAAAATTCGCCGGAGGAGAATCAAGGGTTCGGTTTCGTTTCCCTTTTCGTCTTTTCGATTTTGTAAAATTGACATAACCCTAAATTTAGAAGCCTCTGCGTCGAGTAAATATATTTCTGGATTCTGTTGATCTCTACTGTTACTAGGGTTTATGCATGCTTCCAGTTTTTCCGATCAAGAGTCTTCGTTTATTCCAAATTCTAATTTCTGGTTTGCTGCAGCATTGTGCTCTTTGGTTTGTAGTCGAATTCTCGAGACGGGCAAATGGTAAGTTATTCGTCCTTCCATTAACTTTGCTTGATTATCCAGAATGATATATTCTCATCGAGAAAGAGAGAAAGAGAGAAAGAGGGTGTATTAGAGGTATGAAGTATATTGTGCTGATAAAGATATCATCTATTGTACTTGAATTGCAGTCGGATATTAGGAAGTGGTTTATGAAAGCTCATGAAAAAGGGAATGGAAGTGCTCCGAAATCGACGTCTTCCAAGGCAGGTCCTGTGAAGAATGCTGCAGAGACTGCACCAATAAAATCAGAGCAGGTGAGGTTTCTTCTGCTCTATATATGTTCAGTATGAGGTGTGTATCTTAGTAAAACACTAGAGTAGGTATTGCTAGCAGGACGAAAGTTAGTCGCTCTTTCTTTGTGACATTGTAAAGTTGCATTATGTGAGGTTGCATGAATCTTGAAACACATGATATTTGTTTCTTTTGTCTTTACTTTGTTTTCAGAGCCACTCATAGGCAACACATATATGCTATTTGCTGTTACAATCATAAATATTTGGTTTGTTTTCTGGAATAAGTGTCGTTTCTGTTAATCATTTGGAACTAATTGACAGGCTAGTGAAGACTTGGAAACTGCTGATAGAAGAAAAACGAGCAAGTATTTTGGTAAAGATAAAACAAAAGTTAAAGATGAGAAAGAGGTGGAAGCAATTCCTGCCAAGAGGAAACTTAAGACTGAGTCTGATGATTTAGTCAAGCCTCGTCCAAGAAAGGTTACAAAGGTTGTTGATGATGATGATGATGATTTTGATGTACCTATTTCAAGGAAGACTCGTGATACCACTCCCAGCAAAAAACTAAAGTCGGGGTCAGGTAGAGGAATTGCAAGTAAAACTGTTGATAACGACGATGATGATGATGGTGAAGATAAGGAGACTCCTCTAAAATCTGCCGGAAGAGGCCGTGGCGGTAGAGCTGCTCCAGGGGCCTCAACTGGTGGAAGAGGTAGAGGTGGAGGGCGAGGTGGATTTATGAATTTTGGTGAAAGGAAAGACCCACCGCATAAAGGAGAAAAGGTCTGTATTTTACTTGTTCGAATGTCTTATCTTATCTTGCTGTTACGTGTGGGGCTTAATGTATTTACTGACCTGTCTCTGTTTTTCAGGAAGTTCCTGAAGGCACCCCTGATTGCTTAGCTGGATTGACATTTGTAATTAGCGGAACACTTGACAGGTATTTCATTTTCTCATACTTTTTTCCTTTTCCCACGTTACTATTCCCTGTTACAGTTTCCTGTACCGTTTTGACATTGCAGTTTAGAAAGAGAAGAAGCAGAAGATCTGATTAAGCGGCATGGTGGTCGTATTACAGGCTCTGTTAGCAAGAAAACGGTCTTTCTTCATACCTTTTTTTATTTTTATTTTTGTTAAGTTAAAGGTAATGGCATAAAGTTACAATTCTTGTTTTCAGACCTACCTTTTGTGTGATGAAGACATTGGCGGAAGGAAATCTGAAAAAGCTAAAGAGCTGGGGTGTGTCCTCATTGATTGCATATCATTACAGTAACATTTTGAGGTGTTTTTGGTCTTCTAGCATTCTAACTTATAATATTCTGTTCAGCACTAAGTTCCTTACAGAGGATGGCCTATTTGACATAATCCGGTCCTCTAAACCTGTAAAAAAGTCTCTACCTGAAAGGTCAAACAAAGGCACTGAAAAAATCTGTGCACCACCGAAGACAAGTCCTCAGAAAGAAGAAACAAGAGGTAGGAACTGTAGTCTTGTATAGCATGCACTTTGGGTATTTGTGTCTTCAATTTATTAATCTGTTGCCAGACATTGCTCCTTTGGCTTCAATAAACCCTTGAGCCATTTACTCAGTATCCATTTCTTCTCAGTTATCCTCACAGTTAATAGTGATTACAATCATTTTTTAGGAAAACCTTTGGCAAAAAGTTCGCCCAAAAAGGTCCCCCCGGCGAAAGGAAAAAATAAAATTATCGAGACTTCCTTGCCCTGGACGGAAAAATACAGACCGAAGGTTCCAAATGAGATTGTTGGGAATCAGTCGTTGGTATGTGATCGAAACTACTGTATGTTGGTTTTTGTTCAACGACATGAAAATGATGGATCCTTTATCAAATCGATTGCAGGTTACTCAACTTCACAACTGGCTGTCCCACTGGCATGATCAATTTGGAGGTACTGGAAGTAAAGGAAAGGGGAAGAAATTGAATGATGCTGGTTCCAAGAAAGCTGTACTTTTGAGTGGAACACCTGGTATTGGAAAAACAACATCAGCAAAGTTGGTTAGTCAGATGCTTGGTTTCCAGGCAGTTGAGGTTAGCTCATGTTTCTTTAAATTTCATTGGTTAGTGATACAATTTCTTGCACATGCTTGAAAACAAATGCAATCTGCTTTCTATTTAGGTTAATGCTAGTGACAGTCGTGGAAAGGCGAACTCGAATATTGCCAAAGGAATTGGTGGCAGCAATGCAAATTCTGTAAAAGAACTTGTCAATAACGAAGCCATGGCTGCCAACTTCGATAGGTATGTTGGTGTTTGACTGTTTGTTTTATTCCCCCTAATGTTGATAACTGGTTCTAGATGCTTGTAGTTTTTTCCTGACTTGGTGGAAGATTCGATCTTCAGGTCAAAGCACCCGAAGACTGTTCTAATCATGGATGAAGTAGATGGAATGTCTGCAGGCGACAGGGGAGGTGTTGCAGATCTTATTGCTAGCATTAAAATATCAAAGATTCCTATCATCTGCATTTGTAATGACCGATATAGTCAAAAACTGAAGAGTTTAGTAAACTACTGTCTTCCCCTCAATTACCGGAAGCCCACGAAACAGCAGGTTGGATTTAGATGATTGTTTGTCCTTTCTGCGTTTTTTTAAGGATTATGCACAGGATTTTCATTCTATGTACCATTATTAGTCCTTGAGCTCTTCATTATCTTTTCGATTTGTCTTTTATTGCAGATGGCAAAAAGGCTGATGCATATTGCTAAGGCAGAAGGCCTTGAAATTAATGAAGTAAGATTATGTACTTTGTTTCTTTACTTCCACTAGCTTCTGTAAGTAATGCTAGCCAGTTCCATATAACTTACATCTGCTTGGGACTATTGTCTTTGCGAAAAATCTGGTTCGTGTCAGCCCCCTTTTACTAATAAGAAGTATGATAATAGAAGTATTAGATTTGGTGTGAAGTATAAGTGTCATGCAACGCTCGTTTCCTTAAAGCCTACTTTTGCGTTTCTTGATCTCTTTGATTCTATTTTGTGGAATTCAAGTGCTTGCGTATACCAGTTGTAATGGATCAAAGACGTAAGAATGGAACTTGAACCCTGTATTGTCTGTGACTCGTCCTGTATTCTAATACTTCTATCTTTTTCTGCTTAATCTCATAAGCATTTTGGTGGTGGGCGTTATGTGCTACCAGTTTGTCCCCTGAACATGATATATCTTTTCTTTTTGTCAGATTGCCCTGGAAGAACTCGCTGAGAGAGTGAATGGTGACATACGATTGGCCGTAAATCAGCTCCAATATATGAGCCTGTCCATGTCAGTCATCAAATACGATGATATCAGGCAGCGCCTGCTAAGCAGTGCGAAGGATGAAGATATTTCCCCTTTCACAGCTGTTGACAAGTAATGTCTGAAGTCCTTTAGTTTAGTTTATCAATGCACATAGTATTGTTTGCCAAACTTTTTGAGTTAAGTCTTATAGCTGCTGTTATAGAAGAAATTTCTTACCCTGGTTTTGTCGTAAAAAGTTTGGTTTTAAGCGGTCTGGACATTTCATAATTTAATTATAAATGATTCCAGGTTGTTTGGTTACAATGGTGGGAAGCTGAGAATGGATGAACGGATTGACCTAAGCATGAGTGATCCGGATTTGGTTCCCCTACTTATACAGGTATATTTTTTGGATTCTTGTGGGGTTATTGTGATATATCTTTTGGAACGGAAAATTGTTTCCTGCTACCTCTGACATTAGTGATTTCTAAAACTTGTATTCCCAACATGAAATTTGTACCTCATTTACCGTTAAATTTAAAGATTATTTATTTTCTTTCCATCTGGGCAGGAAAACTATCTCAATTATAGGCCAAGCGGTAAAGATGAGGCAAAACGAATGGATTTACTCGCTCGTGCTGCTGAATCTATTGCCGATGGAGATATTATCAACGTGCAGATTCGAAGATACAGACAATGGCAGCTCTCTCAATCTTGCTGTGTTGCATCTTCTATTCTCCCGTAAGTTGCTTCCAGTTCTTGAGAATAAAATTGATCCTTCTTTACCAGAAGTACTATTTTATTATCTCTACAAGAAGTTTGTGTTACCGATGAATATGCCATGTTAATCATCTAGTGTTTTCATTTTGTTTCTATTTTTTCTATACACTAAGTTCCTCTGTGATGGAGATCGAGTTTAATAAACCATATGCTGCCGTGTATATTCATATGTGTTGTTTTTCTTTGTATGGATTTCGGATCTCCGGTATAGAATTTCAGGGAGAAAAATGATATGCTTTCTAATATTTGAGAACTGACGTGTACTTGTTTTGTTTGAATAGAGCTTCATTGTTGCATGGATCAAGGGAGGTACTCGAGCAGGTAATAGTCTTTCAGTAAAGCGCATTACACCCTATGGATGTAACCTGGAATCTTTTGCTATCATTCAATGTGCCTCCTTTTTCTGATGATGCATGACCGTAATCAACATGATTTCTGCATTTAAGATTTTGAGTCTGCAAGTCGGAGTCAGTTCTTTATTAGGTTGTAATTTTAAGCATGATTACAATGGCGTATATAGATGGTTATGGTATGAGCCCTCCTTTTGTCGCTCTGGAGCTGCCTGAAATATCTTGGTTCAGATTAACCATGCATGATTACTGAATGCAGGGAGAGCGTAATTTCAATAGATTTGGTGGGTGGCTTGGCAAGAATTCTACTGCGGGAAAAAATAGACGGTTAATGGAGGATCTGCATGTTCATGTCCTTGCTTCCCGTGAATCCAGCGCTGGAAGGTTGTTTCCACCTGTACAGTTAGCTTTATGATTTACTTCTTTCTGCTAGTGAAATGTTTCCTTTTCTCTGCGATTTACTACTCTGATAGTCTTTAGACATTGTGTATTTTAGCTGCTACCTTCCCTTTCTTCATATCTTATCCTTTGTGTATATACTGCCTTTCTTCTTAGCAATATTCTGTGATATATTTTCTTATTTCAACTTTCTGACAAACGTCAACATTAACCACAGGGAGACACTTCGTGTTGATTATCTTCCCCTTCTCTTGAGCCGCTTGACTAGCCCACTTCAGACACTGCCTAAGGTTTGACTTATTAAGATGTGTTTATAAAATCAAGGATAAGGTTAATATTATAAGATATTATATATGTTATCTGTTACTTGATCATATATATATATGTGATAATATTTACTCAGGATGAAGCAGTTTCAGAAGTTGTTGATTTCATGAACTCCTACTCTATAAGCCAGGAGGACTTTGATACTATTTTGGAGTTGGGAAAATTTAAGGTATACACGATTTCCTTTTTCATGGGATATCACTGCCACAGCTACGACAATGAATCTTCTCTAATGTACTGCAAACTTTACAAATCAGGGACGTGAAAATCCGATGGAGGGTGTTCCACCTCCAGTTAAAGCAGCTTTGACCAAAAAATATAATGAGATGAATAAAACCAGAATGGTACGTGTGGCGGACATGGTGCAGCTTCCGGGAGTGAAAAAGGCGCCAAAGAAGCGAATAGCTGCTATGCTGGAACCAACTGTTGATAGTTTGAGAGATGAAGATGGTGAGCCGTTAGCAGATAATGAAGAAGGAAATGGATCAGACGCTGAAGAAGACTCAGGTACTATACATCTTTGTGAACTTATTTGTGTAGATTCAGGTAACTGGATCTGTATAATCAAAGACTGAGCCTCAGAAAGACATTACAAAATTACCTTCGATATCTAATATGACTTGGAAGTAGACCAGACGAAATCCTGACTTGGTTTCTTCTCTGTTTTGTTTCGATCTTCCAGAAGAAGCAACCGATGGAGAAAAGCTGGAGTCCAATCTTAAAAATCTGAATGCTAGAGGTTCGTCTTGTTACTGCTTTAGATAGTTGTCTTTACCTTAAGAAAGCCATTCAGTCTAGAACCTAAATTCATATATACTGGCTCTGAATGATGACGACTTTCCAAAAACTTGACTCCTTATCCCTCTCTGGGCGGGGATCTGCAAGTCTTAACGGAATATAATCGGGTTGCAGGGATCCAAGTGGAATTGGATTTGAAAGGAGCTGGAAGCTCAGGTTCAAGAAAGGCGGCTGGTAAAGGCAGAGGCAGAGGGAAAGCAGCTGATACGTCTGCTGAGAAGAAAGCTACAGGAAGAGGCTCTGGTGCCAAGAGAAAGAGATAAGAAGCCAATCGCATCGGTTTCCAGGCAAATTTTTTCCAAGAAGTCTCTATTGGAATCTCCATGTCTGTACAACGAAGGTTTTTTTTTTCTGGATTGGCAGATGAATTTATGATGTTTCTGGGGTTTAAGAGCGGATTCTAGTTTTGCTTGAACTCAGAATGCCTGCCATTTAACCGTTCGACTAATGATGAACACTAGTATGGTCAAAATGAACGCAGAATGCAAATGGATGAAGATTTTTGTAGATTTTTTGAGAAAGAGTAATACTTTGAAATTTTCACTAAAAGGGCAAACACAAGGTCAAAAATATCTTCTAAAAATACAGAACCTACAAAACTTAGCTCGATGAGATGATGAAATTCACATTTTAAGAAGTGAAAACTAAATCGAAAACCATTATTAAGCACCATAATTTTGTTTGTTCGACAGAAGTCACACGACACCATCATAACTATAGTACACTGGAATCGATACATTAAATTGGTTTTGCTAGACCAAGTTTTTGAAGATACATAAGTAGAAATTCATAGAAATCCGTAATGTGAACGACAATGTGAATTTACAACAGACCGACCAAATAACCAACAACCCCACACAGGTCTTTTACTCTAATTTTTCTCTTTAGTTTTTTTTTTGTTTGTTTGACATAACACAGAAAGAGGCGTCTTTAAGGCCTCCTTTTGGTCATATATAACTTTTCTTATTTATTGATAATCGGAAAACTCTTTTTCTTTATCAATAATAACCTTCTTCCTATGCTCCACACTTTTGAGACTTCTGACTCTGTATATATATATTATCAGAATTTCACAATGGACAACATCTTCCTCTCTCTGCAAAAACACAAACAGAACAAAAAATTTAGCATTCATTAGAAACATAGGCTTTGCATTGACAGTTTTGTAATTGGTGATGCAGAATTTGTGGGCGAAAAACGCAATTGATGAGATAAGCTTAAGCTTAGCTAACAGGTGAAATAAGTAACCAAATGCTATAATAACTAAACCATTCATGAACAACCACTTGTGAATCAAAGAGTCAAATTTACCTTTGCCAACAAGATGCTGGCACTCACTTATTAGCTTGAACCAGAACCAGTCGCACATGTTTCTTTAACACCTCTTTCATTCACAGAATGTTCATCACCCGCTGCTGCTCTATTGTGCTCATTGTTTGTTTCAGGAGTGTGATTTTCAGAGACATCTGATACAGATGCAGTGCTGGGTCTACTGTTTTCTCTCGTTTCTAAACGTTCCATCATGCGGGACACAGTGGCGATTCCGGCACTGACCTCTCTTTTAACCTCAGAGCCAAGATCTGCCATGGACGTGTTGCGAGAAAAAAGTCTATCTTTCCAGTTCCTTGTATTCTTTGATATCGATTCTTTGTATCTACATTGTGCATGGGGAATCACTTAGAATTGATAAAATTATTATACAAGCCAAAGCTGCCAGATATAGGCAGGATACCTCGTGGAGACAGCGTTTAATCGAGACTTAAGTGATTCCGAAAATGACTGGAGTTCTGATGGTCCAGCTCTATCTTGTTCACTTGGGGAAGATTGATTAAGAGGCCTGCATATGGTAAAGTAAAGGAAGCGTCAGATTGGCTGCATGTAATTACTCTGTAATATGAGACGATAAAAGGCGAGAGTTCTGGTAAAGACCTGCTGTTTGAATCAGATGCTGAGGGAGAAACCTGGCGGGGATGAGAAGAAGTTGGTGGCTGCGTGTTTGACTGATGAGAACCCTCCCCTAAAGCATTGTGAGGAAGGTTTGACACTGTGTCACTCTCATCTCTCTGAGATGGAGAAGAAGGCATGGGAGGATGAGGTGGAGGAGAAGAAGCATTAGGTTGCGAAGAGAACACCATGAACTGTTGATGTCCTTGACTTGACGACCTGCTTCTGTGGCCTTCCCTTCTTACCCCATGTCTTGCTCGTCCCATAGCAGCAGCAGCAGCCAAGTGCTGAATGATTCGTTCTTCAATCTCAGCATTATCCACCCCCACTGGAAGCTGCATTAAAGTAAAAAGATAGAGCTCTAATTAGATAATTCACAAGAAAAGAGATGTTATCAACTCAAAACGATAGTAAAAGGGCCACATACATGTTGTAATTCAAAATCACCAAGAGTTGGATGACGAAATATGGTGGCATTTCTAGTTGGATTGAAGCGGAAATTCCTCTCCTGTTCCACAGCCTCAAGCAACTCCTGACTGGACACATTGAAATACACATAATTGAAAACTCTATCGAGGATACCTCGTGGAAATGTTAGCAAAAAAAAAAAAATCATATTACAAGGAGACGAGATTAACCTTGTGGGGTCTTTGAGACTAATTGATTGCCAACACATAGGGCACTGTGAGCTTCTTTGACACCTGTAAATAAAAATACCACGGACCTTATAAGCTTGGCACAAAGAAGAAACACAGATACAATACTTGGGGAATTGATTATTGTGAGTTCTTCTTCTCTCCGCATAAGGAGTAGTAATTGGAATCTCTTCACCTCACCTTAAGTTCCCAAAACCAAGTCAAAGTCTCTAGTCTCTACCCACACACCACATAAAGAACAAGAGAACTCGAAAAACCACACATTCTATAAGCAACAACCCTTTTGGAATATATATGTTCAATGAGAGTATCAACCATGACAGCTCAAAAACAGAGTTGTTAAATTTGTTGAAGAGCTTACCACTCAAGAATGCATTGAAGATGATACTCATGCTTGCAACTAGTCAACTGCGAGAGAATAAAAAACAAAATGAATCGGTATAACCTCAAATGAAATAGAAAAAAAAAGTCTAAATATTTAGCAAACATACAGTAGAAGGATCGCTTTCGCAGAAGGATTCAAGACAAATGCTACAAGCATCATCACAAGCATCTTGAATTCCCCCTTCCACAAAAGCTGCTGCCGAAGTCAAATGCCCCTCCGACGTCGTCGTCTCTCCCGCTCCCTAACAAAAAAAATTGAATTGTCAGATATCATCAAAATCCCAACAGAGACGACGAGAGAATCATCAAGAGAAATTGTAACTTCGAGTCCCCAAAATCAAGGCAATTATATAGAAGAATTAACGCAATTACGCCGAATCAAATCATCTAAGCTCATAGAACAAGGGGATTCGATTGAATTGCATCAAGGAGCAGAAATGAAATGAAAAATTCAAACGGAAACCCTAACCTCCATGGAAATCGAGATGAATCGGGAGATGAGCTAAAACGGAGAAGAAGAAATGAGAAAAATATAAGATTGATGGAAGAAAATCTAGGGTTATGGGAGAAAACAAAACCCTAGATTCATGATTCGCCGAAGATAATGGGGGGGGGGAGAGAAAAAGGAAGAAGAAGGAAGACAATGACAAAGACTCTTTAATTTTCTTTTGGTCTCTTTTGTCTCTGCGCGTGGTCTCTATTGACTCTCTCTCCCTCCCTCCCTCTCACGACGTTCGATTTCTTCTATTTTTTTAATTAAAGACATTTTAACGAAGAATTGATTTAGCTGGGCCCCAGATTAAGACACGTGTTTCCTTCTCTTGTACTTCATCCTTCTAAGTTTTTTCTTTATTTTTTACTTTTGAAGAATGTGTATTCAGTCGTATATTAAAATAATTAAATTATCTAAATTTTGGGTGCACAAAAAAAAATATAATTTAAAATTTAATGAAGTTTTTTTATTTTTTTAATATCTATGAATTTAATAAAGTTTAAGATGATTTTATATACTTATTTCAAAATTTCTCCTCGCAAAATTTGCAAACGTTGGATTGCGAAAAAAAAATTTTTTACTCGAACTTTTCTCTTTAGAACATCTCCAACTCATCTTTATTTTTGTCTTTAAACTTTATTTTTGCCTCTATTTTACTCTAACTCATCTTTATTCTTACCTCTATTATAGAGATCTTTATTTTTTTTCTCTATATATAAAAATAGAAAATAAAAATCTCTATTTTTCCTTCTATATTTATAAAGAAAAATAGAGACAACCATTAGAAATGGTCTTTTCTATTTGCTAAAAGAATCTCCCAACGCAAATAACCAATTTTCTTGTAGAGGCGCTCTACCAGAAGCATAATTATGTTTATAAAATAACGAATATAAGGAAATATTCGTATTTTCTCTAATTTAAAATTCACTACAGAAGAAAGTGTAAAGAAATTTAGACACAAGTGGACTAACAAAAAGCTGAGAGTTAGAGGAAAGAAAAAGAAGATAAAACGATGTTACAGTTTTACAAACTAAACGAACCCACCGAAGACTGGTTTTATCTTCACGAAGGATTAAGCCTTAAGATACCGTTGTTTCCTCTAGTTTCCAATATAGCCGAGACGGTGAAGGACCATTGCTAAAACGAGCATTAATATTGCAAAGATCAATCCGCCTTTTCCGAACAACCACTTCTTTGCTTTCTTCGCTTTCTCCATCCCGGTTTGAGCCCGATCCGCCCATCGCATCTGCAACAACGTGTTTACAATTGAGACAACTATACAATCAACTTTGAATGTTCTTTTGGTTTTACTAAACCGAATTCGTACCATTTTCTCCAAGGCGTCGGGAGAAAGAGAAGCCATGGCTTGCTGAGCTTTTGCAGCGTCTTCTTGAGAAAGCTTCATTCCAAATTGTTCGCTCATGCTAGCCATCATCTCAGGGTTCATGTTCTTTATCATAGACGTGAACATCTACCAATATACAGAGAAACTACTATATGAACATCAACAATCACATTATGTTGACTAAATTGGTAAAACATAAACCGAAAATGATCAAACCTGTCGCATCGCTGGATCTTTCATTTGGTTTCTCATCTGTTCCTGTAAGTCAGCAGGCGGAGCAGAAGGGATGCTTGGTTCGAAACCGCTTCTTGGAGCCACAAAGGAATTTCCCGAAGAACTCCCACTCGCTCCTAAACTTTCCCGTGGTTCAGATGCTTCTGCATTGCCGTATGATGTTGAAGCTGGAGCGTTTGCTTTCAAAGACGATGCCATGTTAAACATCCTCTCACGCTCTTCTGGTGACATCTTACCCATCATATCAGATGCAAGTTTAAGCATGTCAGGTGTGGGTGTAAAACCGTTTTCGGTAGATGGCGCAGTCGGGGCGAAAGGGTTATCTCCTTTAAACGAAGAGGCTGTTTGAACCATTTTTTGAATCTCTTCAGGTGACATTTTGCCTATCATACTTGACGCAGTTTTGAACATGTCCGGTGACATGTCTCCAGCTTTGCCTCCGCTTAGAGCAGCAAGTGTATCGGGATCAGTTTTTGAAATGAAATTCTGGAAAGTTCTGCAGGCCATAGAAAGAATAAAAACAATTAGAAAATCATACTAATCGTGCCAAATGTAGCAGAAAAAGGATGCTTTAGATTATATTTGTCTTCAAGATTAGGAGACAAAAAGATGAAACAACACATCAAACACTAATGTTTGGAAAGGTGTCGAACCTGATTGCTTCTGGATTATCTCTGAGAGCTTGCAATCCATCAACATCAGTCTTTACGCCCTGAGCATGACCATTAGCCTCTTTTGACGGTTTTTTATTCTCTCCGGAAGTAACATTATTTTCTTCAGTTATGTCTTCAATCACCACACCTAATAACCAAACAACATAACATTTTTCAGTTCGTTTCCATATTCATGGACGAAGCATATCATTGATGTAGTAAAGAAACGTCTGGTCTGACATAATACACTGAATTCTTTCGAATAAATCATAAGGAATAATATTATACCTCTTGATGCCTTGCCAGGTCCCTCGACAGCCAATCTTTCCTTAACATCTCTGCATCAGAAAAGATAATACTTCAAGTCAAAAGTTATTTTTTCAATGTTAATATCAAAACCTCTGAGATAAGCAGAACTGAAAAGTATGACATTACCAGTAATGAATATAAAAATCCATACCTTAACACATCGGCAATTGTCTCATCTTCTGGGGAAACTTCATGGGCCTTGCTTAGATCAGAGACGGCATCCTTATAGTTTAAGAGAGTGAATGAGCATTGAGCAAACATATAGTCAGGACATATCTACAGTACAAACATATATATCGACAAGGAATCTCAAGAAAGTTCCATAAGCAACAGAAGAACTCACTTCAAACAAGCCCAAATCTCTGTAAGCTTGACCCCTTCTGTATAGGGCTTTGACATTCCTTGCATCATATCCCAAAACCTGAAATAATGTAAGAATGTAAATTTATCAGAAGAATGTCGAAACAGTTTTGAATAGATCATAAAACGCTGTATGACATCATGTGTTACATCTACAAAAAAGAAGCCAAAAGATTGCCATCTCTCTTTTTCCTAAAAATGTTTTCATCTATGAGTTTTCAGAAAATTAAGAGCATAAAGAATATACCTCAGAACCTTCCTTTATGCACTCTTCATGCTGATTCGTCTTCAAATAACACGACATTAGATTGAGAGAACAAGCCAACAAAATTGCTCCACCTTTAGAAGATGGAATCTCTTTCAGATTGTTCTTCGCCTGAGATATGGTCCAAGAGCATTGTAAACAAGTAGAAAAGAATCGCATATCAGGTTACAAATAAAACTCTTCTTGTCAAGTAGCATGACAAATGAGATACGTCTGCAGACTTACACGCAAGTATTTCTCTGCGGCATCGCTGAAATTTCCTCGGCTATGAAGCTCGTTTCCCTGCCAAACGTAGTAGAAAATGAGATTAACATCAAATTACACAAAGGTCCACTTGCTGAAGCCATTCTTGTTCCTTACTTTATAATCAGGAAAGCAAAATTCAATAGAAAACTTCTCTCAGGAAGTCAATTGTTACCTGTTTTTTAAGCATCTGAGCTGCATTGATCTGATAAGTAAATTGAGCATCAGCATGAGCACGCATAGCTGCAATATCTTCAGGGGAAGCTTTAGCCATCTTCTCGCTAATCTCAGCCATATCTTCAGGCCGAGTATGCTTAAGCTGTTCCGCAGCTTGTTTCAAATCTTCAGGCCTCATGTTCTTCATACTCTCTGTTGCCATATTCATCAAATCTGGATTTGACATCATCTGTATAATAAACAATGGTATAAATTCATCATACAAAGCCATAATCAAATCAAATCAAACAAATTCTCCTCAGAATCGATCGAATAATTCGAATCAGGAAAAATAACGAAACCTGTTGTTGGATCCTAGCGAAATCAGCAGGAGTCATACGACTCATCTGATCTTGAGCGAGCCGAATCATCTCAGGATCCATTAACCCGTTAAACATCGTGTTTTTTTTTCTCGAAGCTTCGATGTGGTTCTCTGTAATCAGATCGGAAACACAGAAAATCGAAATTCGCCAGAGAAGGATAAGCTCGGAATCTGGATCGAGATTGAGTTTGTGAGAATCGGAAAATCGAAGGAGAATTGTTTTGCCGACCCGAAAGTAGTTTCCAATAATATAGAATCGAATTGGAAAATTTATCGCTCAACCTCCTCAATTCACCGACCGGAATATGCCTGGATGATGGAGAATGACTGTTTTACCCTTGATCTACGATGATGCTGTGACGTGCCATAATAAATTAATTTACGTAATTGTATTGATTAACGTAACTATATGATTACGTGCAAATTGTCATGTCCTTGTCCATGTTGGAAGACTAATCTCGTGTTTTTTTTCTTCTTAAACTGAAACGAATCTCTTGTTAAACTCTTTTTTATTTCGTTTTAGAAAGAGTCGTCCAATTTAACTGTTACACGTGTTAAAGTGTCAATAAAATTCAATTTAAATTTGTTTGAGGGTACAAATAATTTTTTGATATTTTAAAATTCTTTAGGGTCTGGATATCGATATCATATGTTTGCCCAGCTACATCTCCATGATATAAGCTCCGAATGGTGATTGCGTTTTGCGGTGCGGGAGAAGTACGGTGCGGTTCAAATAGTAACGAAAATATATAGATACATATGAATATGTAGAGATTTTAATACTGTTACAGTACTGTTGCGGTGCGGTTTTAAGTGCGGTTTTGATTACCATTCAGAGCCATAATATATTTGTTGGAATCCAAAAATGTTTAGTATTCAGTTTCATAGACTCAATCTCTAAAGTAATCCATTTATTAAACTTTAAAATATGCATGTCTTCTGCAGAATTTTTAGTATCTTAAATATCAAAATGATCTTAACAAAAAAATACATATGTACAACTATTCGGGCAAAGAATTTTATTTCAATACGACAATCTTTTCAGTTGTTGAACGAGTTTTAGTGTTTTGACCATACAAAGAAAAAAGACGAGTTTTAGTGACATATAAGTTGTGTTTGGTAATACTTTTTTCAATATTGTTTCGATATAGTTTCATCGACGAGTACATCTATCAATTAATTTTTCTGAAATGTTTATTTCTCTCCACCGCAGCATAAATGTTTCAATGTTTGAAAGAATGGAAACGGTGGTATAGTCACATTAGAAGAGGACCACTTTGACTAAAGCTAGCTACAACTCTCATCTATCTCTCGTCTCCCAATTTTTCAATATTAGCAGAGATTATGATTCACTAAATGATAGCAGTCTGAGAGAAGTGAATGTTGATATGATTTATGATTATCAATTAACTAATCACTAAGTACTATTGCAGCGAGAACGAGGAAATTCTAGCAAACCTCTTCTTCTTGGTCACAATGAAACCAATGGATTAATAAAGTTATATCATATAACAAACAAGAAGGAAACAATATCTTCAACTTATAATTAATAAAGCAATATTGCTAAAGCATTCTGATACATGTTGTGCAACATCTCTCGAAGCTAGATTACAACATGCATGTGCTTCTAAATAGATTACAACAAAGCAACTTTTTAACATGTTTACACGAACCAAAATATGCATACACATATATAGCCTTGATTTTATAATTCACATAGCCCTTGTTATCCTTTAGAATACATCGTAGACACATTCTTACGTATTCTACTATTATATGGCAAAGCAATCTAGGATAATGAGTGAGTTGTATTTTTTGAATGTACCCTCTATTGTACAATGAAAACGAATGTAAATATTCAGTTTTGTTTTTGTTGCCCACATTTTATTGCCGTAAATTGCAAACTATTTTTTTAAAATTGATATGCTAGGGAAAAAATGAGTTAAAGAGCATGATGGAGGAAACAGAAAGAAGAAGGCTTTGAATTTTGATGGTTGTCGGGACGTGGAGAGGATCTCACGTGGCAGTTTCACTCTGATTGGGTCCTAAACCGCCGGCCCACGTGGCATGCCACTTGTCACTGGTACTTCTCTTTCTCTCTTTCACAGCAGCAAGTTGTGTACGATTGCTGTTCTTATTAGGATCCGTCACATCACTTCTCAGCCGGTCAGCCCCCACCTTCCTCCATTAACCCATCAATCCGGTCTTTCGTTTTTGTGTGTATGTTCTGTGGACTTGATTGGTAATTTGGTAACATTTACCATTTGAATGGTTGCTTACTAGCCTAACTTTTTGTTTACAAATGTGCAAAGAAGTTTTTTTTTTTTCTTCGCTTGTAGACTGTACTCTTATTCTGAAGACTAGATTTTGAAGATTCTATGGTGATTTCAGTTTTGGAAATCTTTTGGTGAATGAAGGTTGTTAGAATTTTAAAAATTGCATAATTTTAGCCTTTAATTTTTCGTTTCCTAGTGCTCTCTGATACCGGATTTGTATAACTGGTTAGAGCTTTTGTGTCCTCTGATCCTGTATTTCTAATATGTATTACTAATATGATACTTGTGAACAAACTCATGGCAATTTACAGATTTGACGGAAGTAAACTATGTAGTGACTTCGAAACAATTTGTATAATGTCGTTATGCAATACTTTCTACTTTCTAGACTAGCAAGTTTCATAAACTGAGTGACGTTTATCAAGTGTCATATTGAATCAGATAATAAATATTTGATAAGTTTGGTTCACGAAGAAGGGAAAGATCGACATGGCGTCATACTTGGTGCGTCTTGACACTGAAGAGGTAAAAGCTTAATTTCTAAGTATTTTGTTTCTGTATATACAGCAAGTTAGCGACTACAATTACAAATGCCGAATTTCTGATGCATGCTGATGTGTTTAGCAAATTGTTTCTTGGTTACAGGTTAGTTACAGATTTATCAATGCATTTCTTCCTCATGAGAAATGCAATGATTTAGATTTGTGACGACCAAAAAAAATATATTCGCTTGGGCATTGGTGTGAACGGAATCCAACAGAAAAGGCTCTGATTGGTGGAATTGGTGGTCTCTCAACAAAACTAAAACCAAAATTATTTGCATCTTTATCCACTTCTTCACGGTTCACATCTCTCGTCTTTATCTGCTTATTTTATCTTGTTTCTTTTTCCTCGTTTTAAAACAAGTTTAGCATGTTATCAGATTCAGTTTTACTTTTCTCAACTTTAATTATGATTCGTTTTTGTTGTCATGTGTACTTTTCTATATATATTTAAAATTTTGCTTACACTTCTTTTAGCGAGTATCCTTTACTTTTCAAATATTGTATCTCATGTCATGGTGCGATGTTTTTAACACTTTTGGGAGAAATAACCAATTTATGTACGTTTATACAATAGATTGATTTAATTTCACATACCTATATACGTTAACACATATGGAATTTAAAATAATCATGTACTATATATATAAAAGTTAAGTGTTTACCTCTCTAATAATAGATAAATCAAAATAAACTTTTAGAACAAGAGATAGTTTTCACAAAAACCTTTATACTTATACCCGACGACATTACATATTTTGCATTGGTATATGAAAATGAAAATGTTATATAAAAAATCTTTATAATGACAACATGTTTATTAAAAGTGAATAAATACACGGAGGAAGTAGGGTGGTCCAAATTTGACAACTAAATGATAAATATCGAAGCGCATGTGCATGCATACAATAATCCATAAATTAGAGAACAGCAATTATTTCCAAATGGAAAAAGGAAGCAGATTGAAAATTATAGAGTTTAGAGAAATCTCATATCAAAAATAAAATAAAAAAGAAACGAGACTACTTTTTTTTCTTCCAATACGACGTTAAATCAACATATATCGTCTTTGACAAAAACAAATTATTAAACAAAGAATGGAATTATACAGAAAAAGAATTTGTTTTTGATATAGATATATATAATTGGTGGAACTTCAAAAAAATTATTGAAAATATTTGACTACGAAGGAAGAAATTGTCTCACCTACTGCTGAGAAAGTGGGAAGATAGACAATTTTGTGTTTATTCTACCTTTTTTTTTTGTTAAAGTGTTTATTCTACTTGACTGGCGATCTTTTTAACGGACTATGAGAATTGTAAAATAATTTCATGTTTGATCCACCCTCTCTACTAAAAACTATGTATCATCATATAATTATAATATGGCATGGAGAAATAAACTCTACTTCATGTGAAAGATTAAAAATGTTATTGATTTGTGATTTATATAGATATTTAGTGATTTTTAGTAATTTGAAATGTTAAGTTAGTATTTATTTATTTTATTAAGAACAATTTACAAATAAATCGCAGAAACAAAAATCCTTGATATTATGTAAAGAAAATTATGAAGTTTCACTAGAAAAGTATAGCATCTATATTTTTTCTTAAGCAGTAATTATTGACTCTCACATACAAGTTTTACCAACGACAACCAAACTCTTTTTTCTTTCGACTCTTTACTCTATATAGCGTTGACTCTATCTTTGTTCCATAACATAACCTAATTAATCTGTATTATTGGTTTCTTTTTCACTTTCAATATAGAAAATTGAAATGTTTGTCAAAATTACCTTTATAATACAATAAGCTGATATTCATTTCATGCAACCCTTTTTAATTTATTGATAATTAAATAAAATTCTATACGATTTAAAACGTTATTAACAAGTGTGCGTTCTATCAAAACATGTTTGATAAATCAGAAATCGCTAAATCATAAAGCTGTCAATTTGACTCATATTATGCATCAAGCATCAACACAATTAAAGGCATGGTAATTCAATTTTAAACTTTTGTAAATCGATTATTGAAACAATAACGATGATTGAATGTTGGTGGACTCAGTAGCAGAACCAACGTCGGTCGGAGTCGGAGAGATGCATGGGGGCACATGTCTCGGGTGATATAAATAGAAAGTGTTTGAATGATGATGGTGTAATCAGTGGTTTTAAATCACTGATGTGTTCCTAGGTCAAAGGACCGAATTACTATATACGTCAATTGTAAAATGTTACCGTACCTTAAAGATATATACTTTTTCTTGTTTATTTATCTATATATATAGAAGAGTAAATATGTAAGAAATTCGATTAAACATAGTTTTAGTTATTTATCTAAACAGCAAGATTAATTGGATGGTGGTGAAAAGGCTATATATAATATTACTGTTTGAAAATAATAATATATATATTGTTTTCCCCTGATGAGAGAACAAGTTAAGTAAAAAAAAATCATGAAAATGGACTATGATAAAAAAATGCGACACTGGTATAATAATGTTATATATTTGTATGTAATGCAGAAATTACTTTCACTGTCTGTCACTGAAGTCTGAGAAATCTCTGCCAAAGGGAAAATAAAGGAGTAAACAAACTGGGTAACAGTGTCCATACCTCTGTCACTCACTCACTCTTCAGGGTAATATACGCAGATATATAAATCAAAATATCGTAAAAGAAGCCTAATACTCTTTGACACAAAACAAATATTGTAAAAGAAAAGAAAAAATTTCACACTTGCAAATCATTTTAAGCCGCAATTCTTTTAATTTGACTTTACCGGTGGCCCATATGTAGTTATTAGACATCGAATTTAATTATCGACCCACACGAAAAATTACTATAAAGTTTTCTGAATTCAGAATAGCTTTTGAATGATATGTGGTTGGTGCGGTCGATTAATAAGTGGATTTTATCGAAAAAAATAGTGGTAGTTTTGACGTCAAATAAGTGGTAGAAGATTAGTAGATTACTAACCATGTTAGCTCCATTGACTTCCTTTGTATGATCAGTCGCTAACCCGATTGTTAGTAAAGAACAAAGCAACGCCGTTGCAAGATACAAAGTGGCTGAATTTGTTCTTAAAGACACAAAAAAAGGTAATGATCATCACACTGAACATGTAATTTGTATTGGATGACTTGTATAATTCAGCCAAATCTGTAATTTGAACTTTCACCGATATATTATCAATTTTGCCTAGCAATTATACATTTTGTTGGGCGACTTCACATGATGAATACTAGCTAGTTACCACTTGAACAGTTAGAGTGTGAAAGTAAAATTGAAAAAGAGCCGTATTAATTATATAGTATTGACAATGAAAGGGGGATATAGTTGAATTTGAAAGAAACCTCGAATTTGGACTATTTATGGCGTTATTTCCCCACTGTATTGCTTGCAGACACATTTTCACCATACCTTCTCCCTCTCTCATACTCTCGTGATGTCAATCTCTCTAGTGTGCAACAACAACAACCCTTTTTAGTGTGAAATACATTACTACTACTACAATTCTGCGTGCATTTGATCAAAAATAATACAATTAGATAATTGGCTGTCTTTTAGTCAAATAAAGCTCAAATTATTATTTTTTGACCCACTTTTTCATTTCTGATAGTCGATTTACTTGCGTTTCTTCGTTATATGTATTTTAGTTTCCTTAAACATTTGTACTAAATTATTACTAATAATATAAAATATCATTCTTATAAGATCATGGCTGTTAGCTAGGCATGAATCAAGATCAAGCCAAATTTTCAGTTTTGTAAAGGTTTGACTAGTTTGATCAAATCTCGTATGAAAGTAGACCATTGTTTTGTTTTCGGAGTAAACGGATAATGTGTAATGAACAGAATGAAAGTAACAAAAAGCCAATCAACGATAATGAATTAGTATAGTATAATTATAACTAGCTAGCATCAAACAATGATTTTGCATGTCACCAACCAAAATCTTAACCGTCGTTTAAGCTTTTGACGAATTTTATCCTGATATCTTCTTTGAGAAAAAATTAATATATATAACCGGTAAATTTTTGTAACACCAGAGTAGCATCTCTCTTGTCACTAAATCGAAATATCGAATAACAAAACTTTTATATAAAGCGGTACAATATATATAAATATAATAATAATTAATAAAAAACAATATTTAAAATGAGCATTTGTTGATCTTCATGTAGGTGGACCCCACTGTACTTGCAGACAAAGGCTTTTAACAGAAGACTAGTGTCATATGGATTCTCTTCCTTAAATTCCCAAAATACCCCATGCCCAAAAAAGAAAGTAAATTTATCAAACCTCTTCCTGAGTTCTACATAACCTCATTTTCCTTGGCCATTTATAGTCAATCAAAACAAAAATGAAAAATCTTATGTGGTGATAAGAATCCTTTTTGTTTTGTTGGAAGTCATCTTCTAAGATTATTATCAAACACAAACACAAAAACAAACACACAATTTATCTCTTATACCATGTTTTGTGGTGGATAAAAATTTGAGACTTACTTTCAAGAGAATAAGCACTTTAATACTTGCTTACACAAAAACAGAAAGAAATTTTAACCAAAAAACAACAGAAAAATTCTTCTCCCAAATTCATATTTCTCTTCTTTTCTTAACATTAGAACCCAAAAAAAAAATCTTCTTGTGTAGAGTAGGAGGATACTTTGGTCAATTATTGCCAAGTGCCAACCATCCAAACAGACCCATTTACGGCAAAGTTTAATGAAAGAAAGAAAAGACATTTTCTATTTTTTTTTGCCAAAAATAGGGCAAAAGTACACACAGAGACACTGTTAGCTCTTAAGTAATATGTCATCGTAAGCAACAAAAAAAAATGAAAGAGCAACTAATTCTCATTTCTGATAATATTTTCTGATTTTTCACAAAAATAAAATTCTGTAAAATTGGGCTAGAGCAGAGTATTTATATCACCCACGAGCCTTTGCTTCTTCTTCCTTCTTCATCACCTCTCTTCTTCTTTCTGTTCTCTTTCCGGAGACATTTGTCTAAATCTCATCATCATTCACAATTTACTCAAACAAAACCTTGAGAAAGAGAAAAAAATGATCCAAGAGAAGAAGAAAAACCTATTAATGTCTTCTCAGTGAAAAACCATAACTAAAATCTTTAATGGTCAGATCAAACAAGCAAGAACCACGCGTCTCTTCTACTTACATCCGATCTCTCGTGAAGCAACAACTTGCTTATTCCACCACTATGACCACCACCACCACAACAACAACAAACGATGGTAGCGGCGGCGGAAAAACGCAAACGCAAACGCACAAGAAACAAGTGAGGAGGCGACTTCACACAAGCCGTCCTTATCAAGAACGTCTCCTAAACATGGCTGAAGCTCGTCGCGAAATCGTCACCGCTTTAAAACAACATCGTGCTTCCATGAGACAAGCCACAAGAATCCCACCGCCTCAACCACCCCCACCACCGCAGCCTCTAAATCTTTTCTCTCCGCCGCCTCCTCCTCCTCCTCCGGATCCATTTTCTTGGACGAATCCATCTCTCAATTTCCTCCTCCCTAATCAACCCTTAGGGTTAAACCTAAACTTCCAAGATTTCAACGACTTCATCCAAACCTCCTCAACAACATCTTCATCATCATCTTCCTCCACTTCATCTTCCTCATCCTCGATTTTTCCGACGAATCCTCATATCTACTCTTCCCCTTCACCTCCTCCCACTTTCACCACCGCCACTTCAGATTCAGCTCCTCAACTACCGTCTTCCTCTAATGGAGAAAACAACGTGGTGACGTCAGCTTGGTGGTCAGAACTCATGTTGAAGACGGTGGAGCCGGAGATTAAACCGGAAACGGAAGAAGTCATCGTAGTCGAAGATGACGTGTTTCCAAAGTTTAGTGACGTCATGGAATTTCCTTCGTGGTTAAACCAAACAGAGGAAGAATTATTTCATCCTTATAATCTCACTGATCATTACTCATCATCTCCTCATAATCCTCCATTATCCTGGTAATTATTTTGTATTTATTTTTCATTACTTAGAATTAAAGTTATTTTGATCGGTGTTGTTTTTCCTCCGGAATCACCGGTGGCGAAAATTGCGGCGGTTCTTGCATAAACTTCAGTGATTGAGTTTGAGACAGAACACAGAAAAAACAGAATCGTTCTTTTGTTTGGTTTTGATAATTAAATCGGAGTTATTGGATTAAAAATATGTGAAAGCTTGTGGTATGAGAAGGATCCACATAGGTTTATTGCACGATCTGAAGCTGTCCATTTTTTTCTTTTAGTATATGGTCCAATGATAAATAATATCGCCGACATCTATAAAACACTATCCTTACCCCATTTTTCTGAACTGTCCCAAAACCGTCTTGACGTCACCCGATATAAATTATATTTTTGTTATGTTATCATTGCACTTGCATTATTCAAATTTGGTTGTTACTTGTTAGGTAAATTATATATCTCTTTTGTGTGTTCTAATGAAACATTTTTGATGTGTGATATTCTTTTTACAGTATGGAGATTGGAGAAATTGAAGGCATGGATGGAGACGACTGGCTTGCTTGAACCACAAAGATTGATTACTGTTTTTTTTTTCAGACATGATGAATCAACTCTTTGGTTATTTTCTTATTATTTTTACCTTATTTTATTTGTTTTTCTTTATAATTTTTTCTTTTTGTTTGGTGACATTTTAATGAATCTTTAAAAATAACAACAAGCCTGCGGAGAGAAAATGTTCGATTTGGCAAAGCCACATGAATGAAGTAAAACTTTCATTTTCGTTGATTGACTTTGTTTTTTGTTAATAACTTATTATTAGACTTTAAATGTTTGATTAACTTCATTTTCTTTTACTGGTCATTTCAATCCTCATAAAAGAATTTTCACAATCATGTTGCAGCTTTAATATTAGACCCCTTCCCTCAACCTACACGACCTTGTTACACTTTAGCTATAGGCTATAGTAAAGATATTTGTTCAAGAAAAAAAAAAAAAGCTATAGTAAAGATACATTCAGAAAGGAGTTGTCTTTTTATTTGTCAATTTTCAATGTTACTGTATATATTTTTGGGAAGAAATGACGAAACAAATGCAAAAAGACCAGTTTCAGTTCAATGTTATTCTACAGTCTTGGAGATTTTTTGAATAGAAAGCTTATGAAGCTTGTCAATATAGAAATGTCAGGTTTACATTATAGTAAGAGCAAAGTTTACATAAATGATTTAGAAACTTTTGTCTAAACTTTGCTATTCTCTTCATATGCATCATTCACTTCCCCAATGTCCATCTCATCATCATCTGTTACCACATCATCATAATCACCATCTTTCTCAAATCCAACACTCAAATCTTCATCTCCTGAACCACTCTCCAGTAATTCTCTCTCTTCCATGTCCAAAGTATCACTATAAGTTTGAATATCTCTCTTCCTTCCTCTGTAACCCGTAAACTTCAGTAACTTTTCTTTCCAAAGTATCAAAGGACATTTCTCAATCAGCTCTGGCCCTTCGTAACCTTCAGTCAAGAACACACTGAATCTCTTCCCTCTCTCAGAGACATAGAAGATACCACAATGCTTCAAGAAAATCCTCATCAGCTTCTGTGGCATCACAAACTCCCTCCTGAAATGGGTTAGGTGATCTGTCACCAATCTCTTCTCGAGTGTAAAACTAAGCAGTTCGTGCATAACAGCAATTGCCCGCTTGTCGAATTCCTTTGAACCAGCTTCAAGTCCACGTGCATCGGCATAAGGAGACAGATAAGATCGTTTCTGAAAATGTTCGATCTTCCCTCTGTATCGGTACATTTTCTTGTACGACGGAGGAAACTTCATGGGGAAAGCCAGTGAAAGCATACCTGGCTTGTGTTCGCAATCCTCGGTTATACCTAAAGTCTTTTTCTCCAACTCTGTGATAGCCCAAGCTGGATTCCATGAAACAAGCTCAAGATACTCTTCTCCATCCCCAAGTTTCACAACTTTAAAATGCTGAGGAAAATTGTAGACCCAGTTTATCCTAAAATCAAGCGGCAACCCGAAATCCCTCCGGAAATGAACAATCTTATCCAATGGAAGCTTCTTATCAACAGACATCATCAAACACCTAGTCACATGTTCTGCAGCCTTGTCTCCATTCTCTTCAAGTAACTTGTCATGCTCGTCCAACAAATCTTCCCCTCCCTCTGTCAACCCGCACCACAAGACTCCTCTCTGATCTTTATACAATTCAAACAACTTCGGAGACTTTCTGATGAAATCACTAATCTTATGTGGTTTAGGCAAATTGATCTGCCGCCTATACTGTTCAAACGACCTGACGGTCATTATCATATCTCGCTCACCCTTCAACACCTCCATCAAGAAAATCACTTTAGAAGCTATCTTCCATTTCTCTGTCGCTATTTCGAGCTCTTGGACTCTCTTTTCCCTGCTCCTATCTTGAACCCGCTTGCTACTGGTCATGAACCTGACCCATACCCGCCTGAAAGAGGATTCTCCGTATAAAACGTTTCTTTCAGGCATTATCGCAAACACATTGTGTGCATTCCCATTCCGGTAGAATTGCAGCCAACATCGTAAACCTCCCATCAAAACCTCAGCTTTAAGCACCTAAACACAAACACTAAGAGTATAATTATCTCCAGACTTCACATAACAGTGTTCAGTGATCTGGAAACAGGATACAACAAAATACCAAGTTCAGTGAAAATTCGATTTCTAAAACCCCAAATGCTACAGAAATTATAATACAAATCCCCACAAATATGTATTGCAGAGATTAGGAAACATGCCCATTTTTTCACGATAAATGGATGGATGGTTACGATTACTTGTATCAACCGAGTAACTAGTTTTTGATGCCATGTGCAAATTTATCAATAGAGACACTAATACCTTAAACTATATGGCGGCGAAATAATGGAGTTAGATGGTTAGGCGGCGAGGTGAAAGATGATCGGAAACCCATGCGACGGAGGTCCAACGGCGACGGGAACAGAAAGGCAGAGCAAGGTGCTCATTGTCTTCGTCTTGTCGTATATGGGCCCAATAAAGCCCATTAAGTTCTCTTTTTTACTGACCAAAAAGAGAATTTGATTAATCTCGCGCTTTTTAGTTTGGGTCCTTTGGGATGTTGTTACTTTTCTTCTTCTATAGTTTACTCTACATTGATTTTTTAAGTTTAAAACCAAAAATAGTCACAAAAGACATATCCTAGTTTTTCAAACAGAAGTATGTATTCAGTAATGATATAATTATCTATAATTATAAGAGCATCTCCATCGGTTACAATTTTGAGAGTTTATCTTCACTGAAATAATATAAACAATTCATAAAAGAGGAGGGAGAATAACATAATTAAAGAAACGTTTCTGTGTAGAGAAATTTTAGAGTAATCATTGAGAAACTATGTGCATAGGTGGCTGCTTATAATTGGACAACTNAAAAAAAAAAAAAAATTTAATTACAAAATTAAGTCATTATAAAATAGTAATTTTTTTCTTTTTGATAAACTTCGAAGGTTTGTCACCAATAGAGATGGCCTAAGTTTCAATGCAAAAACGTGTACATGACTTTAGACTTTAGATACCCTACTATCTCTACCAATACTTTGTCATTGTGAAGAGAATACTCAAACTTTCAACTAATATTTTTTTTTTTTAATTTTTATATCTCGATAAATGCTGTTTTGTGTGTATATATTTAGACATCCGCACTAACAATTTCAAAAGAAGACTACCCATTTTCTGAACCGCATAAACTATTACATTAGATTAGGGTCTATATTTGTTCTTAAAAATCATATGGGTAAAAGCTGACTCGAATTATAGTATCCAATATTTTTTCAGTTTAATAATATTTTTGTCGAAAATTCAACGATGAAAGTACTAAGAAAGCAGATCATTCTTAAAGCAATTAACATTACAAATAACAAATTCATATAATGTAAGATTCAGCGCGGCAATAGGAAGGACCCAACAAAAGAAAGAAAGAAGGGAAAGATCCAAATTCCTTCACAAGTGTAGCTTTCATGAAACGTGATAATAGGATGTTGACCAAACACATGTCTATCTATCTATATATCTATTAAATATAAACAATTTAAAGTTGAAATAAAATAATATATAAGTAGTTTTATGTATGGGAAAAGGACTAGAAATGTACCAACCTATCCACTTAATATTTTCATCATACCTTTCACTTTTTGCTTTGCGTACGCAGGGAATGATACTTAAAAAAACAGGGTTACCGATTTCAAGACCAATTAAATAAACTGGAGTTGTTTATGTCTCTCTTTCAGTTTATTTTGACCTATTCATCATAGTCAAATCTTATTTACACATTAGTTATATAATAAACATCTAAAATCGTATCAATGCTCTTAAGTTTTCATTTTAAAATAGATTGATAAATAGTAAACTAATTCATGTATGTTGTCAAGAAAGAAAATCATGTCTAGCTAGACTTTAGTGTTTTACATTTTTCGATAGAAAAGTTCAATCAACCAAGAGCGAAATCTGAGCAAACAAGTGGTTGTTTCTCCTCGAGATCACATATCATCCAATATGGTATTGTGGTACTAGCAATTGTACCGGCACTACACAAAGCCTACTCCATCTTAGAGACCAACATTCTGAGCTCCAAGCTGGGAAAGTTGTTCTGATCAGTTTTATCGTCAAGTTCTTCAATTAGTTCTAAATTTTGAAGACTAGGCTCCAACTCACGTTTTCAGAGATCATATACCAAATGACTGCATTCATGCTGAGACCAATCATTTTTGATTTTACCTTTCACCGAATCAAACTTCTGCACATGGCCTATGACGGTTTGGCCATCATGACCGTGAATAGTTGTAGCATTTGGTACAAGAGGTTGCCTTTTTTTTTTAAAACTAATTTATTGAATTTTTACTTCTTCTTAAAATTAGAAAAACTTTTTTTAATGCATTTTTCACAATTGTTTTTCTTTTTGGTATCAAACATCTTTCAATTTCTCTGCAAAACCAAATTTATATTAAATTTAACTTTTGAAACTATATAAAAACCAAACAACGAAAATTAAATCAAAATATAGTTTTAACATGTATGATGATTTATATTTCGGTGAAAAGATGATGTGATTAAGGTCCAAATTTTGTTGTCTAGTAAAGAAAAACAAAAAAAGGTAAAAATATGCTTGTGACTGAGGAAATAACAGCACGTGTGGAATAATAAACATGACTTACTTCCGCGTTACCACGTAATCATCTTCTTCAACAACGCGCATACAAGCTGCGACCTTCTTCTTCTTCTTCTTATAACTGTACTTATCGCAAACACATGTATATATACACTCACAAGCCGCCATTTTCACTATACTGTCAGCTCCAAAACATACCTGAATAAGTGAATATACATTAAAACCTAATCTATCATCATATCCATCTCTTTCCCTCTCTGCATTTAGAGATATGGATGCATCCCCAAAGTACACAGGTGTACGGAAGAGGAAGTGGGGAAAATGGGTGGCTGAGATTCGTCTCCCCAACAGCCGTGACAGGATCTGGTTAGGCTCTTTCGACTCTGCTGAGAAGGCGGCGCGTGCTTTCGACGCGGCTCTTTACTGTCTTCGTGGCCCCGGAGCACGCTTCAACTTCCCCGACAATCCTCCGGAGATTCCCGGTGGTCGTTCTCTGACGCCGCAGCAGATTCAGGTCGTAGCTAGCCGTTTCGCCTGCGAGGAGGAGCTACTACCACCGGAACAACATCATCCGTCACCGCCACGTGGCGACCATAATACCGAGGAAGAAGTGATAATTTCGGCACGTGGGGAAATTAATAGTGGTAGTGGTGGGCCTACGTTAGGGCAAGTTGGGGAAGATAATAACAACGAGGGTAATAGTAATGACACGTCGTCGTATTGGCCTTTAATATGGGAGGAGGAGAATTTTGTAGGTCCTCCTAACTCAGATCATGAGTTCGGTTTTTTCACAGATGATTCAACCAATTTGTACTTCCCGACACAACAACAACAACAACATCAGCTCTCGTCTGATTTTTACTATGATGGAGCTTGTGAAGATGATTTCTCTCATTACAATATTAACCTTTGGAATTTCTGAGATCCATTTTTTTGGTGATCTTGGACCAAATATTCCTATATTGATTAATTCAATTTGTGGATTTCGAATTCGAGATTTCAAATGATCTTGAACCAGAATTTTCACCACCCACTAGTAGTGTGAATCATTTGTTTGAACTTTGAAGCGAATCCTATATGCCACAATGTAAGCAAGCCTGAGTAATAGCTTCACTACTTAATTATCTTATTCTTCTTCTTCTTTTTGTTTATTAAAACCAATCTGTTTCATATGATTTTTCAATATATTTTTTTGTATCTATGTGCTTTGTACGTATTACCTGGCACAATGTAATCTTCTATCTTTTCTAAGATTCGCTTGCATTTTTGTACAAAGCCAATCTTGGCCCCCCTATCTTTTGGTCTTATATACCGATGGTTTTTAAAGTTTATACGTAAGGTTCCATATGTGGTTTTCTATAAGTACTCACGTTTTGCGTGGCTGAAATGTTGTTAATTATATAAATTAATTTGTATTAAAAACTTTATACAAATATCATGTAAATAATGTTAGTTCAACTAGTTGAAGAGTCCTTAAAATAAATGAGCCGTGGCATAAGTCGAAAAGGAGAAAATTACCAAATTAAGTACTATATTTCAGTGTTGAAAAGTCCTTAAAATAAGACTGTTCTATGATGTTAATCAACCAAATCTGCTTATTTTTATAGGTCCATATGTCGAGAATACGAGATGGTAAAGGTAAAACCGTTTGTACCGCTAGCATTGACAAAATGCTTGCTGATTTGATCCAAACATTTACCGATTTGCAGCCTATGAGATTTCTCTGAGACCCTAGGGTGTTTTCTTTAATCTCAAGTCTATGGATAATTTTCCCATGTTTTTGGAATTTATAAATCTAAAAAAATGCAAAACAAAGTCATAAAATCAAGTGATTGTGGGGTTTTTTGTTTGTATTTACAATCAAATTAACGCAGTGCATTTTATATATAAGAGTTCTTTTTTTACAACTTTTTGAATATAACATGTGACTTTGTGAGTAGGCATGTTATGCTACAAAATAGTATGGCAACCTTTTCTTTCTTTGTTTGATAAACAATTTAATGGTTTGATGTTCGACCACATATACTACTAATCAATGTTTCATACTTGGTGGTAAAGATACAAAAGTTATGTTATCTAGGCAGACATAATACATGAAGTAGTTTTTGATGGCGATTTTGAGTACTATGAACAGTGTAATAACTCTCGTCGAGGGCTGGCCCTGGAAGGAGCAATGTAGAGCCCAATGGTCCCCAAGTCTCAAGGATTCCACGTTATGTAAAATGAGGGGTAATATACTATTATAGCCCAACGGCCGAAAAACATATAATTTGAAAATTGGCCGTATACTAAATACATTCATTAGGATGAAGCCAAACCGTCTTCAACTAATCCTGGTTTACTATCTAATATGTTTAAACCGAGTGATCACTTGATTTGAACCGGAAGATTCTAAGAGCATCTCCAACCTATCTCTATACTTTTTAGTGTAAAATTTACTCTAACTCACATGTATTTTCACCTCTTAAATAGAGATTTCTAATCGAAATTATAAACCTAAACCATTTACATTTATGATTTATTTACAATCTTAGCAAAAGAAAAAACATCTAAAACTAAAGAACTTAGGTTGGACTCAAGATTAGCACCAAATCTAGTTTCGGAGAGACCCAATAGACAAGTCCAAGATCCTACGGACTCTCCTCCTTAATTGCTTATTAAATTCTAGCTAACAAAGTAGCTCGTAGCCTCGTACAAACTTTATTTCTTTCCCTTTAATAGAAAACTCTTACCCATAAAACTACCACGTACGTTATAATTAATGTGGTGCTTTTAACTTATCGTGCGGACAATTCGTGACGAATAAGAAGGTTTTTTAGTTGCAAGACAGATACTACAACAATACTTATAAGTCTAAAATTGATTAATTATCCACACACAAAAAAACAATAATTGGTATCACCACTACTCAAATAGTGTCTTTTACAACATCCCCAAAGCTCGCAATACGACGACATACAGCTTGCTTTTCTAAATTAATATTGTATATGTCCGTTTTTTTAACTTCTACGTAGTTAGAATATGTGTGGTCAGATTTTTAACATTAAATTTTCTTTGAAAAGCATTAAAATTTCTTTATTTCTTCGTTTTGTTAATCACTTTCTATATAAAAAAAAAATATTTATTCTCTTAATAATTACCTAAAAATATATGTTTGCCTAAATTTCTCTAAATTTTTGTTTGACTAGCGTTACAAAAAATAAAAGTGTAAGCCGAATGTCATTAATTTAAGATAAATTATTGTTGGAGAAGAAATTGACTAGTCAAAGCAAGACTACAGGTAATTAATAACCCATAGTTACAAGTTGTTTAAACTTCTTCCATCTTCCCTTAACTCTGAATCATTAAAACTAACTAACAAATAAATCCAAAATTAAACAAAAGAATAATCAAACGTTACAACTTACAAGAATCAAACAAGGAAACAAGAATTAACAAAAGGTTAGCCTCTATCATTGTATGGTGCATGCAGCCAATAAATGCATTTATTTTATAACTGTCTATAAATGCAATAATTTCAAACTAAACATCTCTTTCTCTTTAGTTCTCCTATCTTTCCCCAATAATACTCAAAAAGCTTACTTATTGTTTCGTTTTCTAGCACTCTACAAAAATATGGCTCCCTCGTTTCTAAGCGTCGCAAGATTCGTTGAGGCACTACTCCGCCGGAGATTCTCCTCCGCTGGTCTCTCCTTACAAACCCTATCCATCGACTCCGAAACCACCATACAGTTCTGGGGACCACCACCGTCTTCATCATCGGAAAATACACAAAAACCGTCGCTCCTCCTCCTCCATGGTTTTGGACCTTCCGCTGTATGGCAATGGAGCCATCAGGTCAAGCCACTCTCTCACTTCTTTCGTCTCTACGTCCCCGACCTAGTCTTCTTCGGCGGCTCCTCTTCCTCCGGTGAGAACCGGTCGGAGATGTTTCAAGCGTTGTGCATGGGGAAGCTTATGGAGAAGCTCGAGGTCGAGAGATTCAGTGTCGTTGGGACGAGCTACGGCGGGTTTGTGGCGTATAATATGGCGAAAATGTTTCCGGAGAAAGTGGAGAAGGTGGTGCTTGCGAGCTCCGGTGTTAATTTGCGGAGGAGTGACAACGAGGCGTTTATCGCTAGGGCTAAGTGCCACCGTATCAAGGAGGTGATGCTTCCTGCTTCTGCAACAGATCTTAGGAGATTCTCTGGGATGGTTTCTTCTAAGAGACTCGATTATGTCCCAGATTTTGTCTTGAACGACTTTTGCCAGGTATCTTTTTTTTCTTCTCTTTTTTAAGGAAAATCACCCACTAATGAAATCTTAAAAAGTTTTTCTCCGAATTTCAAAAAATGTTTTTAAATCCTAAAACAAAAAAACTCAAGAAATTCGAAAACCTAGCTACAACTATAAAGGTTATATTCAGTCTCTTTGTTTCAAGTTTTGTATGGAAAATATTGAACAAAAAATATTTTTGAAAAAACAAATATTTAAACCCACACTTAATTATTGCAAATATTATAACACGAAAACGAAAGAAAATGGGGAGTATAAAGATGCACTCCACTACTTTATCTTTATAAAGACAGATGGATTAAAGAAAGACAAAGAAAGTTGTGATTTTCGTTTGGTTAGAGGACTTATAGACTTGCATAGAAAATGGGCAATGGGTGGCCTTGTAGCTCCCAAAGGAGGACACATATTTCTAATTTTAATAAATACAATTACATACTAGTTATTGAAAGAAGATTGTGTAGCTTGCATGATTGATGTATACATATTTTTATAAAATGAGAAATACGACAGAAAATGTATTCGGAAAAGAGAGAGGAAAAAGCAGAACTTCTCGAGGGGCTGAGTATTGGGAAGGATGACAAAACCAACGTTTCTCCAATTCAACAGGTTCGCCAATCGCTATCACCACTTTTTATTAGTTATTGAATTAGTGGGGTTTCTAAATAATATTTTATATGTATTTTGCATTATATAACACTAACATATTACATCAAAGTTTATAGTGATATCACTGATTAAAATTAAATGATTATAGATATGTATATGAACAATATGAATCATGCAGGATGTAATGCTGATATGGGGTGAGCAAGATCAAGTTTTTCCTTTAAAAATGGCCCATGACCTCAAAGAGTAAGACCCTTGATTATATTCTTTCTATTTGATCTAACTAAAGTTAATCGGGTAACCAATACCTATGCTACAAATACCAAGAGTGCGATTTGAGAACGAATTTTGGAATTGGTATAGTAACGAGTTATTCATATTCGTGTGTTTGTTTGTATATTTACCAGGATGTTGGGGACTAAGGCGACGCTAAAAGTTATACAAAAGACATCACATATACCTCAAACGGAGAAGTCCAAAGAATTCAATGGCTTTGTCATGTCTTTCTTATTACCTCCTTCTCCATCACCATAAATGTAACATCCATATTAAACTATAAATTACAATTTTTTTCTGATTTCGTCGATGTTAGAAGTATTTATGATGCATATGTCAGTTCATGATACATTTGAGAATATTTGTAACATTGTTATTGATGATGCATATGTCAAATTAGTTCATTTTTGATAAGTCAAATTAGTTCAAGATGGTTGATGAGACAATGTCCATAAAATGAATTCAACATAAACGCGTAAATCAAACACATATCTCTTGAACTACCGCTCTGTTATAGCATGTAGTTTTAGCAGGATATATAAGACTAATAACAAGAATGTAACTTAGGTTTTACATGTTAATAAAAAAAAAATCTCGGATTTAATTCAGCAACTAACAAATACTTAGTTTTTGAATGAAATATTGGAAATGGTTTTTGTTTTGCTTTCTGATTTAATATATAGTAATTCTAATATATTTGAAATATAATTTTAAGACAACTTATCACATTAATGGTCTATAATCGAGGAATGCGCCCTTTGAGTTGAAGGATCATGATTCAAAATCTTCAACTTCGATATTAAGCATGGTTAGCCAAAAAAAAATGTTTTAAATTAAATGATCTGCTATTTCACATATTTCGGATAAAATGGTTTGAGCCTTTGAGGTTTCGAAAAACAAGTACCACATAAAGCAAACTTTGCTCAACCATCAAAAACTTTGTTTTACGTTTGTTTCAGATATATTACGTACAGTACTGATAGGTTCGGGCAAAAGCAAAACCCGCCGTAGAGGAGCCTCTAAGCTTGCTTATTTAACAAGAAACAATCCACAAGTTTACTTTAGCCATTTTTGGGTCTTCTGAACCGTCTATAATTCCTCCCTTCGAAGATTAACTACAACTCTTCTTGAGATATTGGAAAATGCATCTTTAGGTAAATGTCAACTCTACAATTCCAAATCGCCTAACTAATTATCAAAAAAAAAAATCAATTATGTGACGAGCGCAACTGTTTTTTTAAGAATGTTTTCATAAACCCAATATTGGATACCGAAGCCCAATACCTATCCAAGTGGGTAGGACAGAATTGTCCAAACTCATAAGGTTCATTGCCAATTTAAATAAACAAAAAAGCTTCGACTACTTCGGCTTGATTAATACTTAGAAAAGAAAAAATACTTTGGCTTGATTGCTTTCACCAGGGCTAGCTAAAAAGCATTTCATATACACCCTTTCTAGAATTTATAGTTAAGATAAGGGTCCATAAATTTCTTTGGCTTTAAGGCTTTAAATTATATTAGACCAACCCTTGGCTAGCTAGAATGGAACTTTAGATACGTGAAGTTGATTTATGACGATAGAAGGCTTTTGTTTTTATTTTTATCCGCGAATTTCGGGCTTTGTACGTGTCCATGGACTAAGGACCAGAGTAGGGTAAATTAGCCCTCATCGAACGGGAGAGCTACGTTTCAACGCCCTTCAGACTGAACCACCAAACGAAAGCACGCTTGGGTTGAAGGCTTTGATGAACAAAGCAGAGGCTAGAAGTTTATTTCTGACATGTCACGGGGATGTCGTTCATTGTCATTGAATGACTTCATCTACAACTCTCAAAAAGCATGAATTCCTCTCGACCCTTGTTTTTGTTTACAAGAACATTCCTCCAAACATATTTTCTTGAGACAGTATAGCATTAGCATCATAGACAGATGCATTGGTGAGCGAAAACATGTGACAAAATTTAAGAGATAAGGGACGAAATAGGCAAAGCTAAAGTTCATATTATTATAGTGTTGGCCAAGAGCTTCCCTCTGAAGTTGATGTTGAAGATGAATGAAGTTGGCACAGTCCACCGTTGATTGTGCAACCAAAAAAATGTTAGGTATATAAACAAGGAATTGAATTATGGATAACAAACGGAATGAATGGGGTTAGGCAACGCCACGTGAACGGACGGACAAGAAGGTGGGAGCAACAACAATGAGTGGGGTAAGTGGTTCCGACACGACGATATATTTGAAAATATTTATTGAAAAGCGAAAAGCGAAATGAGAGTGGGTCTATAAAGGAGGACCCCCATCGACAATGATCCTGATCCTGATGAGATCCTATGTTGATACGCGGTTTCGAATTTGAAAATGCTTTACGCAACCAACCCTAGCGACTCTTCTTCTTTCTTTTGTTTTGCCAAAGTATTTTTTGTCTTCTTTTGGTTCTTTGTTTATGTCCTCTTGATTCTTTCAAAGAAGAATAATTTGCGATAGAGAAAGGGTTTGTTTGACTAGAAGAATTTTCAAATTTATATTACAATGAAGTTCATGCATTTCCTATCATTTTTTCCACACAAATTTTGAAATAAACTAAGCTTGAAGTATAAACAAGACCCGATAAATAGAATTTTATTCATTGATAACTTGCCAAAGAAGCATAATTCGGTGTATTGCCATTATTTGATGAGATTTTGAGTTCCACCTACAAAAGTAATAATAATGACAAAAATCTTCAGAAATGTAATTAGAACATAAAATAATGAACCGAATCTAGAAGAAGATAAACATAAATCTTCCAAAAGTGGTAACTGGTAAGAAGAAGGACATACAATTTGATAATTAAATGTGAAACAAACCTTTACCCATAATTTTGAAACAAATTATTCGGCTGGAAGGAATTAATAATTTTTAAAAAGAAAAGTAAAATAAAAATTCAGCGGAAGAGGAAATACTGTCGGCTGGAATAATATTTTGGTGGGTCCCACGTTTGATGTGTGGATAAGTCTCACCGTTTCTTATTTTACAAAGAAAAAAGAAAAGAGATGACCACCTCGTCATCGCCACGTCACATTCATCCTAGTTAGTTCCTATCCAGCCGCAACGGTCACCAAATCGCCACGTGTCGATGTCCCATGGTTCTATCTTCCCGCGAACTTTAAAGTAATCGAATAAGATAATATTATTCATTTACGAGGCATAGTTTACTAAATGGTCCTCATACTTGTTCGATCTCTCTAAATAGTCACAAAACTCTTGTATTAAAATGTTAAATAAAAAAGATTATTGTTATGGTTTTTAAAAAAAAGGACCAAAAAAACAATTTCTCCTAAATTTAAAAATATATAGATAAATCTTATCATTTATTTTATATAAAAAATATGATTTCACTTTTGATCTCTTTTATATTTATTCTTTTATCTATTTTTTCATTTATTTAATAGTCTACCAATCAAAGTTATTATATTTAATATTTTTTTGTAGGAAAATAAAAGAACATTAACCTCTTTCATGATATATATCTAAAGATTCTAAACTGTTCCAAGCATATCTCATCAAAATACAATCAACACAAACCTTAGACATAGAAGGATGATGCTAACAGTTATGGGGTTTAAAATGTGAAAAAAGAAAAGTTTGAAGACCAAACTATAAATAAATAAAAACAAGGTGAGAATTGCATGCAGAGTGCGTGGATGAGGATAAGGTTAAGCAACAGTTTCTTCTGTCCCCTCTTCAAAACTTTTACTTATCTTCTTCCATTTTTAAAATGTTAATGATACAAGTAATAAAACAACGTGATAATTATTATAATAATAAATTCTCTTTTTTGTTTTATTAGTATTTAATGTAGTAAGGAAAACCACCAGAGCACATAGACAAGAAGATCACATTATAAAGATCTCATCTTTCTCTTCTCCTTCTTCCCTCCTGTATCTGTATTCTCTTATCAGACAAAAAGTTCCAAGATTTTTCTAATAGCGATGGATTGTGTTGAATCTTATTTATCCGGAGATAATTCTGATGAATCTCCGGTGATGCATACTTGGTTTTCTCCGTCTCCGTCTCCGTCTGACTCTTCCTCTTCTCCTTCATCTTCTGCTTCTTCTTCCATTGGGAGGAATAGCGACGACGGTGAGAAATCGTCGGAGGACGGTGGAGATGACGCCGGAGAGAATGAAGTTGAGTCTCCGTATAAAGGTCCTCTTGAAATGATGGAATCTCTCGAACAAGTCTTACCTGTTAGGTGAGAAATCTGATTCTTTCTCTCTGTTTTTGTTAAAGTAACGATTTTTAAGACTTAAAACTTCTAAATTCGGTATCAGTTTTGGTTTCTGATTTTGTTGTGTGAATGTGTAGGAAAGGGATATCGAAGTATTACAGTGGAAAGTCAAAGTCTTTTACTAATTTAACGGCGGAGGCAGCTTCGGCGTTGACTTCTTCTTCGTCGATGAAAGATTTAGCGAAGCCGGAGAATCCTTACAGTAGGAGGAGGAGGAATCTCCTCTGCCATCAGATTTGGGAAAATAACAAGACGACTCCACGTGGTGGGATCTCGAAGAAACACGTTATGAGTTCTAGCAGAAGCGCTTTGACGCTAGCTATGGCTGTTGCGGCTGGTGTGATGACCGGAGAAGGATCTTCTTCCGGAGGTGACTCGTCGCCGGGATCAAGTCCGACGACTTCTGGATCTCCTCCGAGGCAGCTACATCATCATCAACATCAGATGAAGAAGCTTCCTCCGTTGTATCCTAGGAGTCAAGGGTCTTTTGGTAATTTGACTTCGTCTCAGTCGTCGTTGGGTTTTTGTGCCTGGAGATCGTTTTCGGTGGCTGATTTTCCGAGGTGTTTTCCGGCGACGGCGAGTGGGATTGGGTTTAATGACTCGTAGGAAATGATGATAACAATTGTTTTGTTAAATTTTTATATTTTGAAGTTAGTAACAACCACATCCGGAGAATGTATGTGTATAGAAGAGTTTCAAAACTTTTGAATGGATCATCCACATCTTTTTTTTCCATTTTGGTTTTTTGTTCTATCAATTACATCTTTTCAAAAATCTTTGTCATATCGAAATCTGTTATCTGTGTGGAAAGTCCAACATTCTTCTTTATGTGTTCTTATCCAAGTTATAAATGATAAATGCCTAGAAGCCTAAAACCATATGAAGTTATCTATATTTGTTTATTATTGAGAAGTAGTAATTAATAAGGTTGTTGTTTAGTGATAAGTGGGTTGAGTCTGATCCACCAAGTACATTTACTTGAAGATGCATTTGTGTCCACTCTTTTTAAGCTAACTTTGGAAAGTAAGTGATTTGGCCTTTATCCATACTTTTCTCCTTTTTATGGAACTGATTTGTTACCACCAGACTGGAAGTGAATTTTGCTGGTGAGATGTTGTCGTGGAGTTTCAAAGAAACCTAGAAGGGAATAGTATATGCTTAAGTTAAGATTATCTATATTTACGTATAATTATGATATAACCTCAGATTCATGAATAACAATACAAGGTTCATAATCGCTATACTGCTAAATAACAAACAAACTCCAAAAGAGCAGAATATACAAAACCTTCATTCTTCTGCTTGGACTCCAAAATAGATGTGGAGCCGATCACAAGCTATTTTTACTTGTTTCAGACTTATGGAGCTGCAGAAGTAATGAATTTGAAACGACAAAGATCGAGCTCAATGCCATTAGTCCACCTGAAATCAAATTAATGGTAAGTAACCATATGATATATGATATATGATCGGATTGTATGAATCTACTAGAATGGAAGTGGAACAAACTGTTTTGTAACTAATTAACTGGAATCGTATAGGGGCCGCTTACCAGATAACGAAGGTGTCATGGCGAAATCATACTGAGGAAGCAAGACACCTGCAGCTATAGGGATTGAGATGACATTATACGCAATTGCCCACGCTAGATTCTGATATACTTTCGACATAGTTGCTTGTGCAAGACTCAGTGCATCCACAACCTATAACCACACAAAAAAAAAAAAAACCACAAGTGATGAGCTTATTATATAGCTTAGATTTTGAAGTTGAGAAA
>Ga0041059_1000064_pt1 | contig 52635 bp, 29 predicted proteins | sample AraColnosormetaG_FD_56232 | JGI IMG/M metagenome (GOLD analysis project Ga0041059, IMG submission 56232) | Arabidopsis roots microbial communities from North Carolina, USA - Col MF nosort | ecosystem: Host-associated > Plants > Roots > Unclassified | place: USA: North Carolina | collected...
ATATATATATATATATATATATATATCCTACTTACTAAAAAAAAATTATTCAAAATTTCGATCATAATTAATCGGCTTTCTCAAAATTTCGATCATAATTAATCGGTTTTCTCACATTATTGCAGCGGCGGTCGGAGACGGGTTTATAGCTCGTGGGATCACGTTTCGAAACACGGCGGGTGCAAGCAACGAACAAGCGGTAGCTCTAAGATCCGGGTCGGATCTGTCAGTTTTTTACCAATGCAGTTTCGAAGCTTACCAAGACACACTCTACGTTCACTCCAACCGTCAGTTTTACCGCGATTGCGACGTTTATGGAACTGTCGATTTTATCTTCGGAAACGCAGCCGCGGTTCTCCAGAACTGCAACATTTTCGCACGTCGTCCTCGTAGTAAGACCAACACAATCACAGCTCAAGGAAGATCCGACCCGAATCAAAACACGGGGATTATTATCCACAACTCTCGGGTCACGGCCGCTTCGGATCTTCGACCCGTTTTGGGATCCACAAAGACTTATTTGGGTAGACCTTGGAGACAATATTCTAGGACGGTTTTTATGAAGACTTCTCTTGATAGTTTGATTGATCCACGTGGCTGGCTCGAGTGGGATGGTAATTTCGCTTTGAAGACTTTGTTCTATGCTGAGTTTCAAAATACGGGTCCGGGTGCTTCAACTTCGGGTCGGGTCACATGGCCAGGGTTTCGGGTCCTTGGTTCTGCTTCAGAGGCTTCCAAGTTTACTGTTGGTACTTTCCTCGCCGGTGGCTCTTGGATTCCATCTAGCGTGCCGTTCACTTCTGGTCTCTAGTGAATATATGGTATGATGCAAAGTTGTATATACAACGCAATTGATTCGTCTATTACAAAGAATAAATATTGTTTGTTACATTATAGAAACTATTGTATAATTTTATGTATTACAATCATTTATGCAATTTCATTTTTCTGTAAAGATATTGTATTCTTTCTCATCTGAAATATAATGTCATATGATCGATGATTCTATTAGGTTTGTTTTTTTAACTCTAGATGATTCTATTACTGTTTTCAGTTTTAACAAAAAAAAATGATTTAAGTCGAGTCATTATTGTGTTGACTTGAGGCGAATGTCGAATATTATGGATCTTATGGCCCATTAACCTTCTCCATAACCCAAACCATGACCCAGTGTTATGTTAATAACTACCCTAAGATATTTCATAAAAGTGTATAAATTAATACAAATTGAGTTCTCCTTTGTTAATAAAAATAGAATCATAATGGAGGTTTTCATTAGATTAACAAAGAAGATACCCGAATATAAAGTTTCTTACATATATACTCAAAACAATACTTGTTATAAAAACTATGATAAAACATCAAAGCAAAAGTAATATATAAATTAATTGGGAACATAACATAAATTATGAGTTTATTGTTCTTAAAAAGATGTAATTATATATGTGTTGATATATGTACGACAACATGGAATATGTAAATTTGAACCCCTTTTTTTTGAACTTTAGTGTAACCCATTATGTTACAAGTTCTGGTCACATGTAGATATATGATACATTCATCTAATGGCCTCATGCAGCAACAAGTTGGTATATTCTTTTTGTATGGACCAAAACCGTTAATGGTTCGACCACACAAGCAAATTAATGTCAACTCAATAATTAAATCTTAAACTTGGACCAATCTATAACTCAAGCCAAATTATAGATCTATCAACCTATGAAAATTATTTGTCTAGTTGCGGATCTGCGATTAATACACCTGAAAATGAAAGATCCCACCGATAGATAATATGCATATTACAGGTCAAGTGGAGAAAGTTATTCCAAGAACCGTGGCATGTATTATTTCCATAACTTAGTTTCTATTTACAACTACTGAAGCAGTGCCCGAGCCGGCACGTCGTTTATCGTTTTCCGTTCATACATGCATGCATTGATTGTACGGATATTTGTAATTAACATCATAACATGTTTGGTTCGTCTCTGAGATTACGATTCATGTTATGCGTAAGTGCGTAGATTCTCACTAAGTGTTTAAATAAATCAGATTTAATTTCGACTATGTATGTATGTGTGTGAACATTTTGAAAAATGTGTAACCAGAAGTCAAAAAGTCAAAATATATAGATAAATTAGTTGTTCTTTCGGATATCAATCGCATCGCGACGCTCATTTTAGAATTGAACATCTTTCACGTCAAAGTGTTTCGTATCCAAATCAGACAAGGCAACCACAAAAGCCAAAATATTTTGTCGTCTAACCTAGCTAGGCCTAGCCATACTTAAATAGTATTCGAAATATATTTATTTGGGTATAAGTAGTATTCAAAATATATAATTAGTTAGTGGGAATAAGCAAGCAACAAACATATCCTTGCAATTGATAGCTAAAAATCTTGAGTAGACCCATATAGAGAATAGAATCGTGTTACACTTTTCCTTTGGTGTTTCATCACCAATTTCCATTTCATCTTTATATCAATGTCCAAAGACAGTATACCACTAAGTGTCCCCATGCTAATCACATCATTATCGATAATCACTATTAGACTCTTAATAATTATTTACGTTATCAGCTTACTGTATAATTGAGACTATCACAAGAAAAGTGTAAAGTGACAAAAAGTAACAAGATTAGAAAATGGTAAATGAAAGGGAACAATATCTACAAAGAAAATAAAAGCTTGAAAATCCTAAGAACTATTTCCATAATTGTCTTCAATTGCGGCAATGACGGCCCCATGGAAATACCCGAGAACTTGACCCCGATGCGATCCGGGTCTTGACCCGTTCGAAATCTGAATACAGACAAGGAATAGTGATACCTCCTTCGTGGCAAAATCCGTACTCTTTTTCGGCTTCTCGAAGCAGCTCACCGAACAAAGGATGGTTAAAGTAAACGATGGGTACCAAAACTCTATGACAGTCGCCGTCTTTTTGACCCACGTAGATAGCTAAGTGTCCCCTTGGAACCGGGTCGGCTTTCTTATGATCAACGGGTATGTATGCGGATCTTCTCGTAGACCTGCGTCTGAAACTTTGCTTGAGACGTTGGCCCCAACTTTTGAGTTTGGCTAATGGTCTCATCAGCATGCAAGCTTGCTGGGTCGAGTGTATCCGGTTGTATCCTGAACGTTGGATCCGGGTTTTGCGAAAGATCCATCTTGAGACTCGTCTCCCGATTCTAAACCCTATGATCTTCCTCATCTTCTTATAGCTAACTTTAAAAAACAGTTTTTGTCACAAAACTACACTTTTTGAGAGATCTGAGAGGAAATAGAGATTAAGAGAGTGAGACGAGACATGGACTAACGAGTCAAATAAAGAGTGATTCATTTGAACGAGAATAAATAAATATATCAATCTTTTTTACATTTTCTTGATTTTCTCTATAAGAAAGAAAAAAAAAAAGACAATTTCTAGGGAAAACACAAATTCGAAAATGATGTGAACGGACAAAGAAGAAATGCTTTCGATGTATATAAAGTATAAACGTTAAAGAAGAAGAGATCAAGAGAAGAATGAGTGAAAGACAAGAGGTCTTTAAAGGAGTTTATATGGAGTCTAAATAAATGAACGGTTAGATGAAGACTAAGGTCTATGACCGTTGGATTAGATTAAAACTGCCATATTTCTCTTGCTTGGCAGATAGTCCAAACCCGAAGAATCTACATTAAATATGACACGTCCCATTAACCTTTAGCCTACATTTATCATTATCACTGAAACGTTTTGATGGGTTATCAATCACAAATTCACAATACGAAAAAAAACAGTAGTGTCAAACTATTATGGTATTTTAGCGTGTAATTCGTTACGCAGATATTATTATCTATGGTTGATTTTGAATCTGAAAATATGATCTATCGAAGAAAGGCCTGAAATTATTTTATTATCTGAATATGTTTTGTCGGAGCTTACATGCTTAGCATGTTTGAACTTCGAAGATGAAGACAACTATGCCACCACACGTGTGCTGGCCAAGTGGGACAAAGTTTTGAACCTATTCGGTAACACTCACACGAGATCAAATCCCCACCATCTCATTTTATAATGTCGTTTATTTATTTGTTAGTGATCATCTACTGTTTTTTAATAAGGTTAGTGCCCTAGTGATCATCTACTTGTCTGTGATTTTGTAAAAAATATATATAGAATTAAAATTATATTACGAGAACAAAATGTGTACGGTGTGTCCTCTAGTTGCGTTACTTGTGTACGTTGATGATGGTTGATATATATACATATTCATATCAGGACAAAAAAGCTTTTAAAAAGACCAATAAAGATAGATCTAGTTTTGAGTAATTGGAGGATTCACTAAGCTTTTTGGAGCTAAAATGGTGAATTTCCCACGAATCAAATCTGAGAAGAGAAGCTTTCTATATTTTGAGTTACTTTACACAATTACACGTTCATTTGTAAATTAAGATCGTGTTTGTGCTGCATCCAAAAAATTCTTGGAATTTTAAAGTAATGAAATATAACTAAACAAAATGACCACTAAAAAATAAAATAAAAAGCACATGAGAGATGAGTGATTATACTCTGATAAATTAGCTAACAAAATTATGTATATATAAAAAAGGTTTTATGCAGTGTAAATTGTACTTACACACTTAATCAAAGCAAAACAAAAATATTAAACCGACAATAATACGTAAACCAAAAAACCAATATTCCTTAAAATCAATTTGTGTTTCCAACCGACAAGTTCTTTGTATATATGGTTAATCATATTTTGTTGTAGTCCGTATCCTAGCTAAAAGACGTTTAAACGTTCATAATGGATATGACCCACCCAGCTGGTGAAGATATTCGTTTTTCGTGATCATATATATATGTTTCTTTTTGCCCATCCCTGTTTCTATTAACCCAAGTTAAATTAGCTATATATGAGCAAAAACTATGAGTTGAAGTTAAGCACAATTTCCGAATCACAAAAAAAAAACAAATTGATTTGGACCTTTCGATAATAGGAATCAGAAAGAAGTTTGTTCCAAACACTTCTCTTATATAAATCCCAACTCATCAGCTTCGTGTTTCCGTACAGTGCGTACATATACGAACGTGTCACTCGGCTTTTAACGTCAACTTAATCGAGAGCCCAATTCAGGCTTACTATAAGCCTTAATAAGCCCAATATTAAAAGTCCCTGATTATTGTGAGCCCAATATTAAAAGTCCATGACTATGGTGAGCCCAATAATAAAAGTCCATGACTATGGTGAGCCCAATAATAAAAGTCCTTGATTAAAAGGCCCATCACCAGTGGAGCGAAGAAGCGGAGGAGGGAAGAGGGATGCGATCCTCTCGTCATCGCTGGTTCCATCAGTTTCAGTGAGAATCAGATCGTCGTTGTACTGAGAGCTCCGGCATTGGTTCACGGCGGAGCTGGAGAGTTATCTAAGAACGGAGAGGTTACTGATCTGAATTGTTGAAGATCGGAAAATGACAGAATCGAGTCTGGATCTGCAGGAATCTGGTTGGGAAGAACTTAGGCGGGAAGCTCGTAAAATTGAAGGAGATCTAGACGTTAAGCTCTCTTCTTACGCTAAGCTAGGCGCCAGGTTTACTCAAGGCGGTTCGTTCTTCTTCCTTTCCGCTTGATCATGCTATCTGTGTCTTTCTTTGTTATTTCCATTGCTTTGAATGTTGCTGTTATGTCTACTATCTGAATGTGGGGGTTAGTAGTCTGTAATGTGATATAGATCTAGGAATCAATGTTGGATATGATCTCTTCACCGAATTGAATTTGATCGCCATTGTTTGCTCAGTCTATGTTATGCTTCCCCAATGCTTAATTCATGTGTGGTGTTTGGTAGAGTAAAGTTAAAATTGGTAATGTTTCTCTCAGATTCCTGTCAAAATTATTTTTCTGTGAATGACTAAGGTAAGAAGAATTTTTGTGTGTTAAGCTTACTGTTTTGCATTAGCTTTCAGTTTTTAAGAATTGCATTGTTGTATGTATCAGATACTGATCTTGTTATGAATTATGAGAAAGTATTGAAATGTGTTTTGGTTTCAGGGTATGTTGACACTGGGTCTCCAACCGTTGGATCGGGGAGATCATGGAAGTCTATGGAGATGGAAATTCAATCGTTGCTTGAGAAGTTGTTGGATATTAATGATTCCATGAGTAGATGTGCTGCATCTGCTGCACCCACAACATCGGTTACTCAAAAACTAGCAAGGCACAGGGATATACTTCATGAATATACCCAGGTTTTCTTGCACCATATTTGACTTCTTTCCTTTCTAAGCTCTTTGTTGTATTCAATAGCTATCCCCATCACGTAAGTTTATTTGTTATTTTTCGAAGTTTGAATGACATTTTGGAGAATTATAACTTAGTAATATATCGGGGATCTCAAACTTGAAAATTCTGATCATGCTATTGATGCAACAATCTTCAGCTAAATAATTTTGGTGCATTATGCATAAGGTAGATAAGTTGATAGATGCCTTTGCATAGAACAAAGTTTTGGTACTCCTATCCACTGTTTGCGTATCATGCATCAGTGATCAGTGATACTAGCTGAGTAATTGCAGTCCCATTTTGAAAAGGAAAACCCCTTTGCACTAGTGTAGATTTGTTTAGTGATACTTATGTGTGTTCTGTAGTAATATGAAATCATACGTATTATAGGGCCTATTTTTTCATTATAATGATATTTTAATGTGAACTTGTAGGAGTTTCGAAGAATAAAAGGAAATATAAACTCGTTGAGAGAACACGCTGAGCTTCTGAGTTCTGTCAGGGATGACATAAGTGAATATAAGGTAAAGATCCTATAGCCTCTTAGTTTAGAAAATGAATATTCTTATTATTGGAGATACACATTCTTCTATGCTCACATTTTGATTGGAAGTTGGGTTCTGTTTTTGCTTCTGCAGGCTTCTGGTAGTATGTCACCAGGTGTGCAAGTGTTAAGGGAGAGAGCTTCAATCCATGGAAGTATATCCCATGTAAGATACTTTCTGTAATCATGGCATTTGTAATCTGAGTGTTATATTCTGTTAATAATAGCCCACTTTGTAAGGTAATTTTCTAATGAGGATGTTATGGAGAATTTGGCTGCAGATTGATGATGTGATTGGTCAAGCTCAAGCGACAAGAGCAGTTCTTGGCTCTCAACGATCTCTGTTTTCAGATGTTCAAGGGAAAGTAAAAAATCTCGGAGACAAATTCCCAGTGATTCGTGGCTTACTTGGTATCTCTATTCAACCTCTATATGATATTCTCAACTAATCTCATTAGCCTTCTATTATCCTTAAGCAACTTTTGGTTTTTTCAATTAATAGGCTCAATTAAAAGGAAACGTTCTCGGGACACACTTATCCTCTCCGCTGTCATCGCTGCTTGTACGTTGTTTCTAATCATCTACTGGCTCTCAAAATAAACAGAATGTTCATACACCTAAGCTATAAAACGAGTTTGCCTTGACATCCCTAGATCGATTTTTTTACAAGTTTTTTCTTGCTTTTGTGTTTTTGCCATTATGTTGGGTTATATGTTTGTAGGACAATATTACACCCTGAATCATATCGTAAAAGTAAAATTCGAAACATATATTTCACAACATCAAAGATCCACCCATGTGACTTCATTCAGGTACTTACTTTTTATTACCACACGCTTAAATTCTTCAACATTGGTCCAACATACAATGTGGTCCAATACAACACATTATGCTCTGTTTTATTATGTTAGATTTTTATTACTCTCTCTTTCCCTTAGTTTGGTCCTCTCGACCACAATACTTTGTACGAAAAAGTAATCCAACTCATAAATTCATCTTTCAGCTTACATTTACATCCACTCAGGTCATAATATCTAAAGGCCTCACTCTCTTTATTTTGAGTGGGTACACACTTCACTAATGATGATCCAGTCCCTTGTATTTATTTTCCTGTCTATACTCTTATGTGCCCTACATATAGTTTCAAGAAGTGCTAATCAATGTGGTTCGTACCGGTTTAGAGATATTGTGGTGGGCCAAAGCCCACATAATAGCCAGGCCTGATTGACTTTTCTAAGTTTTCGTTCCTAATAAGTAATAACTATATGGTCAAATTATTGTGGACCTATCAAAAACAATTTGGGTTAGAAAAATATAGATGGATATAGTCTCGTAAAAGATATAGGCTAAACGAGGAAAGTAACAAAGAGTTACTCCAACGTATGATTCGTTATCTAATACTAATTATAGTTTGAATATTGCTTTTGGAGGGAGGAGATTGTAATATATTTTAGCTTTTGGCTTTTTGCTTTACATTGGCTGGACATAGGACTAGGAATCAGAGGCTCTTTTTTAAATAAAAGCTTGTTTAGATTCTGCGCTTCCCAATGGGAGACCGTTTCTTACGAATTTTCAGACAATAAAACACTCGAGAGAATCAGAAGAGGTTCAGTTTCTCTTTTTGGTTAAAAGTGAAAAAAATAATCATTATAATTTTTGTAAAGACAGTTGATATGTGATGTCTATAGACTATAGTATAGTACACTAATCAACCATTGAACCATCACCGATATTCGATTACTCACGGATCGGGGTATACAAACCCTTAGGAACAATCGGACTTATGAAACTCATGGAATTATTCTTCGTCTACGTTGGTTTAAGACTCATAATTTTTCCGTATATAATTTACCGAGATTTTTATCTGAGATTTGTAATGGTTAATATTGAGTTGGATTGTTAAATGCAACAACATTCTTATGATTGTTTACATTTTAGCGGTATATTTTTTCGTTTGTATCACATCACGTTTGAGTTACGATTTGCAGATGATGTTATGTCAAAGAGTAAATGTGTCTTTAATGTAATTAAACACAAAATATTAAAGAGGTAAACACATACATAAATGCCAAAAAGTTAAAGCAAGCTATCGTCAGTGCAATATACACATTAGTGTGGTTGAAATAGTATGGTCAAATTTAAAGTATTTAATGGGAAATTATCCTAGTAAATAATTAAATTGAAGATATATAGACTATTAACCATAAACTAATGAGGTTTTATTATGATTGATATACGAGGTGCAATTCTCGATTATCTTATATCAAAAGAGGAAGTGCAGGTCGTACTTCGAAGTTCATTTATCAGAGTTGTAATCGGGACTCATCACTCATCTAGTCATATGTTGCATTCTTGCCTTTGATTAGGCTTCGCTGAAATGTAGGACGTGATTAATAATTAAGCATCAAAAGATTTAATAACATAACAATAATGAAACAAGAATAGAAAATACATATAGTGGGAGAGAGAGGGATTGAATATGTCCAATTTGGCATGTTGCTGTGCCCTAACAAGGAAATATGAGGAGAGAAAAGAATGCACGTGGCAGAGAGAAGCCTGCGACATAAAGACAAAGAGACGGACCATAGGGTCGGAGCCGAGGAGCCTGGACGGTCCATAAACATGCTTAACCTATTAGCCTACATGACTCTCTACCCTATCCACCTATGACCTACCTACTCTCTCTAGCTCTCCACTCCGTACTCTTCTTTTATTTTACTTTTCTACTCGTTGCAGTGAAAACTACTGTATAGAATTTAAAATACAATTCATACACCCATACATACATAGGCTATGTATTAAAGGGATCGCACAAAATTAACTCTCTTTATAATTTTTTTGTTTGTTTTTATTATGTATAAAAATGAGTATTTCTTTATCTAATTTGTACAGAATGAAATTTGTATTATAGTAGTTTTCATTATAGTTGTTACGATATCACGATCTGAGTTCGATTGACTAAAATTTTTCGTAGTTATTAAATATGGTTTTGTAGAATAGATGATATTTTTCAGAAAAACATATAGTTTTTTTTGGTGAGTAGAAAAACATATAGTTGAAGTTAGCCTTTCTCTCTCTGATAAATTTGAGTGTTAATGCTACTTAATCTCTTTGTTTCAAAAATAAATGTTTTGGTGTACACATAAAACATTAATACGTGACCAAAGTATATAATCTAGTGGTTTGTATTAGTATGGGTGAAGTATCAACATCAGGATATTTAAATTCAAGTAATTTATATTGTTGACAAAATGAAATAAAATGCATGTACATGTGAACATCGTTCTCTTTTTTACTCACTTTCAGAGTTTGAACCCACTCGTAAATTTTGTTTTACCCACACTGTCGCTCTCCTTGATATCCGAGAATTTGTTACTCTATAATTTACTCAGGCCAATTATATAAGAATTATGTAGAAAGCGGAATCTTACAAAAACCCATTTGCTTTTTAATAATTGAATAAGATTTTCAGAATCGTAGTTTTTGTATAAAAAGAAGATAGAAAATAGAACTGGAGAAACCCTATAGTCTTCATATCTGATACCTTTTTCAAGCACAGAATAAGTAAATGCTTTATTCACACACATCTATGTATGTATATAGGAATGTGTGTATATATAAAAAATATGATACTTTGAAAAGCCATTATTCTTTGTTCTGCGCAACAGCCCATTTCTAACTCATCCCTGCCAAGTAGCAAGCATAGGGCACATTTTTGTTTTTATTAATTTTGTAAACAACAGAGTTTCTGATCTTATAGATGCGTACATACTTTTACTATTCGGAACTAGAATGGTTCAAACTACTGTATATTTAACTAATACAAGTAGTACTCTCTTCTCAATGTCTTTAGTAGCTAAAATGAGTTTAACGAGTGAAGCAGAAATAGTATTAACAATTGAAGTGTACTGCCATGTAACACGGTTTTAGTCGGTGCTGATAAATTTGATATTAAACGACATAAAATTTGTGAGATGATATTTTAAAAGTTGTCAACATCTGTTGCTATTTCTTATATAGTAATGGGCTTTGTCTACTTTTTTGTAGTGAACTTGATTAGTGTCTATAATTGATCTCCAAAGACAAATGATGGTTGACTTCCATTGACACTAATATTTACTTTCAGACATGTGGGGTTCAGTTTATACCTTTACAATTTGGATGTTTGTGAAAAAAAACAAAACTAATATAATAAGTAAAAGATGATATATTATTCTCGAAAGGAGAAAGTCCCCAGACAATCTATTATGCACACACCATTTGAAGAATTAAGTTCGTTTTAATTAATGGATATCAATTAATTGATTGAAACATCATTGGCAAGTTAATTAGTTACTTTTTTCGAAAAGTAAAAAACTGAAAGAATTATTTCATAATCATGCATATATATGAGAAGTGGAGAGTATGAATTATTGCTTCAATTAAATTGTAAGTACTTTCTCATTAGATGTACAAATAGATTGGGGGTTTATGGCAAAAGCTTTTCTAAACCAATCAGAAGAGAAAAGAATAGGGAAATGTCAATGTCACGCCTATGATCTCAGAACACACATACATGCATGTATATAAACATTTAAATTTCCAATACATGTGTGTACTATCTCTGCATTCCCATCGCCCAAATTGCGACAAAAGTGTGGGCTAACCCTAACATTATATACGTTTCTAGTAAAGTATGATCAGACCAACATTTTCAACGTTTCCTTCCTTATAACCAAAAATTATGCACGCCTTAATACTCAAAACTTCCGCCTTTTATATTTGCATCTTTGGTCGACCTTTTACCGATATAACCACCTTTTTTTCTTTGTCAAACACTTATATGACCACTTAAATGTTATTAATTGTGAGGCAATAAATAGTAGCTGATTGCAATATTTCGGAGCTTGATTCTTCATATGTTAAGTTATGCTGAATTTACAAAATAATGTGTTTTTTTCGGTAACCGAATGTTAGGGATTGCACAACCATATGAATAATTGCTTGTGAGATTACGAAATATTAACTAACTTAACCACTTAAATGTTGTTTGGGGGCAGGAAATACTAGTAGCAATAACACGATTGATTTTGCATTACATAATCTAATTCTATGATTCTTCGGATCGATTAGTAACAAATACTAATTAATATTGATATACAAGCTAAGGAGTTATTTTCAATTGGTGGGACAAAACATATATGATATATGCATTGCATCATTTTCGCAAGTAGGTGCATAGATATTTTCTTAGACATCTATACTTGAAATGAGAATGGAATATTATATAAAATCATATGTAGGTTTGAAATTAATTACGTGTGGAGTTTTGCTCGTGGCTTTCACCAATATGGTGTTCCTATATATACGTACATATTCATGGCGCTTTTAAAACTATCATTGAGAAACACTACATTAGTATATTGGCTGTTTCCCTTGTATAATTCTTAGTTAAAAAGAGTTTTCTTATCCAGCAAAAGCAATACAAACTAAAAATAAAATTGTAATCTAGAAAATAGCTAGGAAGATAAATCATATAGTTTCCTTATCCTAATCAATGAAATTCGGATACACATTTGAGAGCGTGCGTAAATTATTAAGTGATAAATGCCAAATATTTTAAAACAACAAAATAACGATTTAAGTTAAACGGAAATATAAAACTAGTATATTGATAAGCAGCCGGTTAACTCGGAAATTTTAACTACAAAAATAGAATTAATTTACTTTCGCTTTCATGGAAAGTCTAGACTTGGATGATTCCAAATATTCAAATGGAGGGGGAAAAAACAATCATATAATTGACTAAAAAGCTAATGATAACCAATCAATAAAAATGGAGCATCATGTTTATCTCTACATATACATACATGATACAAACAAACAAAACAAAGTATGTTTCAATTGAAATTAAATACTAATAATTAAAAAAAAAATTAAAAAAATAGGAAAGGAATTGTATAGAGAAACGAGAAAAAGTAATGGCAGTGGTAATTAAGGAATGACAACAACGGGTGAATGAGGCGACGCTTAATCACTCCCATGCACACGTCCCTTTCTTCCCCCCACCTCTGCCGCCCTCTCTCTCTCCTCTCTTCTCTTCCTCCATTGGGAACTGCGAATTCTATTGTCAAAGCTTTAAAACTTTTTTCACTTAAATTTTTTTTCAAGAGCTTCGTCGTTTCTTAACTTACTTGCAAACACATTACATGTGTCATCACGTGCAACCCCAACCCCAAAGCCTAAGCTCGCGAATCTTCTAATGTATGCCTCAATCTTCCCTTGTTCATACTAGTACTACAATATCTTCTTCCTAAGATTTCAAAATTGATCATGAAGTGGTTTGTAGTTTAGTGGTCATCGCTATATTGATCCAATCTCATATTTTTGTCGAAAGTTTTGTATAGTAGCTATAAATTTGATTCTTTAGTTAGAATTTCTTGTTCTATTTATATAGAAACATAAATGCCTATAGCTATTTTCATATATTAACATGTGCTTTTAATTGTATAGACCAAAATTTAATTGATTGCAAAATTAGGTTTGTAATTGTTTGAGATCAGATAGAAAAAGGTCCATCTTTAAGCGATAATATCCTCAAAACTATTTTGTCATCAGTCTTGTCTCCTTGTGACCACAAGGTCATCTTAGAGGTACAACGGTATAGATGCTTAATGTCTACGTTTTCTAGTAAGGGTGAGACCGCATGGTCAACCGAATTTCTAATATAGGCATTATCAAAAAGAAATCTTATATTGGATGTTGACAACAAAGATTTAATAATAACTCGCATCATTTGACTAATTAAAAATTAAAAAAGATCTAAGTGAGATGTATATTTTTATCAAAAAAAAAGAAGTGATATTTGTAAAGAAATTGTCCAATTCTTTTGTCAATTAATATTATGTTCAAAGTAATTTAACATTTGTTTAATATCTGGATCCACTTGTCAAGATTATGCATTTTGTGATAAATAAAAACAAAGAGTGCGGTATAGTGGTGGTACAATTCAATTGTTATGTGGCAATACAATTTATAAGAATATACGGAAAAGGTATAAAAAAAACTGTTTGTGAAAAAAATGAACTGCTTATTCAAATGGTGTTTAGGGTGTAGTTCCGAAACTTATTAAAAAAACTAATGTATGTTTATTTTATCGATCATAAATTTTATTCGGCCACTTGATTTAATGAAAAATTATATAAATAGTTATTGTCTTATTAAACACCGGCATATTTATTTTTATTTGGTTTGTGTTATCTGTTCTACACCATCCAAACTTATTCCATTTATGTTGCTGGTTCACTACCGCTGACTCTGTTATACTATTCAAAACCTAAAATTGTATATAACCCATTGGAGAATTTCTTTAAAGAATATATGTATCGCTGAATTGAAATGTATAATACACCACATTATATATATACACACAGTATTACCGAATTAATTAACGAAATTAATAGTAGACGACCTAGAGGCTACAATTAGAGCATTTGTTGTTTAATTTTTACCCTCTAATATATTAATATCCCCTTTCCCTTCTCACTCCTTTCACCTCTTCTCTCTCTATATATCTTCCTTTGTGGTATATAATACACAGCAACCCAACAATCAAGAAGATCAGATCATGGTGGGGTTTTTTATTTTCTCCTTATCAAGAATCCTCTGATCAGTCAAATACCCATCAATCAATCAAATCCCCAAACACTCCCAAAAAAAGATCAGCTTCCAATATTTTTCCCCTTCTTACAAAAAAGATGTCTATGTCGTCTATGTCCTCCCCTTCCTCAGCTGTTTGTTCACCGGACCACTTCTCTCCTTCCGACCATCTCTGCTATGTCCAATGCAACTTTTGCCAAACCATCCTTGCGGTACAAAATAACCTCTCTTCAATACTTTCTCTCTCATTTTTTCTCCTCCAACTTCTCATCTTCTTGATCTATACAAGATTAGGGGTTTTTTAAATTCATTGTTTCTTTTGTGTGCTTATAGGTTAATGTTCCTTACACAAGCTTGTTCAAGACCGTAACTGTCCGATGTGGTTGCTGTACCAATCTCCTTTCGGTGAACATGAGATCATATGTCCTCCCAGCTTCTAACCAGCTCCAGCTCCAGCTCGGTCCTCACTCTTACTTCAATCCCCAGGATATTCTGGTACTTAAACAAAATTCAAATACATAATCTTATAGGGTCTCATTTAGCTTATTGGAAGTAATCTCAAGCCTCAAGGATATAAATATTATTGTAGGAGGAGCTGAGAGATGCACCGTCTAACATGAATATGATGATGATGAATCAACATCCTACTATGAATGACATACCATCTTTCATGGATCTTCATCAACAACATGAGATTCCTAAAGCACCACCCGTTAACCGCCGTAAGATACTAATTCTTCTCACTTTTATGATATTAACTTCTATGCTAACCGTGTTTATAATTTGGTTGTGATGATGAATCGCCATTAAGACATGCATAGCTTTTCTTATTTAACTTTCACTGGATCTCGTTCAAACCCTAGCACCATTGAATTAAGTCTAGAAGGAGATTTTTTACCTTTCTTTTCTTTGTATACTAGAAGGAGACATGAGAGATTATGATTTTGTATATTTAAAATATTCATTGATCCATGAACTTTAGTATGTGTTGATTGTCTACATATCCTAGATGGCTTTTAGCGTTGGTAAACATTAAAATAGTGACGATAAAAGAAACGGGGAGATAGATTCATGGATCCCCCGGAAATCTAGCTAAAGAGAAAAAATCTATGTAATATGTTAGAAGATGGGCTTGTCTTTAAAAAAACATGATGAAGTGATGATGGGTTAGAGAGAGAAAGTATTTGTGTGAGAGAGAAAAAAGACAATGAAAGTAGTTTTAATGAGTGTTTGTCTCTTTCTGTCTGAGTTTTTGTTTTTTCGCTTTGTCTTTGCCGTTGAATTTCGCCATTGCCAGCTCCAGAGAAAAGACAGAGAGTCCCATCCGCATATAACCGATTCATCAAGTGAGTCTCTTATTTAATTTTTACAATCATTCATATTCTAACCATAACTGTGTAACATTAATATAATTCCTTGTCACGTTTTTATTTTAGGGAGGAGATCCAACGTATCAAAGCTGGTAATCCTGATATAAGCCACAGAGAAGCCTTTAGTGCTGCTGCCAAGAATGTAAGAACCTTATTTCTCACATCCCAAAAATTTATATTAAACTGTTATCCATTGGTTGAATCAAATTTTAATAATCAAAAGAGTCCTTGATAATCCATATTTATCTCTAGTTCAATAAAAAAATTATTTTTTTAAACGCTGAAAATTCTAGTTAGAAGTGATGCGTTTTAAGTATTCTTTGTTTTCCTTTACTAAAGAATTTAAGCCATTGATACTACTAACATCACAACTTGGTTTAGATTGCCGGCAGAAACTAGGGTTTGATTTTATCTATGCGTATAGTTGCTCTTGTATTAGTTGTATATATATTAAACAGTCATATATGTAGGTATAGCTGAAATTAGGAGTAAAGAATTTTGTCGGGTTATAACACAAGTTGATATGTGTCTTGTACGTATGTTGTTTATGTGTAATGCAGTGGGCCCACTTCCCCCACATACACTTCGGGCTCGTGCCAGACAATCAACCCGTGAAGAAAACCAACATGCCCCAACAGGTAAACCCTAATCTGTCGACATACCTTACATCTTTAATGCATATACTTTTATGTAATATCATATATACAAATATAATTTCAATTGATTTGGATCATATCTTAAACATGTGTGTAGGAGGGAGAGGATAACATGGTGATGAAAGAAGGGTTCTACGCTCCTGCAGCTGCTAACGTTGGTGTGACTCCTTATTAAAGAGATAAATATAATCGACTAAGTATTTGAGGAATTGAAATCCAATTTCTTAGGGTTTATCATGTCCAAAAGTTGTGGTTTCTTTTCCTTTCTTGAACTTATTTATATATATTATAAATATGCATGTGTCTTTTTCTGTTGTTGTAATCAAAAATCTTGCTAATTAATGGGGTTTCTTAAGTTAATTTTCATTTGTAGTTGTATAATTAATTAACTTATCAAAATGTTTTCTTATTATTACTGAAAGCCGAATTTGAAATTTAAATAATCAGACTTTTTTAATAGATTTTTACACCATCGCCATATGTAAAAGAAACTCAAAGGAAATTACAACCACCAATTAATCCAAAGCTTTTTTTCCTCCAGAATGAATATATCACAAAAATTTAACCGAAGAGAAAACAAGAGGGGAATGATCATATTACATTTCAAAATTCAAACTAAACTAAGAATGGAAATATGCACAAGCATTTGCTTCCCGAAAACATGTAAAACGATGTGATTCTGTTCAAATTTCTCCATTCAAAATCTGATTCTTGAGATTGTTGCATATGGTTCAATCTTATTGCTCCCATTAATGGTTTTATAATAGTGATATGGTATAATTAAATAAGAACTGGGGCATGCATCAAACGACAATTGTTGTCAAAATAGAGGGAAATTAAAAGTTAAGATAAATTTATTTCGTAAGATCAAAAATTCAGTGATAGCAATAAGCTAATCTAAAAGTGTATATCAGACTTAAATTTAACTCGTCTTTTTTTCTTTTGGTGCAATATAGAGCGGTGGATATAAGTAGCAAATCAAACAAAAATGACATTAGGATATGAGCAAGCATGATAAATAACAAAAAAAAAACGTTTTGGGTCAAGTGACTATATGTTATCAGGCCTACTAGAATTCGGCCCATTAATATTAATGACGAGTTTCCTTAGCAATCAGTGGGCCTGGTATACAATAATGCGATGATAATAAAATGATTTAAATCCTTCTTTTTTTTTTCTTTTTTTTTTTGGACTAAAAAATGATTTAAATCCTTAGCACCGGATCCCAACGGAAATTGCTTCTCAGAATAGTTTTCTTCAGTCTCCGACTATATTTATTTCATTTTCCGATCATCGTACTATACACTCCCCAACATCGAGTAAACAAGCTTAGTTGTCAATTTACGAGTTCCAAAAGAAGAATCCAACAAAACGCAGTGTTTCGTTACTTCTAGACCCATCTAATTTCTACGTGTTGTATGCAACAATGACGGCTTTACCCTTTCGCTTTCTAATGTGGTCCATGTTGTTCTGGACTTATAGGTCCATATGGGCCTATGTTGGGTTGGATAATAATTAACCAATAAGAGACCACGTAGAGACCCTCTAAACCAAATAGAGGCGTTGAAGCATGAGCACGAATAGAAGAGCGTTATGATTGAATGTCATTTATGGACGAGAGGAGAAATACTAAGAACATAAAATCCATTAACAAGCTCAAGCATTACATCAAACTCAATATTGAGAGAACAAAGGTTCTATCATGAACAAGCTCAAGCATTACATCAAACTCAACAGTGACAGAACAAAGCTTTTTCTCACAAAAACAATAGATAACAGTAGAAACAAACATATAAAAACATAGCAAACCAAAGAGATTTTTCTCTTTTAAAGTCTCAAATCTTCAAGAACATTGGAAACCATGAGGAACTTTCTTGCCACAATAGTTCAACAGCAAGGTTAGATCAATAGGAACATTGAGATTAATCCCCAAGACATTGGCTTTAAGAGCGGTGCAGAGACAAACCGCAGCTTCAAGATTAGCAAGACCTTGAAGAAGTGTACAACAAGGAGTCTTTGGTGGAGAACCAACAACAACGTTAACTAGGCCCAATAAGTCTGCGCAAACACCAAGCTTAAGTGTGTCGGTAGGACAAGTGGGTTTCACGGCAGGAGCCTTCTTAGGCGATTTCGGGGTTTTTGGGGGTTTAGGAGTAGTTGGTGGACATTTTGTGGAGGTTACAAAGGTGAAGAAAAGAAGATTAAGTGTAATAAGAAGAGCTGTAACTGCAAGAGCCTTAGAAGCCATTGTAACGTTTTGTAATGTTTTGGGATGAATGTGAAGGAGAGATATAGGACATGGTTTATATAGAACAAGTTATTACTAATTACATATACCGAGAGATAAAATAGCATGTGAGCGACTTAAGAAAATTAGAGTAAGAAACAAAACTATCCAGCTAGTTGGCTTTTGCAACTTGAGGTCTTGAAATTGATTAGACTATTTTTTAGGAATTGTTAATTTATTTTTCTATCACAGAAAGGGAAAAGACAAGATTTTTGTCTTGTTTGTTTGTGAAAGAAGAGGCTCCACAAACTTTGAGACAGAGTGTCTCTCTGGGTGGTATGCATCAGTTTGATCATAGTTGTGTAGATCCATTATACGTTGTTGATAAGATATTGTTTTACATTGCATTAGTCCCCATTCCTTTAGATTTTTTTATGAATGATAGATCTTTCAGCATCAACCGATTATATTTCCAAATGCAACTGGACAAGATAATCCCAAAAACAAAATTCAAAGAGTCTACATCTCATCATTACTCGTTTCCAATATTTGGTTTGGTCTAGTTTATCCAAATTTGTAAGATACCTTCTAGAGTGGTCCGTTTAGTATCCAAGAAAGAATTCATGTAGTAGCATCATCAAATGATACCAGTCTAATGAATGAAATCTTTGAGGGAGAAAGAAAGCCACACAAACTTATAATACCAAAGGAAGATAATATTATAAGATTAGTCTATGTACATTTTAACAAGTGAAAAGAAGATAGTAATCACAATTATTTGAGAAATGATAAATATTGAGAACAAACTATACACACAAATTGAAAGTTGGGAAGAAGCATTAAAACGTGGCGGATTCTCAGAGGTCAGAGATTAGATTGAAGAAGCACCGAATGTGTTCTCGCCACTGTAAGTGATGTAAAGGAAGCCATCTTCGTCTTTCTTATCCTCGTAAACGCTTGACATTAGCTCTCCTGTTGGAGGAAGAACATTGTCTACGAAAATGAAGATAGCTTTCTCTGCACTTAGTTTGATTCTCTTCCGAATCACATACACAAATTGACCAACTGTTAGGTCTGATGGCACAAGGTACCTGCATTTATCAAAATCCAGAACAATTCCAAAATTACATACAAGTCTTGAAAACATTGAACAAATAACAAGTTTAACATGATCAACAAAAGGTACTTACTTCTTCTTGTCTATATTTGGGACTTCACTTTTCTCAGCCTTTTCCACAATCACCTGCAACCAAACTACAATGTAAGATAATCTGAATCTTGTAGAAAAAACAAACAGTATTGGATTCTCAAACAACGAAGCTAATGTTCTGTAACCTAAACTAAATTTCACCACGAAGATTCATGATATTGTTTGTGAAACCGAATTCAGCATACATTGATAAATACGCAAACACAGGTACAAAAACATAAGAAAACCTTACAAGAACAGAACAGAACTGATCAAATTAACAAAAACAACACAAAGACAGATGCATCCCAAACTAAACTATTAAATTACATACACAGACTCATGCTACATCATAAATTGAAAGACACGCAAAACAGAGATCTATTACCATAAGAAAACCTTACAAGACCAGAACAAAATCAGATAAAAATCAAAACAAAACTTACAGGAATTCGATCAGGGTATTTCTCCCTGATCCTTCCAGCTTCAGCTTTTCTCTTTTCTGCACATAAACAATCTCTAGAAATCAGATATACATATACAGATATGAACGCTGATACACATGTATGCCTCTATACTGATTCTAGGTCACAAAATCGAAACAGTAAAGAATAAAAGACTAACCGAAATCGTTGTCCATCTTAAAGATGCTTCCTTTATTCATCTTTGCTTCTGAGAATATACACAATCAAAGAAATTGAGACACAAAACCCTAATTTTGTTTTCAACACCCAAATCGAAATTCCGCGTCTTTTCGGGGAAAAAAATGAATTCTAAATCTAGAGAAATCAAAACAGAGTATGTAACAGAGAAATCAACAGAAAACTTACAGAGAGAGAATTTGATGGAACGGATAAGGATAAAACTCTGGAAGAAGAAGAAGAAGATGATCTACGGATACAAAGTCAAAAAAAGGAACCTTTTTCTTTTCGTCTATGATTGGATAACGTTAACTCTATATACACTTGTTTATATATGTCTGTTAGCTGACGTGTTGAGTTATTAGACACGTCAGCTTAGCTTGTTCTCCAAACAAACAAAGTCATTCCATTATTGTTCAAACAAATTTTTCTTTCTTTTTGTTTTAAGAATTTTTGTTAGGTCAATGTCAATTCTTTTAATTAATTAATACTACTATTACGTAATAAAATACCAAATTTTGTTTAATTTATTGTTAGTTTTTCCTCATACTTTTCCTTTTAGTGTAGAACACGTCTTTGATTTGCCTTTCCCTCACTTTTTCTTACATTGAATTTTTTTCCTTTCGATGTGTTTTTTTCCTCCAGTTTATATTGTTAACGAAACATGTAATGCGAAATTCCCATTCGTAGTTCTCACGTGGCGGTGTATTGTTATATATATATATATATATAACAGTGTCGGTGTTTAACTTTATTCATTCATTATTTGGATAAAATTGAATAATTAGAAATAGAAAGACTAAAAAATGAATAATAAGGGTTGCTGAACTTTAATGGGCTAGAACCGACAAAAAAAGAAGAACTTTAATGGGCCAGAATAAGTAGTAAGTGGGTCTGTGAATCGTAAGTTTATGATAGATACGAGGTTTGATGAGACATGAGATAAAGGCCCAATACATATGTATGACATATTCCAAATATTTGTATTGCGTATCGATGTAATTGATACAAAATCGTTGTGTTTGTGCTTTCTGGTGACTCGCTCCTCTGTACGATAACACAAAGATATTCGAAAAACATAATTTTCGTTGTCTTACAAAACAGAATTGGTCATATGGAGTTATTCAATTCACCAAACTCTATGAAAATTTGTCAGTTCAATCATTTTGGCTCTACCAACAAATTTTTTGTTAAGAGGTCCCTCATCAAAGCTAATAGCTTTCTGTTTGACCATGTCTTCCCTGGTACAATCATGTTTAAACCTATCAATTTTCAAAAACGTGTAGAGTAATTTGTATGAATATATCATATATGCCTCACAATATTTCATAATCTCCGAAAATCTTTAGTAATAGAGATGTTAAGGAACATAACAAAATAAAGAAAGGTAGTATATAATTGGAGCACTTCATCATTACCAAATGATTAATGGAGAATGTATGTAATAGTGCATCGTATAGTTTTATATTTCAACTATCCCTAGATTTTAGCAATAATAGTTAAGATTTAATAATGTACTAATCGATGATTATCTTGTGGTGTAGTTGTGTTGGTCGTTGTCTTAACAAAAGAGACCATATATTATAACCATGTAGTAGCATTATTGTATTTCTGTATTTGTTACTTTCTGCCATAAGCATATAAATCCAAACATAACATCGATACAACTAGGCTAGGTATGCCATGCCATGTTCATCTTAATTGAGATTTCATAATTTCATTACGAAATTTCTACATCTAGAGCTCCATTACCGATATACTTTTCCTATATATGTTTTTAAGTGATCGATAATAGTAACTCTGCGCAAATGCCACTAATAAGGTCCGAACCCTGTGTATGAGACGTAATAAGAAGTTTATTTTTTCTTTTTTGTGCAAACGTTTAATAAGTTAAGACTTCATATAAATAAAATAATATTGGCGGAAAAAATATAAATTATATAAAAAACAAAACAAAATTCATATTGCATACTATATAATATACAATTGAATATCTCTACACAAGTGGCACGTTAGTGGTGTCCCTTCTTTAGCTAGTCATCACCTCTAAGATTGAATAAGCAAGTTGGTAATTTGTATTCTAAAAATAACAAAAAGGGGCGAAAACTAATTTAATGCGATACACATTTTGTTTTAGGACAGAGACACAATAGTGGTGGAAACTCACATGGAGGTTTGTGATTTGTCTTGGGAAATAAACCATGTCTCTCATAATGACAATGCTCAAATAATAATAATAATAATCTGTTTTTTTCTTTCTGGTTTAAGAACGTAAATATATGGTTAACTCAAGGCAATACTGATACATAATAATAACATAATAAGCATGTCTACTTTACATTCATACACAAGCAACCAAGAATTTCAATCTTGTCTTGGAAATCCAGCTGCCCATCTCCTTGTTTGATTTTCATTTACTCCACTTATTGTTGTTAAATACATACATAACCACTTGATTTATTGGTAATGCTATTATATTATTGTTGTGTGCTTGTTATGGTTGTAGATGTAGTAGTGAATTAGATATAGAATAAACAAATATGTTAGCGTGATCCATGTTATGTCATCGAGGTGTTTCATTACCACGAATTTTCTTAGAAATTGTGAACAACATATTGGGACCGTGCGATTAATTTGATTTGTGTTGACAAGGAAAAAATTGTTTTATAATTTTAACATAAGTTTGGTTTCCAACACCGGTGTTTAGTACTGTTTTAATATTGTATACCTAATGTAAGTAGTTTATTAAGAATGGACAAAATGTACATTAACTACTTAATATTTAAATGAACATTTGTTTTAAAACAAATAGCAGAGTGAAAAATTTGACATAGCAATGTCATTTTCATTGACCAAAATTAATATATCAAAGTGCGATTCAAATAATATAAACTTATAGTTTAGGTTTTTAACAAAATAGTGGAAATGTTTCGAGATGCTTTCACACAAAACAATACTAGTATTTTCTTCAAAAACTTTAATACATATATATATATATATATATATGAATATAATGTAGTTTTGAAAATAAATTCCATGAACAAAAAAAGGTCCTAATAATAAATTCGAATAAAATAGTGTTAGTTATTTAACTAACACATGTTATGATTAACAACTTTAAGTTCTTTGCAAAAAAGAGTTTAGTTTTTAAATCACGAGTTAAAGTAATCGACACCACCACCATCTTAGATTTTGTAGTTAAGACTAATTAAAGAAAAAGGAAGAATACTTCCAACATAATTTAGAGCCAATGGATTTGAAGTGAGACAAAGCATCTCAGCCGTTGAAAGATTTTGGTCTCGATGTTTTCAAAAAATCTTCAAAAAGCCACACCAGAGAGACACTCAAATAGAGCACCGGTCCGTCAGATTCAGTTTCGAAAACCAGGCCCAAAGCCACCTGCCAGACTTGTTTCCCCTCTAATTACTATATTGTCCTTCTCTCTTTTGCAGTGTCTTCCTCGAATCTTAAGGGTAAAATTGGGAATTAAAGTAAATATTAGTAATGAACCATCTGCGTCAGTTTCGTCTTTTTGCTCTGTTTCCTCGGCATATGTAAGATTTTTTTTTCTTTCAAAAAACACTGTTTCAGATCAGTGACCCTTTCTTTCATTATTTTGGAGAAAGTATTCGAAAATAAAGTACGTGAAAACGGGAAATTATTTAAACTGAGAGGTGAAATTCTTTTTTTTTATTTTCCCTTCCGTTATTGTATTATTTTCCAATGGTATGTTGGAAGAATTTGTTTTAGATTTTTCGAAGATAAAGAAAAATCAACCAATAAAAATAAAAATGGCAAAAACATGTTTTAGTTCCTTTTGAGGAAATGTTGTTATAGAGGGATTATCCAGTTATAGACATCATCGCAAGACCACTAAATTCGTTGTACACAAAAATGATAAGCAACTAGTAGTACTTTGTTGTTTCAAAATTTACAAGTAGATAGAATTAGCTCGTACACAAACCTCTATAATAGTACTATAGAAGAAGCAACTTACGGCCAAAATTGAAAGAGTAAGACAAATTAAGTTGTAGGGGGAGAGTAGAGTCACGCGCTGGATTTGCGAAGAGACTCGACAATGATGGCACAAGAACACGGTACATATGTAGATAAGTACATCTACAGACATAAGCCACACATAGAGGACGAGAAACCAGAAAGAAAAAAAAGAAATGAAAATTCCTTATTACAAAAACCAAAAGATTTAGAGAGAGAGAGAGAGATAGAGCATTGATGAAGACCACTTTTTATATATTGCACGCATCCATATAACAGCTACAGAGAAAGAAAAAAGAAAGAAAGTGATTTTAGAGAAAGAAGAAAAAATTAAAGAAAGTTGGGGCGCCAATTACAAGTTTTGAGCTTTGCATGTGTTTCTTTCTTCCGTACATTAACCACTCTGAGACATAACCTCTCTCTCTCTTCTTTTGTTGTCTTTCTGTTCTGTTCTTGAGATCTCTCTCTCTCTCTCTCTCTAGGGTTATTTTTTTCTGGGTTTTTTGTTTTTACAGTTACTCTGTGTTGTTGAGGAGGCGATGCCCTTATCCTTTGAAAGGTTTCAAGGGGAGGGGGTGTTTGGTTTATCTTCTTCTTCTTTCTATTCAGATTCTCAGAAAATCTGGTCCAATCAAGACAAAACCGAAGCAAAACAAGAAGATCTTGGTTATGTTGTCGGTGGTTTTTTACCGGAGCCGACGTCTGTTCTCGACGCTCTAAGAAGTCCTAGTCCTCTCGCTTCTTATTCTTCTACCACCACCACGCTGTCTTCCTCTCACGGCGGCGGTGGTACCACCGTCACCAACACCACCGTAACCGCCGGTGATGATAACAATAACAATAAATGTAGTCAGATGGGTTTGGATGATCTTGACGGTGTTCTCTCTGCTTCTTCTCCTGGTCAAGAGCAGAGTATCTTGAGACTTATCATGGACCCGGGTTCTGCCTTCGGTGTTTTCGACCCGGGTTTCGGATTCGGGTCTGGTTCCGGGCCTGTGTCTGCTCCGGTGAGTGATAATTCGAATCTTCTGTGTAACTTCCCGTTTCAAGAGATTACGAATCCAGCAGAAGCTTTGATCAATCCTTCAAATCATTGCCTGTTCTATAATCCTCCGTTATCTCCACCGGCTAAACGGTTTAATTCCGGATCTCTTCATCAACCCGTTTTCCCTTTATCGGATCCGGATCCGGGTCACGACCCGGTTCGTCGTCAACATCAGTTTCAGTTTCCGTTTTATCACAACAACCAGCAACAACAATTCCCGTCGTCTTCTTCTTCCACGGCGGTGGCTATGGTTCCGGTTCCGTCGCCGGGAATGGCCGGCGATGACCAGTCAGTCATCATCGAGCAGCTGTTCAACGCGGCGGAGCTAATCGGAACCACCGGAAACAACAACGGCGACCACACCGTTCTCGCGCAAGGGATATTGGCGCGGCTCAATCACCATCTCAACACTAGTAGTAACCACAAGTCTCCGTTTCAAAGAGCAGCTTCTCACATCGCTGAAGCTCTCCTCTCACTCATCCACAACGAATCATCACCACCGTTAATCACGCCGGAGAATCTGATTCTCCGAATCGCCGCTTACAGATCCTTCTCCGAAACCTCGCCGTTTCTCCAATTCGTTAACTTCACAGCGAATCAATCGATTCTTGAGTCCTGCAACGAATCAGGGTTTGATCGGATCCACATTATCGATTTCGACGTTGGATATGGAGGACAATGGTCGTCTCTAATGCAAGAACTCGCTTCCGGAGTTGGAGGAAGAAGAAGAAACAGAGCATCGTCTCTGAAATTAACAGTCTTTGCTCCTCCACCTTCTACAGTCTCCGACGAGTTCGAGCTTCGTTTCACAGAGGAAAATCTCAAAACATTCGCCGGAGAAGTCAAGATTCCTTTCGAAATCGAGTTACTAAGCGTAGAGCTTCTTCTAAACCCAGCTTATTGGCCACTCTCTCTACGTTCATCGGAAAAAGAAGCAATCGCAGTGAATCTTCCAGTAAACTCCGTCGCCTCCGGTTACCTTCCGTTAATCCTCCGATTCCTTAAACAACTATCACCAAACATCGTCGTTTGCTCAGACAGAGGATGTGACCGTAACGACGCGCCGTTTCCAAACGCAGTGATTCATTCGCTTCAATACCACACTTCTCTGCTTGAGTCTCTTGATGCTAATCAGAACCAGGACGATTCGAGTATCGAGAGGTTTTGGGTTCAACCATCGATAGAGAAGCTGTTGATGAAACGACACCGTTGGATTGAAAGATCTCCACCGTGGAGAATCTTGTTTACACAATGTGGGTTTTCTCCGGCGAGTTTGAGTCAGATGGCGGAAGCTCAGGCGGAGTGTTTGTTGCAGAGAAATCCGGTGAGAGGGTTTCACGTTGAGAAAAGGCAGTCTTCACTTGTCATGTGTTGGCAAAGGAAAGAACTTGTTACTGTCTCTGCTTGGAAATGTTAGACGAAGAAGAAACCACAAATCTCTCTCTCGCTTAGCTAATTTCTCTGTTTTTCTTTGTCAGATTTTAAAATGTTGTTATGTTGTTCAATGATGTTCTTAGTTTCGAGACTGTTGTGTTTTAACATTTTAAGGAAGTCAGAATATATAATCAAAATCTCCTTTTGTTAGATTTTATTTTGCTCTTTTTGAGTTTATGCATAAATCTCTTGTCCAAAAACAGAAATTGTTAAAGAGATATGTTTTTTAGGATCTTCAGAGTCTACTTAGGACTAAAATAGACTTGTGGAAAATTCTGGTAAAGATCCTGTTACATTGTTAGGGTTAACTGGTTAAGGTCATACATTATTACATATACATTGAGAAAGGTTAGTTTATCAATTTTGAAAGAAAAAAACAATTTTATCTAGTCATTAGAATGTAATTAGGAACTAGTGAATGAATAGTCACGGTACATGCAAAATAACACATTTCTATGAAATAGTTGTATATAGTATTAAAATTTACAACCAAAAAGTGAAAGCTAATTGAATTTATCATTAGGTTTTTGGAGCTTCCAAGGTTGAATGTTTGTTTAATCGTCTCGGGTCCCTAACGGATTTTTTGGCCATGAAAAAGTTTGTTTTTCCGTCATAAAAAAGGTTAGGACTTTAATTTCGTACAATGTTTATTTTAGATGTAGGGGTTAAATGTATTTCTAAGCTTTTAGCTTTAAATATACATATCCATTATTGTAATACGACTTTTGTTCGTGAAATCACATGCTCCTAAAGTCATTGGTGCATGATATTATAATCTTAGGTTTGATTATAGAACTTTTTTATATGTTAACTACATTGGACGGTCTTAATTTGTGACCAACCTCTTCATTTAAGTATTATCGATATAGTTTTATGACGTCGGTGTAGAAACTAAACATTGTTTAATCATGGCCATAGCCCGTAGTAGCTAAAAAACGTGTAACTTTTATAGATTGGCTGGATGGAAAAAAACAGATAATGTATACATATCTGTTAATATCAATTATTGTCGTCTTTATTTACTAAGATCTATATCTAATCCACTAGCATCTTACCTAACGATTAATAAAACACTAGATGAAGCTTTGTTTTGGGTGCGGTTAATTTGATAACAAAAGACAATGTTAAGTTTTGTTCTTGTAGTAATCTACTTGAATAAGGTTTGTTATTGGAGGAATAAAATTTTACGGGAAAAAATTGAAATGATGAAAGACCTTTCCAAAGTCATGTTTTAAATTATTTATAATAAAAAAGCAAACAGAAACGAAGGAATTTTTTTAATAATATGAAAAAGTTTGGTTGTGACACCTCTAGTAGCGGATCGAGGTTTGCATGTTACTTTGTATGAAATGTTTTTGTTTTGGTTGCCTAATTTCGAAATTATCAGCTTTTGACAATATAAAAAGCATGCATCAGCTTTAACTTAATAACTTTAAAACTAAAAAAAAAAGACGTCATCAATAAGATATGAGAATTTGAACTAGAAATATAATAACGTAAATTAAACATGGAGCCAAACCGACAACAGACACTTTTGTTGTCTCCATGACTGCCAAAGAAACCTTCATAATTTTACTTTAGACATTAATTAAGAATACACCGATTCATGCACACACCTAGTCACCTACGTGCTTACAAATATTACATCTATTATTTTTTTCTTTATTAAATTTATAGAAATAACAATCTAAACATTTCGTAAATTTGCTTTAAAAGTGTAAACTTACTAATTTGAACCATCTTTATTTATATTACAAGCTCCATGAAAAGTAAACCAAAATACAAGAATCTCAGCCTCAAAAGCTAAATTCGTAAATAACTTTACTTTCTTAGTTACAAATATTTAAATGAATGTGGTTAAAGTTTACCTAATCTTTGTGACAATTCATAAGAAAGGAATAAACTTTGATAGATACAAAATCTTAGGCTGATGCTCGCTCCACCAATGCCTTCGTCTTCCCAATCATTTCTTCTTCTTCTTCTTTTTTGCGTCTTTATAATTGATTTCTTTTGGTTCTTTAAAAATAAATTAATTTACCTTTTTCCACTCGATTTATAAAGTCTGCTTGGGAACAACGCATTCTCTATCAACCCCACATCATTTTAGTCCTCTTTTTTTTTGGTTTTCTTTTCTCAAGACCTCTTTTTAGTTTCTATCCATTTTATAAGAAAGAAGACAAAAAAACAAAACATAAAGCCAACAAAAAAAATCAAAATCCTGTAGAAGTAGAAATATGTGTAAAAATTGTAGATATAAATCTCTGTGTTGTCTACAAACACAAAAATTGGATTGAGCAGCGTAAATGGAGTCGTGGTAGACCTTTCAGTCCATCACCATCAAAATAATGGAATTTGCCATAATCATGTTTTAGGGTAATTTAATAAGGGAAGTCAAAACTTTATACATTTCCCTTTTTCATAAGAATAAAGAGTTCCTAAGATAATTTGTCTAAAAATAATAATCCGTATAACTACCAAATTATGCACCCCTAAAGAGTAAAGACTGCCCTTCTGGGTCAACTATATCAAACATAAACCAAACCGGTTTTTACATCGAACGAAGAAGCATCAAACCGGCTGCAATCAGATAAAAAGACCAAGGCTCTGCTTTCACCTTCAAATCCTCTGCATCTTTCAAAGGTAGCAACAGAGAACACTGCACCATTTGTTTCACAGCTACATTGCCGGATCTTACCATGGATATGCTTGTAAGTTTCCTAAAGATATGGTCTTTCCGGTAGATCATCAAACTCCGTAAAGTTTTAGGGATGTTTTGATGAATGAATAAGCTAATGCGCCGGTGAAAATGTAACTATCAACTCTATCTAATATTCCACCTGCAAGCATGAGAAGGAAGTTAGAGGTAGCGGGAGTGAGAAGAACGGCGTTGATTTATGGATTAGTTAGGGGTGACTTTACCGTGTCCTGGGATAAGTGAACCAGAGTCTTTGACGCCAGCATCACGCTTGATCATTGATTCAGTAAGATCACCAAAGACTGACCCAAAGAAGTTAAGAAACCCAAAAGCTACTGAGCTGAGAAAACAAATGAACTAATTCAGAAACAGAGAGATCACGAAAAACCGAGTTTCGATAGAACGAAATGAAATCTCTAAGTACCTGAACAGAGATTGTGGCCAACTGAGATATTTAGAGAGTAATATGGTAATGGCTATACAACCAACAAGTCCTACAATAGTTCCTTCCCATGTCTTCTTGGGACTAATACTAGTAAGAGGTGTCCTACCAAAAGTCTGCAACATTTTCTAGTTAAATCCAACTTCAAAGCGGTTGTAGAAAAAAACTTATCTGTGAGGTATCATTCTTGGTGTTACCTTTCCACCGAGAAAAGCAAATGTGTCTGTCGCAATTACACCGCTGAAAGAAATCAATGTTGCCACAAGTCCAACTGTCCAATGAGCTTGACCACCAAGAAGAATTGGCCATGTCCTTCCGATACCTATAGAAACAATAGGAAAAAAAACTGGTCAAAAGGACATCTGAAGTAGGACAAAGCAGAGAGCTTGGCCTCAATAATCTGAACTTTAGAGATATAAAAGAGGAGAAAAGGCGAGAGCTTGCCAGTGTTAAGCGCAGGAGCAGCTAAACCACAGCGAAGCTTAACCCAGAAAGAAGGGAGATAACCACAGTAAAACAGACCAAACATTGTACTACTCAGCTGAGCAAAACGTGGGGATCCTCTTTGTACTAACAATGCTATTGCAACAACAAATGCTGCAGATGTCACCAATATATCAATGTTACCAAAGTACCTAAAAAGATATTTCATAAAATCAGTCAAGGAGAAGTCATATCACATGGATAACAAGACAAGCTTCGACGTAGAGCGTTTTAGCTAAACTCACAGTGTAAGTATGGGCATAAGGGCACATATAACCGAGCAAACTCGAGATACATATCGTGGAGGAGGAGTCATTCCTTTAGCTATGCCTCTACTTCTAACAAGCTCGAAATATTCGCGGGAACCGATAAAAACAGAAGATGCTAAAGCTACAGTGAAAACCCATCCTCCAGCTAACACAACACATCCAACAGGTAAACCAATGCCAATACCAAAGATCACTCTTTTCTTAAGCTGGCTTGCTTTCTTCTGCTTATCTTCCACATTCTGCAAGTTATGGATTCTATCAATTCCCTAAAAAAAAAGAATAAACCAATTGAGAAATCAGCGAGGGCTCACTGACTAGACAATTAGGCTGATTCTCATCCCTAAACACTATCAAGTCATTTCTCAATAAAGCTAATAAATGAGTCTTTCTATCTCAGCTAAAACTTGCTTCTTCTAAAGTTACAGATTTTGAGGAGAAGGAAGCATAAAGTGATTACCTTTGAGTGGTCATCATCACCAAGCTGGTCTGATTCAGCTCGAGCAACGGCCGTGAGGAAACGCCGGCTAACAGAAATCCGACCAAGTCCGGAACGAAACAATGGTTTGGTATCACCGGGGAGACGCAGACCAGATAAAGGGGGACGAATTAGGGGTTTTCTAGTGAATGAACGGCAAGGGCATGTACAGCGAGAAGTCGATAAAACAAGTTCAGCAAAAGTCGCCATTGCTCTCCAAATGCCCCAAGAGGCAAAAACAAAAAGAGGAAAAACAGAGTTTTCTTGAAAAATCAAAATCTCTGAATCATCATCATGTCTGAGGAAGAGTGTGTTCGTATTTGTCATTTGGTTAATGTCTCGGCGAGTTTTGTTTTGTAGCTACGAAGATGTACCAGGTAGAGTTAGAACCTTCCGACTTATTTAGAGTCTTTGTATCCTCACTAAAACAATGATAAGGCGACATGTTTCATCCCTTTATTCTATGAGAGATGGAGAGAAAAAGTTAAGATGAGAGAAGACGAAGAAACAAAAGTGTTTAAGACTACACAAAGTTGTAATAAGAGAGAGGAAAAAGGAGATTTTGTGACAATTCTAAGTCTTATGGAAACCGTAATACAAATCCTCTAACGCACTAAGTTCAGATTTTAACCAAAGGTGCATGACGACGATAAGGCAGAAGAGAAGATTGTCCTCCTCACACAATTTGATTTCTTTCCTTTTCAATGCTTTTTTAAGCACTTTGAGACTTTTGGAGTATTTTGTTGAAGGGATCTGATCATGTCCTCTTCATAATGTATCCCAGGATTAAACCGATTAGGCCGACCAGAAGAACGTACATGAAAGGGATTCCACCACTCTTACTTCTCTTGCTTTCGCGCCTCAACTGGTCCTGCAATATTAAATCTTTTGTTATCCGAGAGGTCCTTGTTACGCAACAAAAAAGAAAAGCAGGGTACATAGACTTCATTGAGCTTAAATCTAACAACTCAGATAACAAGAAAATGGCCGCTACTCCTAAAACCGGGTAACTAGTTATGAAAGTGTTAATCATCAATTCCCATTTCAGACAAATAGTTTCTTTGATTCTTAAACCAACCACCGGAAGGAATAGTTTAAAAGTTGCTTACCAATTCTTGTTGAAGCCTGTTGTTCAGTTGAACCGCAGAGTTCTTTTCCTCGGTGAGTTTTGTGACCAGAGCTCTTGCCTGATATCATACAAATTGATAGGTGTCAAAATTACATTGTAATAGAATGATCACTCAGGTCTCGTAACTTCAATGCTAAAATGTGCCAATTAATAGCTAGTAGATATGTTGCAGCTTAGACCAATTCAATTGCATGCATAATCAGTAAAAAGCTAAAACTACAGCAGAGGAAACAATATTCTTCTGGACGACAGTATTTTCAGAAATTAGTTAAAGCTTCATTCAAACAAGGTTAAGATTATTCAGAATTCTTCAGTAATAAACAAAAAGTTAAGATTATTGGCCTAATAGGTTTGAGAATTTCACATCAAGCAGTGTACAATAAAAGAGCCATTAAGTTGCTAATAACTGGAATGATCTGAACTTCAACAAAAAAAAGACTAAACTGCTCTAAACAACCTGACAAGAAAGAGAATTCCATAGGGTTGAATGGTAAACTAATGTAGGTAGCGTAATAGTGTAAAACTCATCCACTCTTTATCATGCCAAGTTAGCTCAGTTACATGAAGCGTCAGATGGGTTATTAAATTACCTCAGATGAATTATCCTGAGCATCAACCCTGTCTGCGCTAAATCTTGGAGCCTAAATTAAAGATAACGCAAGGAAATCAACACTAGTACAAAAAATCTATGATATCTCAGCAAGAGATGTGTGTTACTTACAGCAGTAAAATCAGAAGCATTCCCATTATCAGAGACAGAAGCCCTCGGTGAAGAGCCCTCTTCAGATCCTTCTCGAACCGGTGATGGTGGTCGTGGTGGAGCAACATAGACAACTCTCAATTTAGTCTCTTCAACTCGATGCCCTGCCTCTTTGCTAAACTGCAGTGTTCATCATTACACGATAAAACACTGTCTTAAGTAACCAAAGCTTCCAAATTAAATAATAATAAATAGTAATACCATCTCATGTGTAACATCCTTGGGGGTGGCTCCGGGACTAGCGACTACACATTGAAGCAAGAACTTATCTTTACACTGCAGATCAGCAGGAGCTTCCTTTTGAGCTTGCATGGTCACTAATTAAAAAACAAAACAAAAAATCAAAACCATGATCCCAAAACTAGTAAATTCCTCATCTTTTATCCATTGGAGATCAATAACGAAAAGAAAGAGAGACAAACCTAAAACTTCAGAAGAGGATCTGGGATGAACAACACCAGTATTAGGCCTAACGCAGTACTTCTTTGGATTCGTCGTCTTAACCTTTAAAAAATAATTGACCCTTGAAAACATTAAGATATACACAAAAGAATATATATCCAATTCAAAAATTGAAATTAACCTTGAAGGCGACATAATTATCGGTCTTGTTACCCAAATAGAGAGAACAAGAGATCTGCTTCTTCAATTCAACTACACATCCAAAGAAAGAAATCACAAAATCATTACAACTAATTCGGAAGAAGTTGGATCTAAGACATATGCGAATCATCGAAAAGTTGAGGAAAAAATAAGGCTTACAAGGGAATTGAAGGTCGACAGGATCGATGGTGAGAAGCTCGTTACTCATCTCTGATGCGATATTTTATTCCGATTCAACTGATTAAAAAACAACAAATCTAAAAGAAGGTAAATGATGTTTTGGTACGGTGACGCTGATCTCCGGTGGTCGTCGCCGATGGAGGAGAGAGAGAGAGTAAACAACAAGATCAACGTGGGACAGCAAACGTATGTCTTGTTTCTCTTGCCGTCTCCTTAATTAGTTTCAGACCGGAGACTCACTTCTTGTTATTACTATTACACCCTTAATCGTCTGAGTTCTCATGGTGCGTTATTAGGGGTATAACTGTCATTTGGACTTCTTTTTTTTTCTTTGACCAGCGCAAAAAAAACACATTTATTTTGGCTTTATTTTTATCTCTTTTTTGATTATCTCTTCTAATGTATAAAGATAGAGCCAAATTACAGCAAAACGAAACAATTATTACAATTTACGATTCGTCGTACTCTACATATCAACATTTGTATTAATTATCAAAAAGACTGATAGATAATAGTAACAAGGTTAGGAATGGATGGATATCGGAGAAAAAGACATGATGAGTTTGACCAAAATGACACAGATCCATAACCAGAATTCAGGATTAAAATAGTTTAATTATAACATACTCATAAAGTCGTTCCAAGAGAATTAAAATAGAGACTTCTAAGTGCGGGAGGCTTTAGAACACTTGAAGCAGTACGCAAGTGCCCCCATGAGTAGGAGAGTGAGATCCAAACAGTAAAACCGTGTAAATGTCCGCGCTACAAAAAAAACGTGTAACTAAAAGAGTTAGGTTCAACAAAACAAAGTCTAAAAACATCTATACATAAAGCATATATCAAGGAACTTACCAAGTTGTGTCTCGGCCATGTCCTAAAAATGCATAATGATTTTCCGTTCAAAGAAGAAACAACATAATGTTCGTAAGCAGAGAGTTAGAAAAGATATTAATAACTACTCCCTTACTAAGAATATTAGAGCATGTTCAATTGATTAGGAGGTGAACTGATTAATTACCATGTAATGGCGTGGATTGAACATAGGATTATAAACGTCGACAAGGCCAGTAATCTCCTCAGCCGCAGATTCGGCAATGTTCATAGGAGGATGTAAGCAAATCATCTTTTCTCCATCAAGGGGGCATACACAAGGTTCTCTACGTTTCTGGCGTCCCCAGAGGAATAAGATACATTTCACTGTTGCATTAAGAAAGAAAAAAAGACAATTTTGTTAGGGTAATAAGTTAGTCCAGAATCAGGGGTTTGTGTTAAAATAAGACAAAGCTAAACACCCTGATTGTTTTCAGTCACACACATTAGCTAGTGGGTTAAAGAAAGAGTAAAGAAGAACCTAACCGCAGAATCTGTGCATGCAAGGGTCGGCAATAACTACCGGAGAAGAGACTGATAAGCATCTACGGCATTCAATAGCAATAATAGGTATCTTTCTGCCTGCGAGAGAAAATCACAACTCTTGAGTAAGAAAAAATCTTGGTCTATAGCTACACTAATAATTCTAACAAATCAGCCATACATAACCACGTAATTCTGATTGATTTAGAAATTCGGAGCAAAACGAAACACATATGATTCAAGTATGATCGAGAATTGGAGAAAAGAAAAGTACCACTCTTGTATCGACGCTCTGATAACGAAGAAGATGATGAAATTATCGGCTTCGACGCCTGAAGATCCTTCGATGCCAATTGTGGTTCCAGGCCTTCGGACTTGCCTTGAAATGTATCCATCACCTTATTGGTCACAATTCTAAGATTAAAACATGTCGATGGTCGATGGAAGTGGGGAGTTAGGGTTTCGAGCTATGATGAAGAAGAATACCAAATTGGGAATAAAATATTTGGAATCACATCAATGTTTCCGAGAATATTCCCATTTATTTATCCTCTCGACCCGTCGTCGTTTAGGTGTGTCTGTCTGTAATACACGGCCCACTATAGAAACAATTGGCCCAATAACTAGCCGAGGCCAACAAGTAAAAAAAAAGTAATTTGAGGGTAAAAATCCGAGTAACTAGACGAAAGAAGAAGGACGAAACGCAAAAGATACACCATTTTTTTTGGAGTAGACATCACCGTAAACTCTAATGAGACACTGAGCCCTTGAACATTGATATTGGAGTGCAACACTCGGAGGTTGAAGATGGGATTCGGAGACCATCACTTCAAGAGTTATCCTAGGGTTAAGCTCGAACTCGAATCCCATCGCCACAGTGGACGGGAGTGATATGCGCCAGAAATACAGTGATCTCAGCTCAGTGAGCGACACAAATCTCGGGTGAATATGATGGCGGGTTGAAACAACGTATCTATCAGCCTCTCTGCAAAGAGGAAACATATTCAGAATTCACCACACAATGCTTATTGTTCTATAAGAGGTGGAGGAATCAACGTTTTAAAACTACTAACCGTCTAATCTGCACAGAGGCGTTCCCTGCAATGAGAGTGAGCCCAACATGCCACTTATCGAGCTTGTGTCCGTTAATGTCAACAATACTCATGGAAGTGAGTTCCAAACCAGAGAGTTTACCGAGGTGTCTAACAGTACCAGTGAACTGAGCCATAGGACGGGATGATTTGGATATCAACTTAGCACCTATTTCCCCATACTTAAGCTTATACAAGATCCCAATCTAACACCAATAACGAGTAAAAGAGTAAGCAAGCAAGCAAAATCGTGAAAATTTTCGTCAATGTTACTTATAACACGCACGCACGCACCTCTTTATTGAAACAAGTGGATTTGATAGAGTTGAAGTCATATTCCTGAAGACGCTCTGATGTCAGCTCTAGTTCCAGACCCTGAATGTTTTTAGCTTTGATATTACTGACCTCATTTCTTTCAAAGTAGCCATACTCTGCAAAATACAAAATCGAATCCAGATTTTAACAATCAATCAAATCTCTTTGTTTCGAGACAAGACAAATTCCAAAGGAAACATAAAGGTGACAACTTTCGAGACTTGCCTTCACAGATCTTCACAATCTTATCGCCTACAGAGGATAAGAATGAAAACATCGCCGATGATCGAAATTTTGCGAGTTTAGGGTTTCGAGCGAAGAAGAAGAAGAAGACCAACGTAACAAACAAATTGCTACTAATTTTGCGATTCTCTAGACCCGTCATTATGTGTTGCAATATGGGCCTATCTGTAAGAGACGGACTAAGGCCCATTTGTTGTTGTAACTCAAAAGGTTTTAAAATTCGAAAAAGAGTTACAAATAAATAATTACGATAATGTCATATTGCGTATATATGTTGTCCGAAGGAAAGTGACAACAACATCATGGAATAGGAATCGGAGAAGATAGATGAAGAGATCGGAGAACATTATCGGAATCGGAGATATTTAGCGGCGGAAGTGAGAATGCACTGTAAGTCGAACTTCCTCTTCTCATCTCTTTCATAGTCAATAATGCCGCAACCGTATTCCTAAATATCCCTTCTCCCGCCGCTGCCGAAGTCACCGCCGCACATCTCTCGTATCCCTCCGCCTCCGCCACCTTCACTGGATCCACCGCGTCCATCGTCGTCTCCCACTCTCTTACTAGTCTTGAAACAAGATCAGTCTTGAAAAACGGTTGATGAAGAACTTTTTGAATAAATGGTGATCTTAATCCTCCTCTTGTTCGCTTGTCGTACTTCTTTAGAATCTTTGCTAATCCTATTATAGAAACATATTTTCTCCGATCAGATTTTGAAGATTCCATGTTTTAGAAAAATATATGCATGGTAACTCACTCACCAGTGTAATTGATGTTACTGTAGTTTACTAGCAGAACCATTTCGCCATGGAAATTGACAATATCTTTTCTGATCTCACTAATATTCTCTCTAGACATTTCATCATTGTGTCCACATTTCTCTACCAATCTCTGAATCCGATATTGCAACTCCTGCAAAAAAATTTATATATAATCATGTTAATTAAATCTCACTCTATCAAAAAGTGTTGATTGCACATTTTTAGTTTATAATATGTTGAGAAAACTTCCACAAAAAATACTTTTTAAAGTGCACAAATTATTTAATAATCCAAATTTCTATATTAGACAGACAAATTTCTAGGGACTAATTAAATGGAGGATTTTTATATGTGTCACTTTCTTAAAAAATCTTCAATACCAGAAACCTAAAATACCACTCTGTTGAAAGTTTCCTCAGATCGATTACACATTTTTTATAGTTATAATACTTATCAACCAATAAAAAAAAGGATTAATTTCTCCTACATTTTTTAAAGATAGATCAGTGATGGTTAAAGCACTTTATAGCTAGATCAGTTGACTTAGCAAACTCAACAAGAACAATCGCTCTGTTTTTTCTTTACCCATAAATTATACCTTGTGGTGGATGATGAAATCTTCTTCTTGTTCGACGAAGAAAGCATTAAACTTGTCGATCTCTGCGTTCAACAAACCGACGAAAATAGATTCCACCGGCGCCGGAGAAGAGATCAGATTCTTGAGTTCCTTGTAACGAAGAAACTTGTCTCGCCACTCCGGCAACGACTCTTGTATCTGTTCTTTAATCCTCTTTCCAAACTTCATCAAAATATAAACTCAAGTTTTTACCTTAAAAATGTGTGTGGTTTATTTTCTTTCTTTTGATTGAAAAAGGGAAAGAAGTATATTATAACGAAATTGGAAGAAGAAGAAGAGGGTAAATATAGAGATATATAAATAGTGGTTGTGTAAAGGAATATGAAAGCGGATATGCTTAGCTTTAGCGTGACGAAGTGTTGTGAATATGGCATGTAATAAAGAGATGAAAAAAAATAAGGTTAGATTATTGTTGTTGTATAGTAAAAAAAGAAGAAGATACAAATCCTCTGGCATATTCGGTCTCTAATAACTTCTCTTTGAGTCTTATGTTTGAACTTTGAATTTAGTTATAATGCTTTTTCGTGTTTTTCTATTTTTGACCGGACCTTTTATGGTATGTTTGGTATATTACATGAGTTTGCTGATTTCATGCTATCTTTTTGTCAAGGTATAAACTATAGAATTTAGGTTGATTCCTCGATCAACTAATTTTATTTATCATATAATTCATTTGTTTTTTGATTTTTCTGAATGCATGCTGTTGATGTGACTGTGAGTCGCGTCCTCGAGAGACCGTCGAGCAGAAAAAAAAGGAAGAATTTGCCGGTACGTTTGTGGGATTAGAGATAAAAGTGACCAAAATGACCCAGACCCGTGACCAGATTTCAGGGTTAAAGTGGTAATTAATGAGATCTTTGTAAAGTCTTAAAGACAGAGAATTCGAAGATTCCAAGAGAATCAAGCATCTGTTGTTATTTGTATAAGTGTAAAATAATGCAAACTGGAAAATATTAACAACATGAAAGTTTTAGTGTTTTTGGACTTCTATGTAAGTTGGGCTTACTTTCACGTTCTCGGGCCCAGTCCTTTTATTTCTAGTCATTTAATTTGGTTTTTCTATTTTATGTATCCACTTTGTATGGGCTAAGCCCAATGTGTTTATGTCCATTTGTTGTTTTTGGAAAACGTGTTTCTGTCCATCTTATAAAATTAAAAATTGTCAATCAAAATTAAACGTTTTGACAAAAATAAAAGCATGAAATATACAACTTTTTGACATGAAATAAAAAGTAAAAACTCTTGAAATTTATCCCAATAAACTCTTGAATGACACAATTTTATTAAAAAAGACATTCATAACTAATATTTTGTAAACACTAAATCCAAGTGATTAGACACCAAGCAAAAAATGGATTTATGATTTTAATCTGTACAATCCTAGTAAGTACCCACCAAATTATTGCGTGATAAGTCTAGTTGAACAATCACAACAACTTTGAATCACACAACTTTGTTGATATCTATTGAGTATTGAGTGGTGATTACGAACATTATTAGTGATTGGGTATGTTTCCAATCATAAGTAAAGAATAAAGTATACGTGAAGAATAATTCTAAGTAGGTGGTATAGCTTAAACCCCAAAGCCAAAGGCCAAATTTGATTCTACAGTGAAAATGATATAGAAACTATAAGAGCAACAATAAAGTTTGTTTCTCTTCTCTTTTTAGATTTGACTTTCTTTTTTTTGCCCCTAATAGTAGGCGAAAGAGATAGATGAAGTGGGCACTCTTTACTTCTCTAGCTTCTAAATTGAAACAGTAATACCTAAAATTGCCAGAGAAACCAAGAAATTGATACAATTACGAATACCTTAAAAAATGTCTAACAAACAAAAAAAAAACAAAGAAAATTGAATGCTCTCTCTGATTTAGGCCAACACGACGTGAGGCTAGTACTGAAACAACTTGGCGTTAGAACATGTAAAAGTAGCCTCCTTTGCATTAACATAAAAGTAATCAAACCCCAAAAAACAAAGAATAATAATTTTGACAACCCGAATCACGCAAAGTCTGTTGTTACCTTTCGTTTTCACCATTCATCAAACACCAAAGAAGTTTCATCTTCTTCATTAGGTGCAGGAAGATTAAGATCAATCATCCTCTGTTTCACTGATACTTCTTCTTCGATTTGGACAATTTGACTTACTGACAATCCTCTTCCTGCTCCGATGTTACTTCCGTGAGATCTCTTATGACCTCCAAGTGCTTGCCCTGAAGTAAAAACCCTAAAACAGATCGGACATTCATGAACTTTCTTCTCCTTTACTCCAAGAACGTACTCTGTTTCAACTTGCTCTGTTTTCGTCATGCATGCCTTGTTCTTCTTGTGGCTTGCTCTGTGTCCTCCTAATGCTTGATACGATTTAAACACTTTACCACAAGTCTCACACTTGAATCTCCCTCTGCTCTTGCTTGATTTGTAATCTTCACTGTCATGATCTGTCTCATCTTCTTCTACACGTTGCTTCTTCTTCTTCTGTTGCTTCCATTTGTCTCTGGACAGCATAATGAGACAAAAGGCGAGATCTTCCTCCGTTGTTGTATCAGAAGCTGAGCTGTGATGCTCTGGCTCGGCCACTAACTCACTGGGTTGGCTCGTTGTTAGCTTCTCAAAGTCGAAATCAAACGATCCAAGTTTCCGAGTTCGTTTAGATCGTCGCCGAGTTGGGTTAATCCTGGACGACTCGGTTTCACTTTCAACGTCGTCGTCTTCAGCGAAATCAAACTCCAATTCATCATCAAGACGATTCATCTTTTGATTATCAAACTCACCAGAAGAAGAAGAAGCATCGGACTCGGTATCGTCGTCGTCGTCACAGAGTTGACTCGGCCGTTCCTCTACTTCTTCTTCTGCTTCACCAGTTATTACACAACGTTCTGCAGAAAGAGTAAGCATGTGAGATCTCATGTGACCACCTAAAGCTCTTCCATTGATGAAGCTCTTGAAGCAAAATCTACACTTGTATCTCTCCATTTTTCAACACGACAAAAATTACAGAACAGAGATAGAGAGAGAAGAAGAAAGAGTAGAGAAACTACAAAGGAGAGTAGGTGACAAAAAGCATTCTTCTTCTGCAACCAACGAACTAAAGAAGAAGACGAAGACAAAAATAAAAATAAAACAATTAAACTTCAATTCTTTTATTTAATTCTATATTTATAAAATTCTTTGAAACGGGAAGAGTAAATATTGTTTTTGATAATAATCTAATTAAAGCGTTTTGCCATGAAAGGGGTGAAGAAAGGACAATGTAACATGCGAGCTTTGCCCGTTTCTGCCAAAAGAAAAAATTACTCTAAAAGTTATTCCGAAAATATCCTTCTAATGAATCGGATTAAAAATAGCAAACTTTCTATTTTAACATCCCGAATTACCAGACGCAACGCGTCTTAATTGTCTATTTTTGGCATTGATTTCAATACGTCAAAATTAATTTATTTACCTTAACCTTTAACATCCCTTAAGGGTATTTTCGGTACTTCATTTTATAGGTGATGGTCTTTTTTTTGTTGTTGTAACGGGACGGAACAGAACAAAGCGTTGTCCAAAAATGAGGGGAGAATGTTAACATTTTTCATATGGCTGTCATTTTTTGTTTCAGTTTGTGACAGCCACGTAGTTATTCACAACGACGGTTTCACAACTTATCCTCACCCACCAGTAACTTTATCTCTCTAAAATGTTAACAAAACAAAATCAAAATAATAAAGTTCAGATTCTGCTTGGCCTCTTCTCTCTTGATAGGTTTGGCCAACTGTCAGTGACGGTATCTCCTTAGCTAGTTAAAAGCCGGCTTAACAACATTTGATTAGTATAATTCCACTAATCTCTCAAATAAAACGATTATGAATGCAAAAGAAAAGTGTTGTTAGGGGAATTTCTCCTTTGATTTTGGATCTTCCTTCCAAGTTAGAGACAATAATAAGAAAAAGTCAAGAGTGCATAAATTTCGTTTATCAATAACACTGCCACACGTTCTTGTTCAACAAAAAAACAAACAAATACCAACTAAAGTCTACTTAGATAGAATCACAGGTGTGAGCTTAATTGTTTTTGTCAAAGTGTATGTTCTTCTACTACGAGTAATCAAAATTAAGTTTAATTGTTAAGCTACAACACACATTTTAACTTTGGACCCACTAAAATTGATGTCTTTGGTTTAATACGAACCTAACCATCGCACTTTTCTTTCTTTTTCTCGTAGCACACACACAACGATCATGTGATATTTTTCAATTCATCGAACCTGATCAGTCGAATTTCAAATCACCCATAAGTGCAAAACAAACTTGCACACATTGGCGTTTTAAGTTTTACTTATTTAACTACAATTAGTATCTAGTCCTATGAGAGAGAGATCACAAATATTCAAATAAATTAAAGTTCAACGTTCCACAATTTGTCGGTTACAATTGCATTAAAAAAACTTACATAAGAAGGTAATTTAACACACAAAGACTCTTTTTTTTGTTCTCACTCAAATTTGGAAATCTTTAAAAACCAATTTTGTGGAAGCAATTCGTCTACGCAAAGTGTAAAGTTGCGATTTATTCTTCAATGGCATGACTTAATGGTGGTGCCAAACCACTCTCTCTCTCTCAAAGGAAAAAAAATCATAACTCCTTTTAATTTATCCGTTGACTCGTCTCGCGTTATACCTTCGAATTAATAATTATTAGCTAAGTATATGTGTTTCTTGTTTATATAGTCAGCTTATTACATCCTTAGATGGTAGTGGCTTTTCTTATACATAGGTTAATGAAATTGGTCGAGGCATGAACTAAAGTAGCAATACTCTTGATGAATTCAACTAATAAGAGAAGTAATATTTACAAATTTAACTCACATATGTTGTTATTTATTATCTTCTTAAGTATTTGATTGAGCGAAAGAAAGGAGTAAACTAAAAATGGAAAAGAAGAAACTTTAAAAGTTGCCAATGGAGTGACAAGTATCGCCAGTTCTCCAAGTTGCCTAAAAAGCGGCACGAGTGATGTTAGCAGACTTTTTTTTTTGTCATCCAATTACACGAGTTTAATTCGTTTGACATTTCATTTAGGGTAACATTCGATGCCTCTCAACTTGCATAAGAAAAGCCCATTAATATTTAGGCCCACTAGAGTTTTATTATAGTTCAATAATTTGATATGAATAGGCTAATCTCTTGAGATTTATTATAATCTGATCGAACTAGTTTGTTCATTAGTAAATAATCTGATCGAACTATTTGTATGTATTTTAGTAAATAATCTAGTCACCTTAAGCTTATTATAGTTTGTTTTCTATAGTCAAACTACTATATAATCTCACATTGGTAAATCATATATATTTTTATTATTCATTACTATATCAGAAGCTTTCAAAGTTTGACTAGAGAACACAATGAAATGTGTCGAAATACAATATGACAAAATCCTAAAAGTTAACAATTGAACGGTAAGATTCGTCAGGTTTCCAATTCGCCGGAATAACATTATAAGCGACGATTACTTTATGAGATTCACCAGAAGTAAGTCTAATGTTGAATGGTCCTCTTAGGGCACTGCCTGAGTTGACCTTCCATACGGCGGATCTCATTTCTTGCATGGAGATGAAACTTCCGCCGGCTGGTTGAATTTCAACATTGGACAAATCTCCATCGCCGTTTTCATACTCAACAACAAATGAAATGTAGTACGGATTTGCTCCAGCGTCCATACGAAAAACTATGTTAGTTCCTCGATATAAACATGCCGCACTGATAATAAGAAGAAAAAAAAACAATAGTCAAGATTTTCATATTTTTTGAACATCTTATATGTGATTGGTATATCATGTCAATAGTTGAATAACAAAATACTCAACTAAGAAAAATATTTTAACTGAATTAAGTTCTTTTTGTAGAAAAAAAAAATGGTAACGTAATTTATTTGATTTATCAGAGTTTTATTTTCTTTTTACGCATCAACAATATCCAACACAATTTTTCTCAAATACATGGAAACATAACCTCATGGTTTCTCTTCAATTTCTATATTAAGTAAATAAATAACTTAATTAAGAAAAAAAACTCAAAACCGGGAATTTTTAAAGTATATATATATATATATATATAGTTACCGTTTGTAGTTGACACGTATAACACCAGCGGATCGAAGTTGATCGGCTTGGCCAGGTTTGGCTAAGGCACCCATGGCTTTGCCGCTAAGATCAATGTGGACTGGTTCAGAGGCGCAAGGACCACCAGGGCACTCGTCGGTTATCGTCACCGTTATTGGTGACCCCGAGCACGCTGGATGTCCGATGCATACAACCTAATAAATAAAAAAGTTAACATATACTATATTAGTTGATACAAGTAAAATCTTGTTGTAACCATATAATATATATACATTCCGATCTTGCATGCTACGTCAATTTTTTTCCAAACCAAATAGTTAATGTTCATTCTATCTGATTAATTAAATATGTCAAACATAGTTTACCATTTTTCAAAGATATAATAACTGGTCATTTTATTGAATATATAATTATATATACTCAATTTATCATGTTTTATGAACAAGTTTAGCTATATAAAAAATATTGTATCCTCTTAGATGAACATACTATAATAAATTACTAAATAATACATTACAGAAATTAAAAAGCATTAATAAAGCTGATCAACAATACATATATTACAATCGCTCTTGCCCTATATACATTCATACGAACCTGATAACATGTTCCACATCCTTTTCCATTGTTGAACAGCGAAGGACCTCCGGCTGAAACCATCGCGTATAGTGGTGGATTAGCCACCGCGGAACCGTACCCACAAGCTCCTCCTACACACACATATATATATATATATATATACACACATTTAAGCATCATATAAATGAATTTACTATTCTAAGAATTTATGTATATATATTGTTAGAAATATGTAATATTATTACGTACCGGTGCTACCGGCGCCGAATGGTTCACCGTACCAAGTAACTCCGGCGGTTCCCGATCCAGCTACATCTATAGTCTCATTTTGGCAATAACAAAATTTTAGTGAGACTGCGAAAAGAGCTAGGAGAGCGAAATATCTTTGTGATGATGCCATTGATATATCTAGCTATATACTTTGTTTTGTATAAACCAAGCTTTCTATACTCTTTTAAAGGTATTTGTGAATTTGATTCATTAGATGACAAAGCTTTTTAGTTTTTATAATGGTTTATTTTTTGAACACTCTCACGACGCGTTCAACTTTCAAGGAAATTGTATATTTGCAATATAAGTGAATCTTTGTATCTATGGAGGTCAAACTCTCCAATCCTCTTACATGAAAGGTAAATTTGAAGTGAAAAGAGTAAAACTTTAGTCTAAAAGATAAATGCATTCAAGATTGTGTTGAACAAATTTTGGTAATTGATTTCAAAGTAATTTATTAATTAACTTGCTATAAAAACTTTTGGTAAAGAAATAGCATCATTTTTTGGTCAACAAATACATATCTTCTTATATAAGATTTTAATTATATTGGTATATTTACTACCATTGACAATTGACTAAACTTTTTGGTAAAAAACAAATGTAAATACTATTAAGCTAATATTAAACAAAATATGTAATGTCTATTATGAATCGATGAAATGTAACTTACGAGAGCAATATTCATGATAGAGACAACGATAGATAAAAATATACAAAAACTAAGAAATAGAAGTAAATAGTGACAATTTGCCAGCAGTATTCATGACAACATAAATTTTATCAATTTTTTTTAGAAACAATATTATATAACTAGTTTTATTATAATATCATAAAAGCCCACAAAAATAAAATTATTTTCAGAAGCAATTTAAAAATGGTATATTAATTGCTGTAATTTTTGAAAGAATAAATTATATATATAAGACCAAAAACATGTATTTAGGCTAAATAGAGGAAAAGAGTAAAACTGTCGTTTAATGATGCTGCCGAGCGCCGAGCCAGTAGTACATCGGGATAAAGTGTAGCTCCGAAAAATGCAGCACAAAGACGAAAAACCCTTATTAGTATTTTATTTATTCGTTTGTAGGGAAAAAAGTTGTCATTAAAATAAAAATATACAAGGCAAAAGCCCAACACGCCTAAGGCCCAAACAGAACGAGAGACCATCTTCTCTTGTGCCCCACACACACACACGCGGCGTCTGATTGTATTCGTGATATCATCCTCTGCTAGTTATTGAATTCAAACCAAAGTCCCTTTATTAGTATTTAACCCTCTGCTTCCCCAGATTTCTGACCTTGTATGCTTCTTCGTCGTGTTGGTACGCGTTCCCTTTCTCTTTAACTTCCTTGTGCAAGTTGGTTTAGAGCAAGATATTATTAGCTTTAGGTGTGATTCGATATTCATGGGTTTCAGAATGCATCTCATATTTGCCACTAGTGTGAAAATTAACAACTTCCCCTTTAGGGTTTTTGTCCTCATTCATCAATTTTGGAAATTCTGATGGAAATTCGACCTTGGTTAGATTTTGGAAGCTTTAGGCTTTATTGATCAGTAAGATTGGAAGCTGTTGTTTCGCATCGATTCAAGCCTCAAAATCTGAGTTTGGGAGCTATGGTGTGGTGTAAACATTGTGGGAAGAACGTTCCCGGAATACGCCCCTATGATGCTGCATTGTAAGTCTTGTTCACTCATCTGTTTCTTTCTGTTGGATTTAGGAGCTTTCTTATTCTGAATTTCGTGTTGCAGGTCATGTGATTTATGTGGCAGGATTTTGGAGAATTTCAATTTTTCTACTGAAGTTACATTCGTTAAGAATGCTGCTGGACAGGTGGGTTTTACTGTTACCTCGCTCCTCTTACTTTAGAGCTACCAATTGATTGATTCTAATCAAATGGCTGCAGAGCCAAGCTTCTGGTAACATACTCAAGAGTGTTCAGAGTGGCATGTCAAGCTCACGTGAAAGGATAATCAGAAAAGGTAATAATATATATATTGATTTCACCAGGCTTTCTTGTAGATTAATATCATTCCGCTCTTCATCGTTTTGCAGCTACTGATGAGCTTATGAATTTGAGAGATGCTTTGGGAATTGGTGATGACAGAGATGATGTTATTGTCATGGCTTCTAATTTCTTTAGAATTGCACTTGATCATAATTTCACTAAAGGCCGTAGCAAAGAACTAGTATTCTCTTCATGTCTCTACTTGACTTGCAGGTTAGCAGGTTCTTACCAATCGTTTTTCTTATGTTACTAGTGACGCTCTGTATCTTAACCAAAAAACTTTCTTTTTGACCTCTAGGCAATTCAAATTGGCGGTTCTTCTTATTGATTTTTCAAGCTACCTTCGTGTTAGCGTGTAAGATAATGAGTTTTCTTTCCATCTCCATTTCTTTTTCTCTTTATCTGATAATAAGCCGAATCACCTGTCAGAAAACCTACTGTTTTTGTTGCAGTTACGATTTAGGTTCTGTGTATTTGCAACTCTGTGACATGCTCTACATTACAGAAAACCACAACTATGAGAAACTTGTTGATCCTTCAATTTTCATTCCTCGATTCTCAAACAGTAAGTATTTTTTTTCTGTATTGGGTTGATGCAAATTTTTTACTGTGTTCCACACTTGTTAATCATAAACTTTCAGTGTTATTGAAAGGTGCACACAATAATAAACTCGTGCTAACGGCTACACACATTATAGCTAGTATGAAGAGAGATTGGATGCAGGTGTGTGTGACTCCTCCTGTTACCTACATGTTGTTTGTCTTAAGAGTTTTGTTTATTTTATTATGGCTCTGTGTTAATGTTGCCTTGCAGACCGGACGGAAACCAAGTGGAATATGTGGAGCAGCACTCTATACAGCTGCACTTTCTCATGGTATCAAGTGCTCCAAGACAGATATCGTAAGATGTTCGATTCAACTAGTGTTTTGAGCCTTTTTGTTTCAGTAATTCAGTGCTGATGTGTGTTTTCTAATTCAGGTGAACATTGTGCATATATGCGAAGCAACCCTAACTAAAAGATTGATTGAGTTTGGAGATACCGAGGCTGCAAGTTTGACTGCAGATGAGCTCAGTAAAACTGAAAGAGAAAAAGAAACGGCTGCATTGCGAAGTAAAAGGAAGCCAAATTTTTACAAAGAAGGAGTAGTGCTCTGTATGCATCAAGATTGTAAACCTGTTGATTATGGATTATGTGAGAGCTGTTACGATGAAGTATGTATGTTCTCCGGTTTATGTTTTTAATTATGTTTATGCAACTCCGAGTTTTTGACAAGTAGATGCTTTCTGCAGTTCATGACAGTTTCTGGTGGACTTGAAGGTGGGTCGGATCCTCCCGCCTTCCAGCGAGCAGAGAAAGAGAGAATGGAGGAAAAAGCTTCTAGTGAAGAAAACGACAAACAAGTAAATGTAAGTTTAGTTTGATCTCTGAGGAAACTTTGTTTGTAAAACCTTACTATGCTTCAAATCCGACTTTTGGCAGTTGGATGGACATTCGGATGAATCAAGCACCTTGTCTGACGTCGATGATAGAGAGGTGGGCAAATAACTTTTACTTTCTTGTCTTTGTATTATAAATGCTTTAACTTCACCAAATATGTTTCAGTCTGATCGTTTCACTGTTTCCCAGTTGGATTGTTATTTTCGGACGCCAGAAGAAGTGCGCCTGGTTAAGATCTTCTTTGATCACGAAAACCCCGGATATGATGAGGTGTGGTTCATTAGGCTATAGAATATTGGGTTCCTTCAGAGTTTGGTTGTTGTTAATATACATAAAAATGAATCTTTTACCAAATTGGTTTCTTTTGTAGAAGGAAGCAGCTAAGAAAGCAGCAGGTTTAAATGCTTGCAATAATGCAAGCAACATTTTCGAAGCTTCTAAAGCAGCTGCGGCGAAATCTAGAAAAGAAAAACGACAACAACGCGCTGAGGAAGAAAAGAACGCTCCTCCTCCAGCTACAGGCATAGAAGCTGTTGATAGCATGGTCAAGAGAAAGGTAAAAAAAACATTGTATATTTTGAAGAAAAATAATTCTTTTGTGTTTCTGATTTTGAGTCTTTAACTTCTTATACAGAAATTTCGCGATATTAACTGCGATTATTTGGAGGAGCTTTTTGATGCGTCAGTTGAGAAATCACCCAAGAGATCGAAAACCGAGACAGTGATGGAGAAGAAGAAGAAGGAAGAGCATGAGATTGTTGAAAACGAACAAGAGGAAGAAGACTACGCGGCACCATACGAACAAGATGAAGAAGACTACGCGGCACCATACGAGATGAACACAGATAAGAAATTCTATGAAAGCGAAGTAGAAGAGGAAGAGGATGGTTACGATTTTGGATTGTATTAAAATCATACTTTTTATCATCTAATTATTATTATTTGGTTGACTAAAAAAAGTATTTTATGATTTTGGCATAAAAACATAATTTTACCGTTTTGACGAAAAATATGATTTTGTTCTTTAGCGGGAAAATATGATTTTACGGTTTTGGCGGAAAACATGATTTTACTGTTTTTGTGGGAAAAATGATTAGAATTTTGACGTAAAATAATAGTCCGTGATTTCACAATTTTAGATTTGTTTTGGTGCAATATGTAATTAAAAAAAAAATATTAAAATTTTTTTTTATAGAAAATTAGTATTATTAAAAATGGTATATTTGTTAATTGTTCCTAATGACTAAACCATCTCTATCCAAATGGTCCAATCAATTCCATCCAAATGAGTTTTAAAAATTTGCCTAAACTTACAAAGTCATTGAGATGGATCATCCAAGTGAATCATCCAAATGATCAGTTAAATTGTAAAAAACAAACATCATTTTTCATCTCCATCTACTTTATTTTCTTTTTTTGTAAAGAGATGTTTGGTTAACAGGAGAGGTTACTTGATGGGCAACAAATCGCTGTGAAGAAACTGACAAACATGTCCCCTCAAGGTGTCGAGGGGTTCTTGAACATGGTAAGACTTATCTCGAATCTCCAACACAATAATCTCGTCCGTCTTCTTGGTTGTTACGTGGACGGAAGTTATGCTTGTCTACGAGTACCTCGAGAATGGAAGTCTCGATTCTTTTCTATTCGTTTAGGACATTTCACTGTCCTTTCTTATCTTCTTATAGCTGTGTTAGTGGAATGTTCTAAAGTATGTGTTTTGCTGTCGACCAAAGCCAAAAATGTAAACTGAATTAGCAGACGAGGTTTGATATCATCAATGGCATCGTTCGAGCAATTCTCTATCTTCACCAAGACTCCCGATTGAGAATAGTTCATAGGGATCTAAAACCAAGCAATGTTTTACTTGACAAAGACATGACTCCGAAGATTCGGGATGGCTCAGATCTTTGCAGAAAATGAGACAAAGGCTAACACAAGTAAATTGGCTGGAACATTGTAAGCAAACTATCTCACGATGAGAAAAGCTCTCAAGAGTTATGAGTTTGATTTTCATTTTCATTTGGCATCAGATATATGTCCCCAGAGTAAGGTAAGTAGAAAATCATCTCGACGAAATCAGATGTTTACAGCTTTGGGGTAATATTTATATAAGAATATCCTAAACAAATAAAACATTTATGCCCTCTATTTTATTTTGCATAATCATAAATAATAATTGTACATAAAGTTATATTAGAACTTTATAATTTTTTTTTTTAATTTTATAAGCACTTTATAAGCAAAATATAGGAAAAAATGTTACAATGCAATATATCGGCCAAATTCACCTTCGAACGCTGCTGTCTTCTTTGGTGGGCCGGGGGTTGCTAATTAAGTTCTATATCTTATGAGAGATTTTATAATTTCTTGTAAAATTTGAAGAATTTATATTGAACTTATGCTTTTTTAATAAAATAAGTATGAAAGTGAACAAAGCACGCGTATATATAAGGCATAAGTATTGTTGTCAAAAGAATTATATATATATATAATGTATTTGACGGCAAATATATATATATATATATATTGACAAATCTTTTATGGGAAAGCATAATCACAGACACAAATAAATATTTTGTCTTAAGAAATAAGCAAAACTATTATTAGATAACAGAAAATATTTTATTATATGACAAATGAAAGAATGTAACATAGATATTATAAATAATGAAAAACTTATAGGTGGGTTTAGTTGATGTATACTCCAATATATTTGAGACTTCGAGCTAATCGTCCTTCAATTTTGTAAGAAATTATTCTTTCTCATACTAAACTAAATTCGTGAGTTGTCAACAATTTTCAATCTTAAGATAACGGACATCAAATTCGATGAAATCATTCATAGGAGTAGATGAAAACTTGAAGTTTGTGCGAAATAAATGATCAGAAATATCCAAAATTTGCTTTTTAGTTTTTGGCGGATTTGATTTTTTTTATAGATAGGCATGATCATAATATACAAATATACAATACCAACAACCCGATTAAAAAAACAAGACTAAAGAAACAACATCCATGAGTGACGTGGAGTTTCCATGCTGCATCAAATCTTTAATTGCACTGCATAGGAAAATAAGAGTTCAAACGATTTTATTGTAACAATTTTTGACAATCTTTGAAATATATATTTCCTACTATTGTTGACAAGTAATATCTTTTGAACTATTATTTTTCTGAATAAAGACAGTCTTTAAACTATTTATTTTCTAAATAAAGACAATCGGTGATCTCACTCATTTATGAACTGTGATAGTGTTTTTTCCTGTTTCAACATCTTTGCAAGGTAGAAAATGTAAATACTTGTGTTTGCTTTGCTAGTTAAAATGTCAAATTTAAAACAAGAAAAATACAAAACACCAAAATTTGTTTGATTATGAGTTGAACATGATTTTATAGCAATCTCTAATGAATTGACAAATCCATTATGAGAAACCACACGGACCATAAACGAACACCTTAATCCATGGATATCTATAGTGTCCGAAACCGATGTTATTAGTTCACATGTCTAAGAAACTATTAGATGACAAAAAAATAAATCTATTACATGACAAAAGAACAGATTAAACATAGATTTTGCATATCTCCTTGAAATTTCAACTGATACATAGAATAGAATCTACAATGCTGATACATCATACATACATACATACAACTTCAGTCTCTATACTGTCTCTCTATTTACATTTCAAGAAAACAACAACCAAAAAGACAAAAAAAAGAAAAACCAACCGACAAGGTAATCAGAAAGTCAAAGGCCCTCCTCAAAAGCAAAACGACAAAAAAAAAAAAAAAAAAAA
>Ga0041059_1000065_pt1 | contig 52412 bp, 38 predicted proteins | sample AraColnosormetaG_FD_56232 | JGI IMG/M metagenome (GOLD analysis project Ga0041059, IMG submission 56232) | Arabidopsis roots microbial communities from North Carolina, USA - Col MF nosort | ecosystem: Host-associated > Plants > Roots > Unclassified | place: USA: North Carolina | collected...
AAAAAAAAAAAAAAAAAAAAAAAAAACAGAATGTGAGAGTCACTTACTGTGAGTGACTAACAACAGATTCTCACAAGGATACTTATCAGCAAGAGTCTTGACCAAATTAACATATCGATTGTTGCAACTTTCCAAAGTCTCTTCCCATTGTGGCATCTGTATGTATATATACAGAACATGTCAAATTCTTGTACTTATAGACTTGTGTTCAAACTAAAGAATACACGCAAAGATTTCTTAGAGACCAACCTCTTTGTAAACCGGGTCTACATTATGATCCACCATTCCATCAGGAAACATAGCTTCAAGTTCTGAAATCTTGAAATCAAATTTGCCATCTTTTGGAGCAACTTCAGGCTTAAAAGCGATTGAGTTCAGCATCTCGCTCAAGCCAAATTCAATAGAAACCTGAAGCACACGATCAAGCTTCTTAAATTGACTTATACAGTACGTACACTATAACACTACAAACAACAAGTCTCTTAGCATAATGTAACTAGAACATTCAAACACGTTGTAACGAAAAACAAATGCATAGGACTTTCAATGACATAGAGACAACATGCACGACGATTAACTGTTCTTAAGATCTATGAAAAAATCTGAAAATCTTCCATAGTTTAACATAAACACATATATACGTAGATGGTCATTTGACCTTGAGCTTAGGTTTGTCGAAGGAATCAGACGAATTTGCGTCGGGGTCAGAAAGGGCGGCGATAACTTCGGAAGCGGTTTGGATGCAGCGGAGGAAAGGGGAGACAAAGACACGGTGAATGGGAAAATGGATCTGAGATCGGATCATCTGACCGGTTCGAAACGCTCGAAACATGCCGCCTTGAATAAGCGGTGGATCCCAAGGCCGAGCAGCAGTCGAGACCCATTGTGGCTCAAACTTATCAATGCGATCGCCATGGCGCATCATGAAAACATGTTGGTGGCCATCCATGTTTGATTTAGACTTCATTTGCTCTGTTTCTTGCTGCTTCATGGCGTGATGCAAGTATAGTATATTACATGCAATTAAGAAGACCATTGACTTTTTATTGTATTTTCATTTGTTTTTTACTATTGTAATAAACTCGTCAATAGGCATCAGACATGAGGAAGACTACGTATAGTTCAAAGTTTTTTTTTGAATACTAAAGAACAATTTTTTTTGTCGTTTCAGCAGTTTGCTAAGACTGTTCTCTTGCTTATAGCAATGGTAATTTAAATACGTTCTGACAAATTCTTGTTGAACAACAATTTTGTGTTAGAAAAATTACAACCCTTTAGCTTTACATATTTTTGTAAAATTTGTGGAAGAAAAGGAAAATAACTGAACCATTATTCTTATATATTTTTTTTTATTGAAGCAACCCGTTAAACCAGATATTCACATATAAACCGGTTAAAGGGGAGATTGGCGGCTTACAACTACATGATCATGGACTGGGATTTTGGTGTACTTATAAGATACTCCATGACTAGTAACTACCTCAAATTTACCAAACCCATCACCATTCAAAATCTGCCTTCTCATTTCAACACTACCACAATAATCTACCACGTACTTAGTTGCGTCTTTGAAGTAGTTGTAAAATGCAACACTTACTGCTCCCCCTGCAATTTCCCATCCCAAAAAAAAAAACGAACTACAAGATTAGGAAAACATCAATTTTGGTTAAAAACTAAAAAAGCCATAACTGTTTTGCTTACAATGAGTGACTAAGAGCAAGTTCTCAGAAGGATACTTCTCCGCAAGAATCTTCACTGTCTTATAATATCGATCCTCAAAGGCTTGTGCAGATTCTCCCCATTCTGGCACCTAAACAGTACAAACAAGGAATCGAGAATTATCGAAATAAAGTTTAGATATAGTCACACAAAACAAAACATTAAGAACGAAGACACGACAAAACAAGTCATATAGAGCACCTCTTTATAAACCATATCCACATTAGAATCCACTGTTCCTTCAGGAAACATAGCTTCAAGATCTGAAATCTTGAAATCAAATTTCCCATCTTTGGGAGCAACTTCACTCTTAATAAAGATTGGGTGCGGTATCTCGGACAATCCAAATTCAATAGCCACCTAAAGCAGACGAGACAAGACATATATAAGCATAAAACATCTCAAATGCTTCAATCAAAATGATCAGCATGGTTATAAGAACAACATAACAGAATTTTGCTTAGAGAATCATTAAAAATTTCCATAGTCCACAATATATGTTTTTTTTTTTTATAACGTATGTATGACACGGACCAACACTAGCATAAAACCACTAGACTACAAACCCTGGTCTCAAAAAATATATAGAGAGATATTCTGACTGACCTTGATCTTAGTATTGTCGATGGAAAGCACGTCTTTAGATGACATAGCAATGGGATCGAAATCGACGGCTGAGAGGGCGGCAACGACTTCGGAAGCGGTCTGGATGCAGCGGAGGAAAGGGGAGACGAAGACACGGTGAATCGGAACCCCAAGTTGAGACCGGATTCTCTGACCAGTTCTAAAGGCCCGATCCTTACCGTCTTGAGCAAGCGGTGGATCCCACGGTCTCGCAGCTGTTGAAGTCCAGAGTGGCTCGAAATTGTCGAGTCGATCACCATGACGCATCAGGATGACATTTTGGTGGCCACCGATGATTGATTTAGCCGACTCCATTGCCTTTCTCGGTGTGATCTTTGTTACTAGAAGTGGGAGGTATTTATACATATATGCAAGCAATGAGATGTTGAGTTTTGTTTTTTTTACTATAAACTTTTGAAGGAAGTTAAAATTGCATTTCTTTTCCTCAGTAGGAAATTGCGAGGAAGCTTATCACACAAGAAAGTAACAAAATTCTTTTAAAACACGACTCATCATTGTTATTACTACGAAGTTTACATCTATATAAATCCAACGTGATAAGAATTAATACCAAAACCACTCGATATAGACGACTCTCTCTTCTTCTTCTTTCTTTTAGGTCAACTAGTTAGTACAAATCTCTTTCTACAATATGTAATTAATGCATGATACATAATACATAAAAGGACCAATATGTAAAATATACTAATGTAAATAATTAAGTACTAATAAGTAGTCCAAAAATACAAAATGGATAGAGGTCCAAACAATCAAAATTTGTTATTAATCCGTAATTTTTTGGTTTTACTGTGTACGGATAGTGCATGAAGAGTTGGATAAACCAAGGGACAAAGCGAGTGGAGGTGATGAATTGATGATGAATAGAGTGACACATCAAGCCTGTGGTCCTTGTATAAAGTCCAAATTATAATATTGACCGTTAAAGTCCAGATTATATTCTTTAATTTACTGGATCAGAGTTTGAACTTTGAACTTGGAAGTGGGGTTAAAATAACAATTTGTAAAAACGCTATCAAATTTGCAGGTAATTATATTTTCTTCTGTTACATGTTTGACCAAATTATCCGTCTTTTTTGCTCTATTTATTAATGAAAACTAGAATGATTTAATTTATGAAATTTAGTAATGGAATAAATAAATTATGTTGATAATTCTGATTTTATTTTTCCACCTTTACAAAAAGTCAGGCTATCCCACTAATCTTATTACACAAAGTGAATGAATTAAACAGAAAAAAAAAAATAGAGGCCGTATCAACACCTCACATCAGTGGTAACAAATAAGACGACTGGATCAGAAAACTAGTTTGATTCACATTTTATACTGCCGACAGTTAGGACTTAAGACCGTATCTGAAGTTGAAGTTGAATTCGGCTCTTGAAACCGACGAGCCAGTAATGAAGCCAAAACTTGAAGAAACGAATCATTCGCAGTTCTGCATCATCACAGTACAGATAGAGACATGAGAAAGTGAAGGTTTATTATACAAAGTGAGTCCATTTTATCTAAGTCTAGACCTCGAAATCATAGCAACTTCAGAGTTCACATCCTCACTCTACACCAAATCAGGATTTTAAAATATGTAAGGTTAAGACGCAAATCATTAACATTAAGATAGGAACTTTAACCTTAAGGAATGATATGTCCCTAACTATCGGAAATCTAAGAACACCAAATATTAGCCACATCACATATCGTCCAAGCAAGCAAATCTAAAACTCTTCTTCAGGGAAATCAATTTAACATTTTCATTCATGAATCTACAATATTTTGTTGCACTGCAAAGAACCAATAAGGGATAACACCAAGGAGAAAGTCTAACTCAAAAATGACAAACAACATTGAATCACTACCTTTTATACCTCAATCAATGGAAGAAGCTTCTTCGACGCTCCTATCTGATTTCAGTCGAATCCGATTCAACAAGATTAACTTCACATCATTCTCATTCAACCCTACAAGATTCAGAAACAATTACATTATTTCCTCAATCACAGACTATACAACAGTAAACAGGAAGAAGTAATCCAATCGGATTCATCAAAAATGTTAATACCTTTCAAGCATGTTCTGAGACCTTATATGCTTCTGAAGAAACGTTACCCATCCACAAACCAGGGAAAAGAACCTGAAAAACGATCATACAACAATTCAAGCCAATATTGTTAGGTCAGGTTTGAGTAAAACAAAGGTAAGATTCTGATTCAACGTGAAAATCTTACATCGAGCTGCTTCTGCACGTTCTTGGCTCTCTTCTTTGGTCTTCTACTAGGTTTTGATCCAGTCAACGCGTAGATATCTTCATCTATCTCCAGCTTTGAGAGCGATATCGATAACCTCGGTTTCTTCTCCTTTCTTTCCGTCGTCGCCATCTTAGCATCTACACCGTTCCTCGATCGTATTGACTCTGTTCTTACCGTTCCCAGAGATTTATTCTCCGGTAAAGCACCGTTACAGCTCTTCAATACCCCACCGCCGTGTCCAATTGACCGCTTCTTCGTCGGCGGTGGTCTCCTCGGCCTCAGATTCCAAGTCTTCGGTCCAAACTCGTCTGCTTCCTGACCACCACCATCGGAGATCCGTTCACCTTCAGCATCGATCGCCGGACCAGCTGAATCATCAGTCACTTGAACAGAGGCGGCGACGGAGGTGGCGATATCAGTCGATACAGCTGTTTCTTCGTTGTTCTTCGTGCGGATCCGTATAAAGATCTTCGATCTACCGTCCGGCGTCGTTGACTTCGTCGCGGATCTATCTGCGGCGGAATCGCTAACACCAGACGCGTTTCCCTTCTTCTTCTCCGGTCTCAATTCAAACGAAGAACCTGAAGCTTCGTTCACCTCCTCAATCACCAGATTTCCTTTCCCAGTATTAGCTTCACGAAGCGGAGATCTACTCGATGCTTTGCGGAGCCGGTGTGTATTGGCGTGATTCATAGCCCATCTGAGATCAGACAAAGGGAAGTTATGAAGCGGATGAGATTTCACCGGCGAAGAAGAAGCTGCTGCAATCTGTTGCTGCTGCCGTCTAGAGGTTTCAATCCCGTTCACCACCGACGGCGGCTGTGGCGGCGGCGGTGCATCGGAACCATGGATCGGTGGAGGAAACGCCATGGATTGACGGAACATATATAATTCAATCGATCAAAGAAGTGAGAAAACCCTAATGGAAATCAATAGATAATTCAAAAAACACAGAGCCAATGTAGAGCGAAAGAAATGAGAGAGAATGAAGAGCGGCAGTTATGTTATTGCTGATAGAAACCCCAAACCAAAGTGTTAACCAAAAAAAAGATAGAAATATGTTAAATGACTATCTTACCCTTCCTATATCGTCGGATTTACAGCCGCTGCCACACTGACCACAAGGGCTCCAAACGTAAGACGCACGTGACTTGCACGCACTCGTTTGCTTGCTTTCCAAGACTTTAAAGCTGAAATGTAGTCAAAACTATCCGGACGTATATAACAAAGCAGCTTGATTTATTTTCACTGGCAAGTGTGCGATTTGGTTCCACGTTTTGCAATCAAGTCATTACTACTATCACCGACACGGGCCTGTGACACGTGCAGATTGTTTCAGGGAGCCCAAAATCAACCAGTTGCAATTTCTTGTTGTCTGATCGAAGAAAAAAAAGTAGTATATACAATCCTAAAATGTATGTAAACCTCTCACTTCATAATCTGTGAAGAGGCCAAAAACGGAATCCACCGAGTGGTACAGATAAGTTCTTCCCACTCTAATTGGTAACCACAAAATTATCCAAGTGTGCCCATCATTTCTACATCCCACAAACAAACAAACGTCTCATCTGCAATCTCCCACACGCAGTTGCTACCATTTAGAGATTTTGTAACGTTTTTGAGTTGAGGCAATAAGGTTCCCTTTGTGTTCAGGTCCACAAATCTGAAAAACCTCAAGGGTACATTGCTCCCAACTGCTGCAAGATCCAAAGAGTCTTTTTGTTCAGTTAGGATACAGTGTCTCTGGTTTTTCTGCTGGAGAAGCGTTCGAACCAATGTTTCGGGATTGCAGGATGAATCCCATATAGACGAGCTATGAAGGCCTTTTCGCTTGTAGCTACAATGCTTGCGATTGAATAGCTTTTCTCGCTAAACCCTTTCTCCACAAGCCACTTATGGAATCTAAACCTTGGACTGATTCTGTTCTCCAGGTCAAAACAAAGATAAGCTGGGAAAACCTCTAGGTAATCCAAAGAATCTCCCATCTCGCCACAGAGGAACCTTAGTTTATCTTGTATGCTATGTGGTTTCTGATTCAAGATCTTTGGTGCTGATCTTATCAACATGCATATCTTTGAGAAAATGATGCCACTGTTTAGTAAGATTTGGAATCGGTCGTGGAGTTCTACCGCCGTACCATGTACATGTTGTAGTACCTTCATGGTGATGCCGTTTTCGCCAAACCCTATTTCATGAAGGAAATCCAACTTTTGAATGTTGTGTCTTTTGGTTCTTGAGTTTTGAAGCTCCTCCAAGCCTTCTTGATACTCTCTCTCTAAGTCTTCATCGGGATCCATCAAGGTATAGCTAGCGAGTAAATGATGGTTCCCATTCTTCAATATATCAAAGATCCTTTCATGCAAATCTATTGCTCTAAGCACATAAGGCAGATTCTTCAATTGGTTTCTACCAAAAACATACGGGTACTTCTGAGCAACAGCATCCACTTCATCCTGTCTCAATCCAAAATGCTTTAGCATTCCTGTAACAGAGATCACCGGTTTCTCTAGATCAAAATTCATAATAGCGGGATTTCGAAGAATCAAAAGAGCAGCATCTTCTTTGCTAACACCAAACCTACAAAAATATCCAGCCTTATTCATCAGAGCTTCTTCAGAATATTCCAGAAAAAGTGACTTATTTCTACACATCAACTCCCACATCTCTTCATTCTCACAACCCAAATCGTAAAAGATCCTAATCTTCCTGCTAACGGCGAGCCAAGAATCCACATTTTCTTCAAAAAGATGATGTGAATCAAACTCATCAAAAAGTCTTTTCAGCTTAACAAACAAACAACGTATCTCCGAACCCAATTCACCACCTCCACAGAGAGTACGAGGAATCGCTAAACAAGTACCAATCACCGCAACTGTACTGAATCCTATATCTTTAAACTTAAGTAGCCTGGATTCAATTTCTCCAGGACGCTGCACAAAAACCAACCTTTCCTCTTTATACAACTTACCAAGCTTATTCCAAGGAAACCCAAATCCAGATAAAGCAAAAGCTGCATCCAACACAGTCCGATCCTCAGAGAAGAAGAATTTCTTCTCAGGCAAAAACTCGCTAACCTCACTGTAGTCAATGCCAATGCTCTCGAAGAAAAACTCGAATTCGTTAATAGGATGGTAACTGAGATGCTTCCGAAGAGATTTGGAGAAGGTAGGAACAGAGAAATCGAGTTTCAGGATGAGGTTTCGAATCGAAACGGAGGCGTTTGAGGCAATTTGTTCAGCGTGAGTGTAGGAGAGAGACCTGGTGGTGTGGAGATAGTCTGTAATGGCTTGCTGGGCTTTTCCGATGGCTAGAGACTTGTATTTCGACGGCACTCTTCTATGTTTCGCCGCCACCGTACTGAAATTATGAGAGATCGATGCGAATTTCAATCGAACCATGAACATGGTCGAATTTGGGGGATTAGGGTTTTCTCCACCGGTGGTCTTTCTCTTCCCGTGCCGTCTATACCGTTAGCAAAATGGCCTCGGAACTTCCATGAAATTGCTGTTTTGCCATTTATGGTTCGAATCAAATAAAATAAGAAATGAACCGGACCAGGAATAACCGTGGAGAAATGTACCGGTTAACCGAGATTGGTGGAGTAGAGAGTAGATTGCTTTTGCATAAATGTTGCCAATTTGTATGCGGAATTCGAAACCTGGTTATGGTTTGGTACCAAAAACTCAATGCAATCATCATCTACATTCTTTTGGTTCTGCTTATTGATGGAGTGTTTATTCTGGTGTTGACCGTTAATGGGTATATGAAGTTGGTTAGTGAATTTTCATGTTTAGCCAGACGAATTTTAAATCCCCCTTATGATCAGCAGTGAAAATTGACTAAAATATCTCTAGACGCACAATCTTTAGATGCGTTATACAACATCTTATTTTAAGATAGTTGATGTGTTCATTTTTTATTTTATATATAACCTGAACTGGAAAAAGAAAAAATGGTTTTAAGGGATTTTCAGTACAATTTTATTTTAGTGGGCTGATACAGGCCCAAAGAAAAGTCCTCGACATTAGTGTCTTAAATCGAACAAGATTTGATTTGATGAAATCCTAGTGGCCACGAGTGTAACCAGCTTTCTTTCCTTTTGTTTACATATCTGGTTTACTCAAACCCAAAGAGGGAAATTTCTTCTATTAAAGGGTAGAGACGAGGTCACGTGCGAGTCACGCTGAGTATAGCTGTAAATATGTAAACACACACAAAGGCAAAAGCTATCATATTGAATGATTGAGGCTTTGATAAGCTCATGAGTGGATGATGGATGCCCAAGGGTATAAACGTCATTCCCTAAGTAGCTAAAGAAAAGCAGAATCGCAATCGCATCAAATGATTGGGAAAGAAATTGGGTGTCCGGTGAGGGAGGGACAACGAGCCACGCGCGAAAAGGTAGGCCCACGTGTCCTTTTCCTTTTTCTTGTTTCTGTGACACGTGGACGTTATGTCATGTGCATATCCACGTGATTGCTCTGACATTTATACTACAAGATTTTTTTCGCTTAAACCCATGCTCTTTTACACACCTTGCTCACGTGGCTTTCACTCGCTCCTGTCCCTTTGCAATTTAACTGTTTATTTTAGTGATTCAAGTCTTTACCATAAATTAGTCACTTATCTACAATAAAAATTTTGATGATCTCTTAGCACAAAATGAAATATTGCTTCAAACATTTTCACGATTTTAAGGTGTGTGTTATCTATGTAGCAATAGTAATCATTAAAAGAAAAAGGTATAGTTGGAGACAAAAGCAGCCACACATTGATTCTGAAAGTTTGTTACAAGATCTTCTTTTTCTTTTCTTTTTTTTTCTTCTCTTTTTGTACAAAAGTCTCAAAAGCTAAGATTTTCTATCGATCCATAATCAATAAGCGGAAGATTTTCCTAAAAGACGACAATCTTTAAGTCATGCGTAAGTTTCATGATGATGTTTCAAGATTATATTCACTTCATGATATCATAATAGGCAGACAAATTAGAACTATAAAATTGCATTTATTAGTTTATGTATGTCGAACCAAACTGTTAGATTTTTCTAAGTTTATATAGATGATGTATTGTCCTGATGGTTCATTTTATATTGAGATCGACGGTAGACAGAAACAATTACAAATGTCGGGTCTCAATACAAAATGAATCACTGTGATAAAGACCATGCCAAAATTAAATTATGTTTGTGATCGTTTTGTTCATGGAAAATGGTGATGGGTGGTGTAACTTTAATTCGATCGAGTGTACGAAGACGAAAGCAGAAAGTATAAATGAAAGTGCTTTAGCACATGGTTGGGAACGCACGTGGGGCCATAGATTAACATCATGACATAATTTTTGATTAGTTTAATACTCTACTATCTATGGTACGTAAGTGATAAAATGATAAGCTAATTATTTTAAAACGTTGCATTTTATATTAATCAAACGACCTCATTATTGGGTAAACATGATAGGTTTGTTGGTCGGTTGACATTGGATCCCCGTATCCTATTCGTTTCTTACCAATATCATGATGATGATATGACTTAACTTTATTTGGCACCTACCTCTGTAAAGTCCCTCTTATCAAATCTAAAAACCGAGGTTGATCACATTACCTTTTTAAAATGTCAAAAAATGTGATATATGGTATGGTTGAAAAGAAATCTATAGACATAAGTCACAGAAGTAACATGTTATATTTGAAAGAGACTAAGGCGTTGGTTTAACTATATCCCACTTATAAAGTTATAACAAATCAGGTCACATATATTATAAGGATGTAAATTACATTCTTCAATGGTTTAGGACTTAGGAGCTTAGAAAGTCTACACTAAATTAGTTAAAATAATATGCAGCTGGCATACAAAATTTACAAAATAATGATGAACGAATAAAACATTGATTATGGACTTATCCAACATATAATGTTTAGCACAAATGACAAAACTATATATTATCATTTGAAATCCACATTTTTCATCTATGATTAAGTTCATTACACCCGTTGAATATCGACTAGCTAGTACTACTATAATTAATTATGCATTATAAAGTCACATGAGCAGATCTTTATATTATTTGGACATGGTACATATCTATCCTTTTTTGTACCACATCAAAAACTTTAAACAATACTACAATTTTACTATAATAAGGCGTGGTGGTGTACACGCTGACGATAGAGCGCGTGAGAAGTGTGTTCAAATGATTGTTGATAAGTGGGATGTCTGGTCGTGGAGGAACAATGTTACACCGCACGAGTGTGGTCACTGGGAACCACGTGTTGCCACGTCAACAAAATCTCACATGCTCATGCACGTGAACGTAGTGTGATGACCTCTATTTCTTCTTTTCCCCTCCCATGGCTTCCCCACTCCACCTCTTCTTGTTCTTAGATCTTTGCCTGTCATGCTCACTCGCTTTTTTATCCCAGATTTCTTTATTTGATTCATTTGTTTATTAAAAACCACACAAACTCATATTGAAAAAAAAAAGTCATCGATGTAGATCCACAATTACATTCATTCTATAAGACTATAACATATAAAAGAACCATTTTTACATTACAGTCATAATGTAATTTTACAAATATACGAAATCCATCGATCTATTCATTTCTTTATGTTGGTAAATGGTTAAGCGATTTACAGGGATCAAGATGGACTGATCTATACAAAAAGTACTCTTTTTATCATCATATGGTTCAATGCTACTGTGTATACTCCGGATGCTTCTTTCAAGTAACAGTCCAAAATTTTAATATTGTAATTCTTGTGTGTGTCATTGTAAACAAATATATTAAATCGTATCGCGATTCATTAATAGGCGGTGCTATCACGTATGTGATGTCTGAAAATATCTGTAAAAACCCATGCTTGTTTAATATATTTGTATAAAACATGATCTCTCGACTAGTATGTACGTATTAATAAATAAATGAATCCAGCTTTTTATATTTGTCGAGGACAACACGGCTCTTTCTCGCGTGAAAATAAAATCTACGTATACGAACGGTATACTAGATAAACATCTGACGTATGTCTACATTAATATTTAAGAGGAATCCTATCTCCGCAAAACAAAGCTTTAAATTCAGTAAAATATGTGTAATTAGTTTTATCTTTGATCAGGTTACCTTGCCAAAACCAAAAAGCCCTAGTTGATCCTCATCGTTTTTTTCATGTCATATAACGTACTAGCGTGCCACGGCCGGTGTCACACTGCCTCATCGCTACGAACTATAAGTAGCCAAATTCAACAAATATGAAAGAAAGAAAAAAAGTAAAAAAAAAACTCAACAAATATGAAAACTTTGAATTTCTTTCAACAAAAAAAAAAAGTGTTGAAGTTTTGTACTTCTATCAAAAAAAGGTAACCTAATATGATAGTATTTTGAAATTTCTCTATCACTTTCTACTTGATATATAAAATGGTAAGATGAGCTAAAGAAATGTTTGAGCAACAAAAGAAAAAAAATGAAAAACATTAAAGAAATTATACTTTTTCTTTGTTTTCAAAATTATAATTATACAAAGCAGGACACTAGTGACAGGTCCTTTTCTCGTCTCTTCTAGTATAAAACTAAGAGAGGTTATTAGTTTATTACGTAATGGAAGTCACATGCTTAAATAACAACGATTTCTCGAGATCTGGTCCATCTGCACCGTTCAATTTCAGATCAATCTGCGAATTTAAACACATCATAAACTATTAGCTAGGTTTATGACCTGACTTACTTTTATCCGTGCTTTTGTTTATGATTACTTCACTAGGTTCTTTTAGCATTTGTCTTTTTTGGTTTATTGGCTCATTGTAAACACAATTTAAGCCCGATAGTCCGATACCACAATATATCTATTCGGTCGATAAAAATAATTTATTTTATTTTGTATAACAATACAAATTGTCAACAAAAAATCTACTACAATTTTTACATTCCATAAAATACAAACAAAACTTGAATTTCCATAGACTTCAGAGCTTGAAAGTCTCTCGTATAACAAAGAGGTAAAACAAATAAACTTTGGCTATGTTTTTTTTTTTTTTGCGTTGAATAAGTGTGTTAATAATAAAAGGAAAACTTGATCAAATATATTTTGTCTTTCTATTTTCACAAATGCTTTTTTTTTTGGTGTTTTCTAAAAATCTAAGTAACAGTGTTATTAATGGAGAAAATAAATGAGAAGAAGGGTTATGTTTAGATTGTTTCCTGTGTAAATGTAAAATCAAACATATAAATTAAACACGAGCAGGAAATTAAATAAATAGAGCTGACCTGTCTTGTCTGTGTAACTGCTGAAAGTTTTGAAGAGACTGAAGGCAGAAGTAATGATGGCAATATCAATAACATATATGGAGTCATCATTAATTAAATAGTAATTTAATTACTCTCTTATTAGTCATAAAAATCAGCCAACACCACTTGTCGTGCGTTTTTATTTATGTTTGACTGACAGATGAAATTAATGAGAAAGTTAATTATCTTTTGGTATCACATTGGGAAAAAGGAACAATAAATGAAGGAGGGAGGCATGGAATGGGAATGCATGTTGGATTCGCAGACAACTCAAAATCCATGCAGTGTTTAGGGCTTTTAGGTTCTCTGTAACCTATCTATACGACACCGTATCTCTGCCCCCTCCTGATTCCATACCCATTTTGAGCCCACCGCCTTATTCTCCCCCCACCTCACACTCGCCCATTCGCGCGTATCTATTCTTTCACGCTTACCTATTATTCCAACATCCTCATAATCACATTTTAACAATAACCCATTGAAGAATAATAATTCATTTCATTCTTTAAGAAAGTTTGGTTTGTAACTAGGTTATATAATTTTACCCAATAAAGGTTATAGAATGGTTTAAAACTACTAAGAAAAACATAATTTAGCTGATCTTTTCTCAAAAAAAAAAAAATAGTTGTCATAATCGAATGCCAATGATGAAACATATTCACCATAAAGCTAACTTAAAGAACCTTTTCTAACCAACAAGTTAACAAGTGATGGTGAATTTGGAGAGTGGGTGAGATTTGTTTTAAGGATATAATTCCATGTTAAAATGGGAAGTACAATTATATGGTTTGATATACAGTACTACAAATTATGCTTTAAGAGTACTAATATTAAAGCGAAGCTGCATTATTTTTGAGATACGTAGGACCCCAATGGTCAGAGGGAGAAGTAAAGTTATGATGATAACAATAAGGCATGATATGATGATGATGTTCATAATGATACTGATGATGATGATGATTTATTAATTATTATGATATGATATCATTATTTGATCACCCTCACGAGCGCGTGGATTTTACCGTCTGGTCGCTGCTTTTTTAATCCTCTCAATCAGTCAACGGTCAACGAGCGAGAAAGCCGCTTTCGTAATGAAAGCCACATTACAAAAAGCCAATTATGCTTGTTTGTGTGTTTTTGAAAAAGAGCTTCTTTTACATTTTCTTTACTTTGAAACTCGGGTACACAAAATCTCTACTCAATTATATTGTCAACTACTAATCTTTAGTATCTTTTAAAGTAGAAACTCAGCTTTTATCTATATTTAGTAAAACCTCACATGAATGGATTTGGGTGAATGAGTTTATCATATGTATAAGAATCTAATATAATATTTGAAAAACGCTCATAGGTTATTTTGTAATTAAGAATAGTGACAACTTACAATATACCAAACGGAAAATGATAGAGAAAGAACAAGAGACTTGGACTTTTTTTTTTCTTATAATAAATCAATTAACCATGGTTGAAAAGGGATGTGAGGTGAAAGTAATAACTCCTGGTTTTAATTTTAACCATGGTTAAGTTAAAATAAAGAGAGAAGGAAGCAGGTTTTTATGCAGTATATATCATCATTGAGGTAACAGAGGTCTCTCTGACACAAGTCATCATTGAAACCCTAAGCCTCCCCACAACCCCATATCTCTTTGTCTGAAAAAACTCTTTTGCATATATAAATAAATATAAGCCATATCTTTTGAAACTGTACTGCTGCACAAGTGTAGAGGCAGTGGCACAACATCTTTAAGAAAGAGAGAGAGAAAGAGTCATTTATTCATTTCCTCGCTTAAAAATCTTGAGCACCCAGACAGAATTCTTCTTTCTTCTTTCTGGGGTTGAGAAAAATGAGTGAAAGAGATGATGGATTGGGGCTAAGTTTGAGCTTGAGTTTAGGTTTTAATCAAAAGGACCCGTCTTCGAGGTTAAATCCAATGCCTCTGGCTTCTTATGCATCTTCATCACACATGCAGCATATGCAGCAGAGCAATTATAACCATCCTCAAAAGATTCAGAACACTTGGATTAACATGTTTCAGTCATCAGGTATTTACCTCCTTTTACTAATCCAGATTCATGTCTAAGATTATAGGTTTCTTTGTTTTAGATCCGATCTTTTTATTACACTTTATCCTATAATAGATAAAATTTTCTTGATATGTTTGTGATTTTTAATCATTTGGCGTGATTAACGTAACGTGCAGAGAGAAACTCGGACATGAGATCGTTTCTCCGGGGAATAGACGTGAACAGAGCTCCATCGACGGTGGTGGTTGACGTGGAGGATGAAGGCGCCGGAGTTTCGTCTCCGAACAGCACCGTCTCAAGCGTGATGAGCGGGAAGAAGAGCGAGCGAGAGCTAATGGCTGCGGCAGGTGCAGTTGGAGGAGGTAGAGTAGAAGATAATGAGATTGAGAGAGCTTCTTGCTCGCTCGGCGGTGGTAGCGACGATGAAGACGGTAGCGGGAACGGAGATGACAGTTCGAGGAAGAAACTCCGATTGTCTAAAGAACAAGCTTTGGTTCTTGAAGAAACTTTTAAAGAACATAGTACACTCAATCCGGTCAGTGGCATTTCCGTAGTTTTCTTCAATAGGTTGACTTTTTATATGTTTTTCATTGACTTTTTTTGTTGTTGTTGGATGCAGAAGCAAAAGATGGCTTTGGCTAAGCAATTGAATCTGAGGACGAGACAAGTTGAAGTGTGGTTCCAAAACCGAAGGGCAAGGTAGAAATTTTTATTCTATTTTAAGGGGTTACTTTCGTAAATTTTATATAGTCCAACAAATAAAACATTAGTAGTTATTGCTATGATGGTGATATGTGTAATGGTCCATTTTATGACCCATAAGATTATCCTAAAGGATTTTAATGGGTCTCTCATGTCTTAAATTAGGAGGTTTGGTTTAAGCTATTCAGTTTTCCCGGTTTAAGAATTAAAACCGCCAATGTTGTTTTTGAGTCAAATTTTGGTTAAAGTGTTTTCAGTTTTCCGGTTCAAGAACAATAACCGCCAGTTTCGAATACAAGAAACAAATGTACTTCGGGTTTTCTCTTTCCCGGATAGTTAAACCGGATATCGGATTTTAATGTTTTGGACTGTTTGTGTGTGTGTTTATAGGACGAAGCTGAAGCAAACGGAAGTAGACTGTGAATATCTTAAGAGATGTTGCGAGAATCTAACGGATGAGAATCGGAGATTGCAAAAGGAAGTGAGTGAGCTTAGGGCTTTAAAGCTTTCTCCACACTTATACATGCACATGAAACCTCCCACTACTCTCACAATGTGTCCTTCTTGCGAGCGAGTCGCTGTTACGTCATCTTCGTCATCGGTGGCTCCTCCTGTGATGAATTCATCGTCTCCGATGGGTCCGATGAGTCCGTGGGCTGCCATGCCTCTACGGCAACGACCTGCTGCTGGTTCTCATTAGAGTTTAATTAGTCTAAAGATAATAGGTTTGGTGATTTGTTTTTATTATATTGTTGAACGGACTTGGAAGTTCTTTTCAAGAGTTGGTCCCATGCTCTTCTTTCCTTTGTTTTATTCAGTTTCTATTTATAGCTGAATTCTGGATAATGGAAAATCTACTAATATTATTGTCCAATTATTAGTTTGGGGAAAGATAAGAGGTTCTATCATTCTTTATTGTTATATATTTTGATTACATCATATCTGTTTTTCACCAAATCCAGAGTTCTATTTTAAGGCCATCGAATCATAATAACGAATGGTGCATAAACTAATTTTCAAGAGCGTCATTTATTAAAGTTGTAATTGTTTAATTGGGGTTTTCTTTCTTTTGCTTGGAACTTAAGAAAGGGATTTGTAAAGATGATTATTAATTACAGTAGAAGATTAGTTAGAAGTATAAAGTAAAAAGAAGCAATGAAAGGTGTTATGATTGATGGAGCAAGCGTGTGTTGTTTGCATATGTAATAAGTAAATGTTAGCCAATACGAATATCGAGACATGTACGTGACATAACATAGCATTTGGTATGTATATGGAGATATTTGGGTCCACATAGACGAAGTCAGACCATTAGAATCTCTTGCAGAACACTGAAGATACGATATTTTTTTCTTCCCTTATGTCAAAAGATCTCAACCGACAGAGAAAGAGAAAATGAGAGGTACGACCAAGATATCTCTCGGTGTTTCAATTTTTGGCAGAGGCAAAAATAGAGAAAATTATACAGAAACTAATAAATGGGCCTTTGAAGGCATGCCACTTCCCACATGTGGCTATCGAGTATAGGCTTTAGGTGGACAGTTAAATCAAAATGAGCGTTAACCAATTTGTATATAAGCCCTGGTTGGTTCTATACGCTCCATACCAATCAAACTTAATCACAACCAAATTAGTTTCTACCAAATCGAACTGGATTTTTTTTAATATATTATTTTATTAAATATTAATACTACAAGGTAAAATTAATACTATATAAAGTGTGGTGAAACCATGAAAGCGTCATACCAATTACCAACCGTTACTTCAAATTTTTGGAAAAAATGAAATGTTGATGCAATGATTCTTATGTTGAAGCGATTACAAAATAGCACTGTCTCAAACTTGTGAAGTAGGATTAGTGCATCATGTGGCTAGTGGTCCCATAGCTAAAAAATCTCTGAAGCTTGCAAGTTGGAGATTCGATTTCAAATAGATCGAAAATTTTAGAGATGTTCTAACCAAATTTTATTAACACAATTTTTTATTCAAAACCCAGGAGGCAGGAACAATGGACAGCCTAAACGTCTAGAACTGATACGACGGCGTTTAGGAAGGGGTCAAACGATACGACGTCGTATAATTCTGGATTGAATAATGCCAAGGTCAATTCCGTAAATCTCGGCAACGGTCTTTGTGAGCGGCTTCGTCTTTTTGCTTTATGGTGGTGGTCTGCTGCTGCAGATAGTTTCCATTCTCACTCTTTCTCTCTCAATGGTTAGATCTGTCTTTTACGTCGCTTCGAAGTCTTCTTTCTTCCCTTCACATACCCAACGAATCCTCTCAAATCCCTAATTATCCAATTTCACACTCGAGATCTCGAATTGGAGTCTCTCATCATCACCAATGGCGTCTCCAAATCCCTACACCAAGCGCCGCTCTCCGCCGAATGTCGTTGTACCGCCACAGCCTCGGTATAAATCCATAGGAGGAGGAGGATTTTTCTGTAAGTCTGTTCTATTCGCTCTTTTTCTCCTCGCCTTGCCGTTGTTCCCTTCTCAAGCTCCTGATTTCGTCGGTGAGACTGTGCTCACTAAGTTCTGGGAACTGATTCATCTCCTATTCGTCGGCATTGCTGTTGCTTATGGTTTGTTTAGCCGTAGGAATGTTGAATCCGCTGTTGATTTAAGGATGACTCGTGTAGATGAGTCTTCTTTGTCTTATGTATCTAGAATCTTCCAGGTTTCTTCTGTTTTTGACGAAGAGTTTGATGATAATTCTTGTGAGTTTGTTGATGTGAGGAGTGATGAGAGTGTGAGTGCTCGAGCTTCTGTGGTTGGGAAATCTGAGTCTTTTGTTGTTGAAAGCGGCGAATTGGAAGAATCGTCTGAATTTGGTGAAACTAATGAAGTCCGAGCTTGGAATTCGCAGTATTTCCAGGGTAAGTCTAAGGTTGTGGTTGCTCGACCTGCTTATGGTCTTGATGGTCACGTTGTGCATCAGCCATTAGGCTTGCCTATTAGGAGGTTAAGGTCATCTTTGAGAGATAATGCTGCTCTTCAAGACAAATCTTTTGCTGATAGCTGTGATGGAGCTGTTAATGCGGAAGCTGAGTCATTATTGGCTGATAATTTTTTTGATGAGGTCTTGGCTGCTCCGGCTTCACCTGTTCCATGGCAAGCTAGACCTGAAATGATGGGAATCGGTGACAACTATCCTTCAAATTTCCAGCCTATATCTGTGGATGAAACCCTTAAATCGATATCTTCTCGGTCTACTGGTTCTTCTTCATCTCAAACTAGTTATGCATCCCAGAATCAGAACAGATTCTCTCCTTCTCGATCTGTTTCCGCAGAGTCACTAAACTCAAATGTGGAAGAGTTGGTCAAGGAGAAGAGTCGCCAGAGTTCATCACGGTCTAGTTCGCCATCCTTGCCCCCATCACCTTCACTGTCTCCATCTCCACCATCGCCAGAATTAGTGCCCAATGATACTCGCAGACGTTCGCCAGAATTAGTAACCGATGATACTCCCAGGCGTGCGTCACATTCTCGGCATTATAGTGATGGTTCCTTGTTAGAGGAAGATGTAAGGCGGGGGTTTGAAAATGAGTTGGAGGGGAGTAAAGTCAGAGGCAGAAAAGCAGAATTCTTCAGTAAGAAGGAACGGGGATCTAAATCACTTAATTTGGCAGCTGAAAGTTCCCGGAGAGGGAACAAGTCTCGCAGATCCTATCCTCCTGAGTCTATCTCATCTCCCGTTGGTGGTGCTGATGACTCCACAACTAGAAGACAAGATCTTCAGCAAAAGAGTAATTGTCATTTGCTTGAAGAAAATATCAGGAAAGGAGTGGAAGCTGACCATAACAATCTGAGGGTCAAAAAGGGAAGGAGTCACGACTCTTTGGAGCTAACAGCAGAAGATTCTGCAAAAGATGAGAAGGTCAGTGAATCTTTTCCTGCTCTTGATGTAGTGTTCCAACCAACAAATGCTAAAGCTTCAAGGCGCGCCATGCGTTCTTCACGAGGGGGACGTGACACTTTGCCGGAGAAGGATGTTGTCACCAGAAAATTAGAGGATGACACTGTGGATTCGGATAAGTCCAGGAAAAAGGACCTTCCTGGTAAAGACAAGGAAATGAAATTAGACGGTCCAAGAATTGAACCACGTTCTTGGAGAGCTTCCAGTAATGTATCACTGAGAGGAAAGTCCGTGAGGACCATAAGATCTGATCGTCATGGGAAAGATGTAAAGACAGATGGAGATTCATCTGAGGATCGGGCAGAAGCTAAAGTAGAAAGCCGAGGAAGAACGAAATCGAGAAGACCACGACAAGAAGAACTATCGATTGTACTACACCAGGAGAAAAGTTCAGAAACTCGCGCTAAATCCGAGCCAGAAGAGGTTGCTATGGAAGAGCCCCAGGCCGAGCAGCAACCTGAAGTAACTTTCGAAGAGGAGGAAGAAGCTGCTTGGGAAAGCCAAAGCAATGCAAGCCATGATCATAATGAGGTTGATAGAAAAGCCGGTGAGTTCATAGCCAAATTCCGAGAACAAATTAGGTTGCAGAAACTCATATCCGGTGAACAACCTAGAGGAGGAGGCACTGGTATTTTCAGAAACAGCCAATTCAGATGACACTCACCACCATTTATTGCCTCATTACTTGTATTAATATTGTAATTTTAATTCATCGGCATTGTTGATGAGAATCTGGTTGTCACTCTCTTTGTTTGAAGTTTATATTGTTGAATAAAAATGAACTTTTAACCTTATTAAATTTTGCTCGGAGTCATTGTCCAAAAATACCAAGTTGGTTAAGAGTCCACAAGACCACAAGTAAAGTTTTCGTCAACTTTGTTTGACCAATGACCACACGGATAAATTGGTAACAAAAGGAATTGTGGGTCCAAATTATAATAAACTGAAAATGGATGGTGTAAAATGTAATTTATCTACAAAATTAAACTTTAGGATAAACATTGGATTTTTGCAGGAATCGCCGGAGGGAGAAGCAATGGTGACGATTCTATCAACTCCTCTCTCTCCAAGACTTACATTTCTCTGTGAGTTCTTCCCTCTATCTCTCAAAACTCTTATTGATCTTACGATTCAGTAAGCTGGTTCCATAAGACTAGTTAAGTGACCAAAACTGTTCCATAAAATCTTATAGGTGAAACAAAACTGTCATTATCTCGGAGCAATCGCTCGGTATGTTGTTCATTGAGTGAAGAACCAAAAGACCAATGGTAAAATTTGCAATCTTGAGAGATAATTTTTTTTCCTTTTTTTGGTTTGATTCTGGAGATAAAGCTTGGTCTTTTAATTGCAGCTTGAGTCGGAGAAGTCTTGTTTATGTTTTAGTTGCTTCGCCGTGTTTGTTGTTACCAGCGTTGTCTTCATCTGCGAAGACTAAATCAAAGAGTCCTTATGATGAGAGACGGTTACTAGAACAGAACAAGAGGATACAGAGAGAGAACAATGCTCCTGACGAGTTTCCTAACTTTGTTAGAGAAGGTTTAAGCTTTTATTCACTGTTTCTTTGAGTATTATTCATTCTTGAGTGGAAGAAGAATATGAGAACTTATTGTCCTTTTGTTTGTGTTTATGTTTTTGCTGATATAGTGCAGGTTTTGAGGTTAAGGTATTAGCTTCTGATAATTACATCAAGGCTGATTCTGGCCTCATATATCGGGATTTCAATGTTGGTCAAGGTGATTTCCCAAAAGATGGTCAGCAGGTACTACTTCCTCTATGTTAGATTAGTTAAACTTAGGATCTGAAGTTAGATCATTTATGGAATTGGTATGCTCTTTACTTGGATATATAGAATTGAAGATATCATTGAGTTTTATGGTTATTTTGACAGGTGACTTTTCACTACATTGGCTACAATGAGTCTGGAAGGCGAATAGATAGTACTTACATACAAGGTTCTCCTGCTAGAATCCGCATGGGAACCAATGCACTTGTTCCAGGCAAGTAGAAGACATTAACTTGGCTCTTTAGTAGTAGGATGTTAATGAAGAATCTTCTTTGACAGGAAACACATATTGAAGATTTTTAATACTATATGGATAATGATGATGCAGGATTTGAAATGGGAATTCGTGACATGAAGCCCGGTGGGCGAAGAAGGATTATAATCCCTCCAGAATTGGGACCTCCGGTTAGTGTTCTTACTTGTTCCTTACAAGTATACACTTGTCTGAACTGTAAACCTGACTAGTGGTAAACTTTTGCTGAGCCATTCCGTTGAATATACCATCCCTCTATCAACAATGTTTCAAATGGAATTACTAGCTTGAGCATGCTCGTTTAGGGACATATCTAAACCAATGTAGATTAGACTTGTACTGTGTAAAAACTGTCTTCACTTTGGTTCGATCATATTTTTGACAAAACAAAGTTCATTGGGCTCTAACCAGGTGGGACCTTCGACCTTCTTCAGCTCGAAGCAATTTGAAGTTTTCGACGTGGAGTTGCTCAGTATCCAGAATTGTGAGAGGAGGACTATAATAGGTTTCTACTCAGATGTCACATGCAGTTAACTTCCAAATGATGGTCATCACTAAGCTTCAATGAACCTGCATTCTTCAATCTTCAATACTCTAAATCTGCACGGCAGATGAGAACTACAAAGAAACAAAAAGAACAATTATTCTTTGCTTAGGCATTTATCTTGTGGGTTTCATGTAGAGATGCACAATTACATAGAGAGACAGATAAAGATCATGTAAAGTCTCGACCTTTTTCATAATCGTAGTTTACTTTTGTTGCTTTGTTGATCACGTTTTAAGCGTTTGGAGCTTTTTGATATCTTCTGTCTCTCTGTATCTGTGCGTTTGTCAAGTTAAAGCAATGCATTGTTTCGTTAGTTTTATAATTTCTACCCCAAATTTTGGCACTCTTTATGAAACACCCCAAACAAATAATAAATTGTACAAAGATACATTGAAATTTGGAACGGTAGATGTGCAATGCTCATCACATTTGGAAAGTTAATTACGAAATTTTCATCTAAAGACGTTAAGACATTTTATGTGTGGAAACTATAATTTGCAAGTAAAGCAACTAAAACGATAAAAAGGGTAAATGAGTAATTGCGACGTATCCACTAAACCCTTAGTCTCAGCTAGAAGGTTCGGTTTGAGTTTTCTTTATCCCCAAAAAACCCTAAACTCTTCTTCTCGCCGACTTCTCTACTCCTTTCCAGAAACCAAGTTTCAGGTCATCGGTGAAATTTGTTGTGTTCCCGGCGACTTCTACTTTTCACCTTTCTTCTCGGCGTCGTCTAATTTCTAGGGTTCCCCTGTATTTCACGTGAGAATCTTTGGCTTCTTTTTTTCTTTCGTTTCGTCTGTTCGAATGCATAGTTAGGTTTAGACTTGAGAATGTTGCATTGTTGGATTAGATTCATACTTCAGATTAGGGTTTCAGTTTCAATTCGTTAAGTTGATGAGCTCGAGTAGCTTAAGATCATCTTTAAGCTCTCTTAATTCTAAACAGTTTTGTGACTGAAATTGCAGCGTCAAGAGCAAATCCAACATGTCGTCGCTGCGTAATGCTATTCCACGGCCTGCTCATAAGGAGCGATCTCAACCGTAAGCTATTATTGCTCTCAGGTGTCCTTTTTGTTCTTTTCTTCGTTTCTCTTCTTAAAGTTTGGATTTTTAAACGTATCATCAGGGAAGCGAGGAAGAGGTTTGGCATCCTCGAGAAGCATAAGGATTATATTATCCGAGCTAATGCTTATCACAAAAAGCAGGAAACTTTAAAGGTAACTATTACACTCTCTGTTTTCAATTCCATCTCTCCTATGATTATACTGTCGAGATTATGTTAATAAAGTCTTTCAAGTAGACATTTGTTAGTTTACGGGATTGATTGATGATATCTGTGAGATAGCTAAGAAACTAAATCGTTGGGAGTTCAGTTTCTCTTACACCGTTTTACTTTACTGCAGATACTTAGGCAGAAGGCTGCATTCAAGAATCCAGATGAATTCAACTTTAAGATGATTAATAGTAAAACAGTTGATGGACGTCATAGACCAAAGTAAGCATATCGAAACTCTTCGTTTTCTTCTTTTTGCTTTTCACTATTATCTCTTTTGCTATTCTCATGGTTTCTCGTTTTCTTCTTGGTTTGTAAATTTTGACAAAGTTATTGTTTTCAGAGATGAGGTAAATAAATACTCTGCGGAAGAGCTTATGATTATGAAGACTCAAGATATTGGATATGTGTTCCAAAAATGGCAGAGTGAGAAAAACGTAAGTTATCTTTCCTCATACACACCCCAAGAGCTTTCTGCTTACGATCATATTTATCCAGTTTTTCTCTTTGTTCCTTCTTATCTTTTGTAGAAAATTGACAAGCTGACTGCATCGCTGCAATGTACTGGGGATCAGTCAAGCCGTAGACATGTTTACTATGCAGAAGACAGGTTAATCCCAACTTTTAGTCCTTTCTTTACTTGGTGTAGCTTTCGTGATTTTCTCATTCATTTTGAATGTGTCATATGGACACTGCAAAATTTGATCCTCCTTACCTTAACATTTAAAAGACATTACCGGTACCACATTGTTTGTGTTTTCTTATAATCTTCTTTTTTAACTCTGTTGTTCCTTTATCAGAGAGGAGGCTAGAGAACTGGAGGTACAAGGTAGAAGCAAAAGTGATATCTCTACAGTAGAGATTCCGAAAGATATTAAAAAGTATGTATCTGAAATGAATTAGATGTTTTCAAAGGTATCAAACGGACAATCAATAGTCATTGTATTCTATTTTCTTAAAACAGGAAAATGGATAGGTCCTATAGAGACCTCGAGGGGCGGAAGAGCAGGGCTAAAGATTTGGAGAAGTTATACACGGATATGTCAATGCAGAAGGAGTTACAGGTTATCATCAGTCCCCCGAACACATTACTGTTTCTTGGTATGCAACTAGACCATCTCTGATTAAACTCTTTTAATGGACAGAAAAAGGGTCGCAAACGGAAGCTGCGTGATGACGAGCTGCTCAATCCAAATGGTAAAGCGGTATACAAATGGCGCGCCGATAGAAAACGCTGAAGAGAAAAGCTTTCATGGTTGTGTAGCTTGACATCATTTTTCTGATCTCTATTAAAGTTTATATAGCAGGCAGTTTTATTATAGTTTTTTTGATCTCCAGAACCTGCAGAACTTTACATACAATTTTGGATGGGACAATATCTGTTTACTTTAAGCTCTTTGTTGCGTATCTGGAAAAGTTTTACTAATGTGATTGACGAAATATAAACACATGAATCCAAAATAGAAGATTGAAGACTTCAAAATTTTACCACTAAGATAAAGTTCGGTATACACAAAAAGACTGTTTGTAAATAGCAAATAATGGGCCCTTTTCTTTCTGATTGGCTTTTACCAAAAATACGCAAATCTTACTCAGCTTTTAAATTTTGGTTTTTGTTTAAGTTTTAGATTTTGTTACTTAAAAGACTCAAAAAATATTGGTTCAGCCTTTTTAATTTATTATTTATTTACTCTTATGTAAAGAGAGAAAGAAAACAAAAAGCAATGGGACTTTAAATGATTTGGTACAATTGCTGTTTTAGTACAAGTTTAAATTTGGAATCAAATCCTAACTTATAAAGAAAAACAGCCATCTTTGGCATATAACACAAATGCACTGGCTTATGATATTTGCTATTTCTACTAAAAAACAATTAGTCTTAAATAATTTCAGAAAACATTATAAAGTCATTTTAATTAAAGGCATAAGACACAAATGTTACCCCTATGTTTATGATATGCGTTATTAGTTCCAATTTTTCAGAAACCTATTAATTGTCTATATAAAATAAACTTATAATTAATTATGTTTAGCCAAAAGATTTAAAGTATATAACATTTTAAAATTATTGATAAAAAATAAAATGACTAACTAAAAGAAAGAAAGATATGATACACCACTTTTCTGTATCTCAATATAAACACGCTAAATTTTACGGATTATCCGTTAAATTTGTTATATTTTCAACTATAATTCAAATAAATTTTAATATAATATACATATAAATGTGCAAAAATTCTGTTAATACTAATCAAGTAGTTTTCATAACAAGTCATCGTGAATTATTTACATACTAATATATCACAAGAAAAACGTTTATCGTAATTTAGAACACTGGTTAGAACAATAATTATTTATCAAATTGTTTTTTAAAAAATGACAAAAATAAAAGTTAGGATTTAAAAAAGAGAAGAAAAGAGGAATGGTAATTGGGTAATATATAATGTACCGTGCAAAGGAGGTGATTGAAGCTCTTTGTTACAATTACAATGCCTATATGAGCTGTGGTTTCAACATCCGCCCTTCTCGTCTCTCTCTCTTTACCTTCATTGCCCAATTCCTCTAATTCTTCCTCCTTTCTCTGTCTCTCGGAATCAGGGAAGATAAAGTTCTTCCTTTTTTCTCCAAAGGTGATTACTTTAAGCTCTTTTGCCCTTTTTTTTTTCGTGTCACAACAGTTTCTCTGTGGGCTCGTCTGAATTCTCTCCGACCATCATCACTCTTTCAATTGTTATTTCCAATGGAGTTTGTCTGAATTGAATTTGCATAGTAAAGGTCAGAGATTTGTTTAAGTCTCTCCTCGCTTTTCTGTTCGAGGGTTTTTCTTCTCAGAATCCGGCGAGAGCATTCCTCAGTTCTTTCTGTTTGTTGAATTTGATTTCTCTTTTATCTGCTATGGGATTTTAGTTTTGGAGCCATTGAGTATCTAAATTTTCCAAATTGGGGACTTGTTTGATCTTATTGTTTCTTCTTGTTCTGCAGGTTTGGATTTTCTTCTAGGTGGAGTAGGATCTGCGTTTATTTTATCATTATGGTCTTTATAAACAGAGTGCTTTAATTTTGGTAGCTGCAAGGGATTGATTACTCGTTAGAGTGTGTATTTATATCTGATCAAGATATGAGTCGTAGGGTGAGGCAGAGAGTGGAGGATAATGGAAAGTATAAGGTTGATTCACCAAGTTATACTGTGATTGGAGTTGAGGATTTAGCACCTAAGGTTCAACAGTATGTGAATTGGACTAGTTTGCCTTATGACACAGTGTTTCATTTGTTTACTCGATTGAATTATCGCGATAGAGCTAGCTTAGCCTCGACCTGTAGGACATGGAGAAGCCTTGGTGCTTCTTCTTTTTTGTGGAGTTCATTGGATCTTCGAGCCCACAAATTTGATCTTTCAATGGCAGCTTCTCTTGCAACTAGGTGTGTTGATCTTCAGAAGATTAGGTTTCGTGGTGTTGACTCTGCTGATGCCATAATTCATCTCAAAGCAAGGAGTCTGCTTGAAATTAGCGGCGACTATTGTAGGAAGATTACAGATGCTACATTGTCTATGATTGCGGCACGCCATGAAGCTCTTGAGAGCCTCCAACTTGGACCAGATTTCTGTGAGAGGATCACTAGTGATGCTATAAGAGTTATAGCCTTTTGCTGTCCGAAACTAAAGAAGCTACGGGTTTCTGGCATGAGAGATGTTAGTTCTGAGGCAATTGAATCTTTGGCCAAACATTGCCCACAGCTCAGTGATCTTGGATTCTTAGATTGCCTGAACATCAACGAAGAAGCATTGGGAAAAGTGGTATCTCTTCGCTACCTCTCTGTTGCTGGGACATCAAACATAAAGTGGAAAGTTGCATTAGAAAATTGGGAGAAGCTTCCAAAATTAATCGGTTTGGATGTCTCAAGAACCACCATTGACCATATTGCTGTGTCCAGGTTGTTGAAATCATCGCAGAGCTTGAAAGTCTTGTGTGCTTTAAACTGCCCTTATCTCGAAGAGGATAAAAGTTACAGCTCCAATAGATTCAAAGGAAAGGTCTTGCTTGCTGTGTTTACTGATACTTTTGATGAGCTAGCTTCTATATTTGCCGATAACTCAAAGAAACCAAAGAATATATTTTCTTACTGGAGAGATTTGATAAGAAAGGATAAAAGCATTGACGAAATAATGCTTTGGATTGAGTGGATCATTTCTCATACACTTCTACGAATTGCAGAGAGCAGCAATTCACAAGGATTAAACGATTTCTGGCTGAATCAGGGAGCTACGTTGCTTCTCAGTTTAATGCAAAGCGCACAAGAGGATGTCCAAGAGAGAGCAGCCACAGGACTTGCAACTTTCATCGTTGTTGATGATGAGAATGCTAGCATAGACTGTGGAAGAGCCGAAGCTGTTATGCGAGATGGAGGGATCCGTCTTCTTCTAGAACTTGCTAAATCTTGGCGAGAAGGTCTTCAGTCAGAAGCTGCAAAGGCTATTGCAAACTTGTCGGTAAATGCTAAAGTTGCAAAGGCTGTTGCTGAAGAAGGAGGGATCAGTGTTCTTGCTGATTTGGCAAAGTCTATGAATAGACTTGTGGCTGAAGAAGCTGCTGGTGGGCTATGGAATCTCTCTGTTGGAGAAGAGCATAAGGTACGGTCCCCTTGTAAAGTTTTAAACACACATTGAACCTTTTGCTCTTTCACTGACATTGTTGTTTCTTATTTTTATTTTTTTTCTATTAGAACGCGATTGCTCAAGCTGGAGGAGTGAATGCGTTAGTTGATCTTATCTTTAGATGGCCACATGGTTGTGATGGAGTTCTGGTACACGCTTGCCATCTTTAAAGCCTCACACTTTTCATTTGGAAATATCCAAAATTAACACTTCTGGCTAAGTATTATCATCTGAAAGATTGATTATCAAAACTAGTACAATCTAGTTTATCCTTTTGTATTAGGGTTTTAGATTTAATAATTATTATGAAGTTGTAGAGACAAGGTATCTCGGTCGTAAAATACAAGAATTTTGCTAGATTTGGTAATTCGATTTTCGTGGTATCCAACACTGTTTTTAGTGTTATTTTTCTCTATATTTGTTCTTTCTAAAACGGAGAAATCTACACTTTTTTGGTAATTAGGAACGTGCTGCTGGGGCATTAGCAAATTTAGCAGCAGACGATAAATGCAGCATGGAAGTTGCAAGAGCAGGAGGTGTGCATGCCTTGGTGATGCTAGCTCGGAATTGCAAGTATGAAGGAGCACAAGAACAGGTATTTCCTTGTTTTCGAATGCACCTCATTTTTATTTTTTTATTGATTCGATGCTTGTAGTATTTTGAGTTCCGGATGGCAGTGAGTGTGTGAACTGAGTTTGTGACAAATTGTCTTATTTCAGGCGGCTCGTGCTTTGGCTAATCTAGCTGCTCATGGTGATAGCAACGGTAATAATGCTGCTGTTGGACAAGAGGCTGGTGCATTGGAAGCTCTTGTTCAGCTTACGCAATCACCTCATGAAGGTGTTAAACAGGAAGCTGCTGGGGCTCTTTGGAATTTAGCATTTGATGACAAGAATCGAGAATCCATTGCTGCATTTGGTGGTGTTGAAGCCTTGGTATTGTGATTTCCTTTATTTTTCCTTATTTCATTTTATGTGTTTCAGCTTCACCTTCAGACAACTTATACATGTTTCTGATTATAAAATTAGGTGGCACTTGCGAAGTCCTCTTCAAATGCATCAACGGGTCTACAAGAGAGAGTAGCTGGTGCTCTCTGGGGACTATCTGTCTCAGAAGCAAACAGGTGCAACCCGTTGAATTTATTTATTTATTTGTTACTGCATGCGTGCATATATATCAATGCTAACATGATTATACGTAAAACCTTAATGACAATCTTTCCATTTTTGTTTTTTTTCTTGATATTTTTCTATCAGCATTGCAATTGGCCATGAAGGTGGTATTCCGCCTCTAATTGCTCTTGTACGATCTGAAGCTGAGGTAAACAATTTGTTTCGTTATAAGTTCTCACATCCCACTCTTTTGGGTTAATCTGATGCAGCTTTTGCTTTTTTCCAGGATGTACATGAAACTGCTGCAGGAGCTCTGTGGAATCTTTCTTTTAATCCTGGTAACGCTCTGCGGATTGTGGAGGAAGGGGGAGTTGTAGCACTTGTTCAGCTCTGTTCGTCTTCTGTTTCCAAAATGGCTCGTTTTATGGCTGCATTAGCATTGGCATACATGTTTGATGGAAGGTACGTAAAACTTAATTACTGTAATCATATCCACATTTAAGGTAATTTGCAGATCTGACTTTGATCTTATCTATCTATTATAACAGGATGGATGAATACGCGATGATAGGGACTTCATTGGAAAGTACATCTAAAAGTGTTACCTTAAATGGTGCTAGAACAATGGCTCTTGATCAAATTAAAGCCTTCATTAAAACTTTCATGGAACACCAAATCTTCTCAACTGGTGCTTTATCATCTGCTCCATCTATGTTAGCACAAGTCTCGGAGAGAGCTCGAATCCCAGAAGCTGGCCACTTGAGATGCAGTGGTTCCGAAATTGGAAGATTTGTTACAATGTTGCGAAACCCTTGTCTTGTACTCAGAGCTTGTGCAGCTTTTGCACTTCTTCAGGTACTTTTTATGTGTGGGAAGCAATTTGTTTTTTTGTGCACGCTTTAATCAATTGCATTTTAGTACTAACCGATGAAATGACAGTTTACAATACCTGAAAGCCGTCACGCAATGCATCACGCAAGCTTGATGCAGAATGCTGGAGAAGCAAGAGGCTTGCGTTCTGCAGCTGCAGCTGCGAGTATGCCTCGTGAAGCCAAGATCTTTATGAAAATTGTGCTTCGCAATCTAGAGCATCAGCAGGCAGAATCTCCTGAAGGAATGAAAGTATCTTATAATAGGATTTGAGCCTTTTTCTTAGCCAACCATAGTGCTAGATACCTCTGCATCTCTCAAACTATACAAGTCAAGACAAGTAAAGAATCAGGCTCATGCTGCAAAGAATCAGAATTTGCCTCAGAAGATGTTTGATTCGGATTGAAGACAGAATGCTGTTGTAATATATATATGTGGACTTATGTTTCTTTGTCTCGTTCTGAGATTTTCTGTAATAACAGACCTTAAGGATCAATGGTGTTCTTCATCATCCCTTTATAAGGCTCTGTCCATTTCTTGTGACATATATTTGACATTTTATCAATGACTATAAGAACTTTTTTGAGAGGGATTTTGGAACAGTTTTCTTGTTTTATCTTCAAGTTACAAACATATCACGAGACGATCGTGTTTAGTAAGAGAACAAACAACAACACAGGACATCAGATTTACACATGACGTAGCACAAGCTGAAGCTGATCCACTTCTGGACCAATAAGATCCATAATAATGTTCCCTACACTTGGAAGCCACTGGTGTGAGGAAGATGATCCGGAAACTGCCATTGTTGTGGATGATGACGACGATGATTTATCACAGAGGTATGGCACTATATGCTTCTTCATGTCTGTATGAGATATCTGAAGATGATTTCCAGAGACGTTAACGAACTTCACTTTTCCAGCTTCATCTAAGGTTCTCAAACCAATCCAGTCTTCAGTATATAGCTTGGTCTACAATAGGAAAAAAATCCAAACATTTACTACAACTCAATGTATCTGCAATATTGAGCCATTTAGAAACAATGATTGAAGGGTTAAAGTTACCTCTTGCGGCGGAAGAATGGTCTTGAAAGACCCATCAGGATAATATCCAAACCATGAGGTTTCTTTAGGTATCAATATTGTGTCATGCTCAAACTGATATTCGATCAAAAATAAAACGTTACCATCAAAAAGAAACTTATAAGTTACGCAGAGAAGTTGGTTCGATGACTGACCATAATAAGCACAAGATTCTCCAAACTCGAGAACCTCTCCTTATAAGTCGAGTTTTTGACTGGAAGTTCGTTGTTTAGCTTTGGGAGAAACCTACAGCCTTCCATGTAACCCGCTATGTCCTATGAAAAAACATTAAGTTACAACAAGAATGAAAAGTCGAAACTTTTGAACCTTTAACCAAAAATACTTACAGTTGGGATTTTGAGAAAACCGCTAGGAGCCAAATGTTCCTGAAACTCAAACAGATGTACTAAGTTTGATCCCCGTAACAGAAAATTGCGCAGAAGTGGTAAAATACTCATGAACATAGTACCTGCATATAGTCGCTATAGATCTCTGCTTTGATCATACTGTCCAACATGATGCAAATCCAGGTAGCCTGCAAAATCGAGAAAATATATTTAAAAAAATTCCCTTGTCAATATAGAAGAAACCAACTTTTTTGGAGGGAGTTAGTTACTTACACCACAGAACGGAATCGATGCAGTGCCAGCATGAGGACCCGCTACCGAAACAAAACTCTTAACCTATTAACCGCCATAAACATCAGAGGAATAGATAAGATTGAACAAGCTAGAATAAAAGCATAAAAACATACATACACATAGGCATATGGACGTTTGTGGGAACTTACAGGTGGTGCTCCATCGCAAAACTCAATGAGAGCTCGACCAATCATGTTACCCTGAGAAAGCCCCACAATGCTGTAACCGTCACTAAGCTCTGGCATACTTTTCACCTGTGGTATTAAACATATATCTAACGATAATGAACTTTTAAAAGCCAAATTTGGTAAACACTTGATGATAGTAGTTTAAGTCTGACCTTCTCACAAACAACTGATGTCTGCAAAAACACACAAAAATGAGACCAACAGTCAGTTTCTTTTTCCGGTATAAACTCATACAATTTTCATTCTTCCAACATGTGACATCAGTACCTGATCAAGGAGAGGCATAGTCCATGAGTCCCATGAGCCATTCCCAATCTCCCTGAAATTTACACAATAATGGATTAATACCAAATTTAAGCCATATTTGAATATGCTAGTTGTATAAAGAGGAGATAATAGACATACAAGCAATATCCTTGAGAACCAGACCAATCGCTTAAAAGCTCTGTGAATTGTGTCACTCCTGCATTACTGCATTTATCCCCAATTCCTGAGAAAGTAAGACACAATCTTCTCTTTACTTTTTCCAGAGATTTGGGAATTCCAAGAAGGACACTTTCTAAAGCTAAACTAATCTTCAGTAAAATTCCAAGATTGATACTTTTACAAATAAGAACATGATTGTTGCTGACTCAAAAGGGCAAAAAAGGAGAAAAGGGAAAAAAATCAGATTGCAAATTACCATGCAGAACTATGAAAGGAACAGAAGACGCCAGTGAGGCGAAATTGCAAATTAGGGCAACTATAATCGTTGCCTTAAGAAAATCCATTCTCTTCCTGTGATTTAAGACAACAAACAGATAAATCTCTTAAGTAGAGACTTTTTCCGGTAATTGAAGCTTTTAATCTAGGGTTTTAGTGGTGGGAATGGTAAAATTTGAGAACAGATACGTAAATATCCGGTACCGGAGAACAAATTTTGCGGCGAAAGTAAGTCTCGTCGCCGACCGGATTTTATAATCAATCTCTCGAAGGATCACTGAGAATTTATTATTTTTGTTCAATGAGAATATGAGATGAAAATTGTGGCATTCTTATCAACAGATAGGCACGTGTGGAGCACGCACTTGTGAGTTAGTTAACTTTTAGTTGGGTTGTCTTACACGTGCGAATTTGGCGCGTGAGAAGTAATTAGTCAAACAGTAATTGTTGGTTTGCGAGAATTAAAACTTTAAAAGACTTGGATACTTCTGTTCTATCTGAAAAGAAACAAATTTAAACCGGTCTGGTTAAAAAAACAAACATCTCTGTGGAGTATATTCTTTTGCGTTAGGTGTAGTTAGGGGGTGCATTTCGGTTTATTTTCGGTTCGGTTAATTCGGTTGTAATAAAACTCTAGCGGACCTCAACCATAGTTAGTTTGGTTCGAGTGTCCTCAACCATAGTTAGTTTGGTTCGAGTTGTGTTCAGACGGTTTAGTCTAGTTTGGTTTGACTCGGTTTGGTTTTATTTCAGTAAAGAACCGAACAAAACCAATCAAATAAGAATTTTCATCAAATAAAAAGTAAGAAAGTTACAGGCATCAATTGAAAGATTACAACATGTGAGACATCTTCCACAAAGATATCAAAACTAATGTCAATATATCAAGAAGAATTAATAATAATACATCGAAAATAAAAGACAAAATGAACTAAGCAGAGATTGAGACTGTCTCAGATTGTGTAGTTGTTGCTGTTAGGATCCTCAAGATCATAGCCTTTCAGCTTTGCAGCTGATTCAACCTTCCCCTTCAATGTCTGAAGCTCTCTCATTCTGCAAAATTCATCAGCATACTAGAAATGAGATCATCTCTCAAACATGACAGAGACTAACGATCTCTAATATAAAAAAAAAACTAACCTTGCAATTTCTGCACGCCTTTTAGCTTCCTCAGCCATATTGTTAAGTTCCGTTGCGCTATTTCTCTCATAAACTGGCTTTTGACCCGTCTCTAAACCGTGCTGTGTACGCTTCTCGGTGGCCCACGCAGCCATTCTTTCTTCTTGGCCAAAATTCTTCTTTCCTGTGAGTGCAGTCTGCAAACAAATCACGAGTTCTAGTTAGGCCAACGTAATTGTGAAGTACCGAATTTAGAGTTAAGTGATTCTGTCTTTTTTTTGGTCTACGTACCCTCCCCTCGACCATTCGGTCCCATGATTTGCCACTTAGAGCATAACGGACTAGGAATTTGATAGGATCAAGTAACATGTAAGTTACTATGTTGAATATCCAGATAACTCCAGTCCAACCCCATCCAATGCTTCTGATTCCAGCAAAAGGCCAATTTGCCATTGCCGATATCACCGATGCAACCTATCAAAATAATACAGAGTTGGATTCTATTAACAAACTATAAACAAAGAGGTAAGTAACTAAGGAAAATAATGAGATAGGTGACGGAAATCTCTTTACCAGCTGAGCTATTAGGAAAGCAATTACAAGAAGAAAACCGGGACGCTCAACAAATGACCAGCTCCTGGAACGGGTCACGAAGATCAACGCTTGGCTGATCGTGCTGACTTGAAGGTAGACCGCGGAAGCCATCTGTTCATTCAAATGTGCAGCCACTTTCTTGTCTTTCATTTTGAAATGGTGCTGGTTGAAGTTTCTCACATGGAAAATGTTCTACCACAAAAGGGAAAAAAGTATAGTTATATTTTGCTGACAGTTGAAATTAGAGTAAACAAGGAGAGGGATAGTGTGTAGCTTACATGGAAGAAGTTGGTTTCGTATGCTGCCCAGAAAAACACAACAGTCATGATCGCCAAGTAAGCTCCAAGCACAACACCAGTAGCAAAAATTTCTTTGAGTTTCCAACAATCTGGAGTTGGAGAAGGCTTGACTCTGTCCTTGGATATGGTCATTATAGTACCTTTTCAACAGGAAAGCAAATTTAGCAGGGTGAATGCTTCAAGCACCAGCAAAAGCCGTAAGCTAAATCATCGAGGGAGTTAACAGTTACTAACCATCGTTAAGGATTGCAATTACAAGAACCATGAATGGAGGGAAGTCAAACTCCCAGAAGACACATAGAAGCATGAAACCCATCTGTAACACAAAGGTATAGAAAATAAGACCAAGTATTTGTGAAAATCTGATGCAATTTCGACTGAGAAACTTACGACAATACGTATAGTGATAGAAACAGCATATATCTGCAAAATGAAGGTAAACCAAAAAAATTCAATATAAGCATTCAATTTAAACTTTATCAGGTAATAGCCAATGAGGCAGAAGCATTTATGTACCGTGTAATTTTTCATTCTCTGGAAAATTGCACGGCTAGTCAAGACAGCACTGATGATAACACTAAGTCCAGGTTCTGTTAAGACAATATCAGAAGCACCCCGAGCAGCATCAGTGGCATCATCCACAGCAATTCCAATATCAGCTTTCTTCAAGGCAGGTGCGTCATTCACTCCATCACCAGTCATACCACATATGTGTTTTCGGGATTGTAATCTCTTCACAATCTCATACTTATGCTCTAAAAATCAGAAAAAGGGGGTTGTCAATGTCAGATATCTCTCAAAGATCATAGTTACAAATGAAGTTTACAAGTAAGTAGCATTACCAGGAAAGACTCCTGCAAAACCATCTGCGTTCTCGATAAGTTCATCGACAGAAACTCCTTCAGTGTTGTTATCAGAAAGCAAAGATGAAGATGGGTACATGTTTGTGCCCATTCCAAGCCTTCTTCCTGTTTCTTTGGCAATTGCAAGCTGGTCACCTGCAAGTATTGAGATTTTTGACATTTTATGAATACACAAGAATCCAAGGTGGAGTAGGACCTAATGATATGGCGGAAAGGAGCTAAAGACTGGCTCTTTACCTGTGATCATTTTAACACTGACTCCAAGATGAAGTGCTCGCTCAATTGTCTGTGCACTGTCATGACGAGGAGGATCAAACAGAGGAAGAAGAGCTACAAAGTCCCATGGACCACCTTCACCTTTAACATCACCATCTGGTACTTCCTATTATTGGAAAAGGGATCGTTACAATGGAATCGTAGGAGTTATCCCATTTAAAACAAGTGCCACATTTAAAACATAATTACCTGATATGCCAACCCAAGCGATCTTAGGCCACGTTCTGCAAATTTGTCGATTGTAGCATGTACTTTCTCCTTGATTTCTAATTTGTTGTGGGCCATATCCAAAATCTAGAGAAGGACAAATCATCAGAACAATATCTTAGGAAACAGTGGGTAAACTTAAAGTAATGTAGTAATAGCTATTTATAAAGAAAGTTGACAGCAAAGGTTATAACCTCTTCAGGCGCGCCTTTGCTCACTCGGTGCATTTTGCCTTCTCCGTCTAGGTACGTTAGTGCAGTTCTTCTATTAGCTGGACTGAATGGAAGAAAATGGAGTTCTTTAATCCCGGCACGTGCCTGAAGACAAAGTATCAGATCAATACATCACAATGTTTATACCTTTGAAAGTAACTGAATCTTGTTTACTTGAAAGTTGAGTCTTTAATTAATACCTCTTTCGGGTCTGACAACATCGAAACAATTGCAGTATCAATAGCATCTTGGTTCTCTAAACGTGCAGCTCTTGCAGCCATAAGCACAGCCATATCTCTGTCGATGCCCCTCTTAAAAACCTGTTTTAAAAGAAATGAAAGTGCTCTAATTACATCATCGTCCTCAACCTATCAAGATTTTTAAATACAAAGTAAGAAGAACAGAGGAAAGAGGCAAACCTCGATCAGATTCTTATCCACAGAAAGCTTGTTGAGCGTGAGAGTACCTGTTTTATCACTGCACAGAACATCCATTCCTGCCATTTCTTCAATGGCTGTCATTCTCTTTGTTATGGCACCCTGAAATGGATTTTAAAGTCATTTATAAAGAAACACAAATCAACAAAAGTTAACTGACTCTGTCTTAAGACTTGTATTGACCTGTTGAGCCAAGCGATGAGCACCAATTGCCATTGTAACAGAGAGAACAGTAGGCATTGCAATGGGGATCCCACCAATCAATAAAACAAGAAGGTTATCAATACCAACACGGTACCCTCTCTTTTGAAGACCGTATATAACAACGATTTCAATTGCCATTCCTACTGCAATCGAGCAGATACAGAAATTTCCTATTGCTGTCAAAACCTGGAAACCAATATACAAAGATTAAATTTAGTCATTGACTCCAAAATCTTTGTAAACTTTTATATTTTACTCCAAAGTGAGAACAAACCTTCTGGAAGTGACCGACATGCGTAGTACTATCCACAAGATGAGCCGCCTTTCCAAAGAAAGTGTGGACACCAGTCGCTATAACAACTGCTTCAATTTCACCTTGCTTGCAAGTTGAACCAGAGTACACTGAAGCACCAGGATTTTTGGTTACCGGAAGAGATTCACCTGTAAGTGCTGACTGAGGAAAAGATAAATAACCAAGATTAGTCAAGGGAGAGATAAGATACAGAGCAATGATAAACCAATATTAGAAGTAGAACTTGCCTGGTCAATCTTTAAAGGGTCTCCTTCAAGAAGACGAGCATCAGCAGGAATGATATCTCCAAGTTTGATACTAACTATATCTCCTGGAACCAACTCAGCTGCATCTATCTCATTCCATTTGCCATCGCGGACGGCCTAAAACAATTGATTTGTAAATAAGCTACTACCATCAAATTTAAATGAGCGCAACTAAAAGGAATAAATTTAAACCTTCGCTTTAGGGGCTAACTGAGCCATGAGAGCAGCAGCTGCATTTCCAGCATTGTTTTCTTCTACAAAACTGATTGTCGAGTTTATCAAAAGTAAGACCACAATACCCACGAAATCGTGATAATCCGCTGGCTTTCCCTGAAGAGTTGAGACAAATTAGTTTCTTCAGACTCTCAAAATTGTTTTAAAATTCTATGTTAAGCTATACCTTTCACAATTTTACGTATTTACATATTGTGGAAAGAAACGACTAATGAGAGGGAACAAAAGACGTACTCCTCCATGTGCAAGACCAATGGCCATGAGGGCTGCAGCTTCCATGACCCATGAAAGTGGATTCCACATGAATCCCAAGAACTTGAGTATCTTACTCTCCTGCAGAACCAAATAGAAAGAGAGATCAACATACCATCCATAGAGAGAAAATAAGAGATCAATGCAAGATTGAAAAATCATTTTTTAAAACCTTTTTCTCCTCAAGTTTGTTGTAACCAAACAAGGTAAGTCGCTCCTGCACTTCATTGGAGGTCAATCCTTCTTTCGTGCATTTGAGATGTTGAAAAACCTCTTCAACGGGAACATTTTCCTGCAACGATCCATGAGAAATTGCATTTGTTCATATTTGACATAAAAGCTATCAGAAGCAATCATCTGCAAAAAAAAAGTGGTGAGGTATAAAAGTACATACCAGATCAATGCTCTCCGTGGTGATAGCCTTGAGAGCTTCTATGTCCGTCATATCGAACTTCCTTTTTGCTTGAGCCGGAAGTTACTAAAACTCAGTTATAAAATCTGGATAGACAGATAAATCTATTACTCATTAAGACACTAAATATTTTCCTTCTGCCTTAAGATACCACAAGACCACTTTTTTTTCTTATCATAAAGCATCTCCCCTAATAATTTTTTCTACATAATCAACTCAAACATAAATGAATTATTTGATGTTTATGCAGACGTGAATCAAAGAGAAGCAATGCAAAATAAGCACAAACCTGGACCAGAAAAAACCTTCACCAAAGCATCACCCGTTAGCCCTTCAAAGCTTGACCTTCACAAAGGAAACAGGACAATCGTTTTAAACCAGGGGCAAATCTGGAAGTTGAGACAAATGTGTAATGCAAGCAATATATAAAGAAGACAAGAAGGTCTATATAATAACGAATTCAAAGATTTTGCCGGCCAGATTAACCCAATGCAGAAGAAAGCTGACTCATTCAAAATGCAACTAACTCTTCTTCTTCTTTTTTTATTGTCACTATTGTTACCGCAAAATGTAATTAAAATAAGGATGAAAAAAAAAGATCTGAGAAAACAGATATTCCTTTACCAATGTACATTTGAAGACGTAGAAAATTGTAGCCCCTCTCAGCATCTAATGGCATTAGGGTAGTAAGAAATCTAAACTAAACTGCATTAGGTTTCTTCTTTTGACTAACATTTTACCTCCGTAAGAATCCTAGATTAATTGTAACTCCTAATCCTAGTAATCAGGAGAAGAAAATTCACAAAAGTCAAAAAACAAATCTGACTAAGTTGTTAATGTCTAAGGTCGAGCTAATCAAAGCATTGACCTCTGTTTTTGTCTATTGAAAAGGTTAGAGGGACAAACAAAACAAAAAAAAACAATTGGCACACGCGTCAAATAATTCGATCAAAATTCTCCCTTAATCGCATTATTTAGCACGGTCCTATTCTTAGAACGTGAAAGAAAGAAAACTCTCAGAAAATGTAAAAAATCTATAATAAACAATTCAAGATAGTGGTGATCCATAATGTTGGGATTTTTATATTTTCTACGCTAATCAGGATATTCCGAGATTCTTGAGAGCTTAACACCGTCCATTATAGCAAAATCAATAATTAAAAATATGTATGACAAGTTTATGACCATATAAATCTTCAGAAGACAAAAGAACCATTTAGTGGACAACAACAATTTAGCCGGACGTCTTTTCGACGACAAGTTTCTTGCCTTGTTTAATTCTGTTTTCTTATTGTTTAATGAGAGCAAGATCCATGCCCGTACCAATTACGGAAGATAATAAAATAAGGGTGAAATTTGTGGTACCTTGTTGGATGTGACATCATGCAACTGGTCAAGAAGTATCCATAGGCATCAAAGTGCATCTTCAGATTGCGAAAGCCTGTAAAAATAAAGCTTCCATGGTCCTGTAGTTTTCTCCATTGAAATCTACAGCTTCTGGTTTTGGCATTACAACTCAAGGAAAACATAGGCATTTCACTCTACTTTCTAAGACTCCAAGAGTTTCTCGAACTCATAGTATATAAATAAATAAAAGAAACTAAAATCAGCAAAAATCATTTGAAGATGTAAGCATGAAGTTCATTGAAACACTGGTGTTTTGAGAAGTTCATGTGGACATTTTGACGAACAACTGGTGCGCAAGTCAAGTAAACATGTTCTGCGAGATGTTCGAATAATGAGACTACACTTAAAAACGAACTTGGTCATTACGAAATTGGATTGAAACTTAAAGTAACAATCCAGTTTAATCTTCAAATATAAGTGTTTCACGTCCTATTGCTTAGCTACTTCAAAGTTTTCAGGAAGCCGTTTATATACTTCAGATGAATGTATTTTGTTGCTTTTTATTGGGCTATGTGGCCGTCATGGGCTTTTAAGGCTTGTAATTTTCGTTTTAATGGAAGTGTAAAGGAAAAAAAAAAAAATTGTTCATGTTGGTCGTCACGTCACGGTCACTTGCCCAATTCACTTATCTTTATTCCAGCTTTTGGATTTGAGATTGTTATAAAAAATTCTATGAAAATGGAATTAAAACTGAATAGTTTCCAATTGATATATATGGCAAACTGCTCTTTATATTTTTTGTTTTTTCTTTTCAACAATTGGAGCTATTACATTACGAGATTATCTTGTATTGTCAATATAACACTTATATCTTTCTTTCTTTTTGGCTATATTTATCTACAAAACATGCCAAATGAAAGATAGAAAACACACAAAAAATTTCTTTACACATGAAAAAAAAGAGAAGTTAAAACATGGGTGGAGATTATTTCTGTCGGTACTGGTAACCAAGTTGTGATCCACTCTATATATTACGTACATATAATAAAACTATATAAGAGTCATGCGATATATTTTTCTCAACCAAAATATGACTACTTCAAAGAATGAGTCATTTTCTTAAGTGGTGAGGCCTCCACTTCTTGGACTCAGTCAAATCATTTTACGGCCACCAGGACCCCAACTAATAACTTTATTTCCTGTTTTGCCTAGCTAGTTGTAATATATATTGCAACATTTTTGTGCACTTACAAAGTAAACCATTGCTATTCATTTGTTCTTTATAACTCAATATACTCATAAAACAAAAAAGCCACATGTAGTGAAGTGAAATGAATACACATAATCGTAGATGCTCTTTGGTACTTATAGTTATATAATAAGCAGGGTCTCCACCAGAGAATATCTGATTAATAAAAAGCATCTAGATTTTGGTGTTGTTTTTGACAGGGCGGTGATGATGAGTCTTTTGGAACAAAGTGATTGGTAAAGAAACTAGAAAGCTCAAAAAAAAGGAAGAATGCATGTGGTTTCCTTTTGTTCTATTCACTAATAAAGACTTTTTCCAAAGAGGAAAGTAAAACTTTTCACCGTTTTCAGCTTCAGCTTTTCACCATCTTGCCGTTTTCCTCTCTATCGGTGCTTTTTTCATCTTCTACCTTAGCTCGTAAGCCTCAGATCCACGAGCCACGAGGACCACGACCCATTTTTTTTTTTTTGCTTCGCATTACTTATTTCACAATATTTCATTTAATTAATTAAAGAGCTACTAGTAACTAAAAAATGACTTTTTAAAACGTTAATGACTAGGGTTCTTTTGATCAACTATTTAATATTGTGATTAACCGTATTATTGTAATGTTGGTTCTGGTAACCGTTAATAATTGTGTCAGAAAATGTCTCTTTTTTTTTAAATTCTAATTTGTTTTTACTAAAAAACAAACTGAAAAAGAAACCGAAAGGTAAAATTAATCGAGGTTAATGCCACCATTTGAAAATGATTATTTAACTTTTTTTTGTTGTCGGTTATAATTTTGTTTTTCCGATAAATATGAGAAAATTGAGAGTACAGTGAAGTAGTATAGTGTAGTGGGAAAGTCTGGAAACAGCTGTATCTAACTTTTTCCCTTTTCTCTATGATTCTGTTGTGAATAATGCAGAGCCGCCGTGAGCTCAGGCGCCACCGTAACGAAGAACAAACCTGAAGGAGAAAAATAAGCCATGGGATGTGCGGCGTCCAAGCTCGATAACGAAGATGCTGTACGGCGTTGTAAGGATCGCCGCCGTCTGATGAAAGAAGCTGTCTACGCTCGTCATCATCTCGCCGCCGCTCACGCCGATTACTGCCGATCGCTTCGTATCACTGGATCTGCTCTTTCCTCATTCGCCTCCGGTGAGCCTCTCTCTGTATCTGATCAAACTCCGGCTGTTTTCCTCCATACTCCCCCTCCTCCGCTTTCTGAACAATCTCCGGCTAAATTTGTCCCTCCACGTTTTTCGCCGTCGCCTGCTCCTTCTTCTGTTTATCCTCCTTCGACGTCTCCTTCCGTCGCCAGTTCTAAGCAGCCTTCAGTCATGTCCACCTCTTCCAATCGACGCCGGAAACAGCAACCAAAACCTAGACTGCCTCATATTCTCTCGGAGTCAAGTCCTTCTTCTTCTCCGAGAAGTGAGAGATCCAATTTCATGCCCAATTTGTATCCCAGTGCTTATCAGAACTCTACTTACTCCGCTACTCCTTCTCATGCCTCCTCCGTCTGGAACTGGGAGAATTTCTACCCTCCTTCTCCTCCCGATTCCGAATTCTTCAACAGGAAGGCTCAAGAGAAGAAACATAACTCCGATAATCGATTCAACGACGAGGATACGGAAACAGTGAGGTCAGAGTATGATTTCTTCGACACGAGGAAGCAAAAGCAGAAGCAGTTCGAATCAATGAGAAATCAGGTGGAGGAAGAGACGGAGACGGAGAGAGAGGAAGTACAGTGTAGTGAATGGGAGGATCACGATCATTACAGCACCACGAGCTCCTCGGACGCAGCGGAGGAAGAGGAAGAAGATGATGATAGAGAATCAATTTCCGAGGTCGGGACACGCTCCGAGTTTGGATCTACGGTGAGAAGTAATTCGATGAGACGGCATCATCAACAACCTTCACCAATGCCGCAAGTATACGGCGGCGCTGAACAAAGTAAATATGATAAAGCAGATGATGCTACGATATCTTCTGGTAGCTATAGAGGCGGAGGAGATATCGCTGACATGAAGATGGTAGTTAGGCATAGGGATTTGAAAGAAATCATCGATGCCATTAAGGAAAATTTCGATAAGGCTGCTGCCTCAGGGGAGCAAGTCTCTCAGATGCTCGAGCTTGGCAGAGCTGAGCTCGATCGTAGTTTCAGCCAATTGAAGAGTGAGTTCTATTGTTCGTTCTGTTTTCTTTCTTTGATAACTTGGATTATCCTGCTTTTATGAAATTGAGTTTGTGACATTGTGAATTTTGTTTATTAGAAACGGTGATTCATTCGAGTAGTTTATTAAGCAACTTGAGCTCGACATGGACCTCGAAGCCGCCATTGGCAGTCAAGTATAGGATAGACACGACTGCGCTGGATCAACCGAACAGTTCGAAGAGCCTTTGTTCCACTCTTGACCGTCTCTTGGCATGGGAGAAGAAGCTTTATGAAGAAATTAAGGTCTTTTACAGTTTGTCCAAATCAAAGGTTTTTCCTTTTATGAAATTTAACAATTGATTGTTGGTAGCTGATGATTTCTTTTTCCAGGCTAGAGAAGGTTTCAAGATTGAGCATGAGAAGAAGTTATCACAGCTTCAAAGCCAAGAATATAAAGGGGAGGATGAAGCTAAGTTAGACAAGACAAAGGCCTCTATAACGAGGTTACAGTCACTGATCATTGTTACTTCTCAAGCTGTTACTACCACATCTACTGCCATCATCCGTCTTCGTGATACTGACCTTGTTCCACAACTCGTTGAGCTCTGTCATGGGTAAGTTTTCTCTCTATATATAACTGAATCACCAGATGCTGATGTTATCTTGTGATCCAACAGTTTTCTTGAATCTGACATTTTTGGCAAGCAATCATTATTCTTTACCCATTTGGTTTCTTAAATTCAGTATAGTATTATTATTCATTGCCACCTACTTTTCATATTTTTGAAAGAATCTTGTGGACTCAATAAGTAGGTGAACAATTATGAGCCCATGCGTTTTAGAATTCTGTGGTCCTTGATATGCTTAGAGTGAGACAAAAAGGTCTCTTACCTCTCTTGTCAATTGTTACAATTTATTTCTTAGCTTTTTAAGTTTTATAGCTTATCCTGTGAAAGTTTTATAGTAAGTTGCTGAAATTGGTAATTAGTTGAGAGGCAATAACATTGTTGGTTAGGCGTACTGACTAATTTCTAGTTTTGCCAGAAATGAATGTCTTCTGGTTTCTGGTATTCATCATGTGAATTCTGTAATCAATTCGAGTCTCTGGACATTTTGTTAAACAAAATCAAAACAAGACATTAATTTTGACCTTTGGAGACATTAATCTTTGGGTTTGTTTTCCACCGGATGCAGCTTTATGTACATGTGGAAATCTATGCATCAATACCATGAGACTCAGAACAGCATCGTGGAGCAAGTCCGGGGGCTCATTAACAGATCGGGCAAAGGCGAATCAACATCTGAGCTACACCGACAAGCTACACGTGACTTGGAATCAGCTGTCTCTTCTTGGCACTCCAGTTTCAGTAGTTTGATTAAATTCCAACGTGACTTCATACACTCAGTTCACGCCTGGTTCAAGCTGACCCTTCTTCCGGTTTGCCAAGAAGACGCCGCCAATCATCACAAAGAGCCGCTCGATGCTTACGCCTTCTGCGATGAGTGGAAACTCGCTCTAGATCGTATTCCCGATACAGTTGCATCTGAGGCAATCAAGAGCTTCATCAACGTTGTACACGTGATATCCGCAAAACAAGCCGATGAACACAAGATAAAGAAAAGAACAGAATCAGCATCAAAAGAGCTTGAGAAGAAGGCTTCGTCGGTTAGAAACCTAGAGAGAAAATACTACCAGTCATACTCAATGGTTGGTGTCGGTTTACCAGAGTCAGGACCCGATAACCAACACATGTTAGACGCTCGAGACCCGTTAAGCGATAAAAAGTCAGAGCTTGCGGTTTGCCAAAGGAGAGTTGAGGAAGAGATGGTGAAATACTCAAAGGCAATAGAAGTGACAAGAGCCATGACTTTGAATAATCTGCAGACAGGGTTGCCTGGTGTGTTCCAATCTTTAACAAGTTTCTCTGCTTTGTTCATGGAGTCTCTTCAAACGGTATGCACTCGCTCATACTCTATCAAATAGGACATTATATATTATATATATATATATATTGATATGCTTACAGAGTTTACAGTAACAATTGTGAGGTCAGTTATTGTAATGTTCCTTTTTTACCAAGAAAGTGTTGGATACATTTCTATTTATTACAAGGAGAATGTATATAAACAAAGTTTTGAAACTGAGGGAGTCGCTAAGATCTTACGGTTAAACGTGATATAACCTCTAACATGTTCTTATCTCGGCGATGGTGTAGGCATTCCTTTTAGTTGTTTTATAGAGTTTGTGATTTATGTATTGGGTTTGGCGAGAATATGAAGAAAACTCGGAAGAAAGCATAGTTAACTGTAAGCAATAAACTAGAATCTCTGTAGTGATGATTTACTAAAAGCTTTGATATGATCTTCAATTCCAAGTGGGTGGGGTCTTGTCTCCATCGGATTCTCTCTCGAGTTCACATCTGACAACTCTTCATTTCTTGTCTGAAAGTGAAACCACATGGTTTTGTAAAATCAGGATTTACCGGATCTGCTCTGTGTCTTCTTCTTGCCTTGTGTCCCTCCCCGAGCCTAATAGACAGAATCTCTCCCATGTCCCCTCTTGTCTTTATCCCTTTACTGTTTGAGGATAAAAGATCCATACCACGGAAACAAACAAAAAATATTGGAAAATAAATATCTCTTAATAGCTCTTTCCATATGAAAGCCTAGACCTGGCTGGCTTCCATCTCCAAAGGTGTCTATTCAACTTATCTGATGTCAACGTAATGACTATTTTAAGCATACAAGGTCTGAAACCAACTGATTCAATAAGAAATATTTAACAACATGATTAAAAGCCTAAAAGGCAAAACCCAAGTACATGTACTCACAATAACTCACTTCTCTGGATCATACTCCTTTTGCAACTCTCAGGGGCTTGGGATGACGAAACTCAGATGCCCTGGCTAATTGTGTTTTTGCGCATAATTAGCCAAGAGATCTAAGAAACAAATGACTATTTGAACATAGAGAGCAAATCATGATAATGAATCTACATTACCCTTTTCAGCAGGAAATCCGGTTATTGTTTTGTGGTTATCAAGTGGAATTAAGAGAGCATGGCAAAGGCATCAAGTGGTTCCAAGGCTCACCATTGAATAAGGCATCAAGTGCTTTCAAGGCTCACCATTGAATTGTCCACAATTCTCTGGTCCAGTCCAGGCAGATCAAATAATTTCAGTTGTGGAGCTGAAATAGAAAGGATGAAGGTAATATGTTATTATGATCACAAAAAATTTAACAGTATTATGAAAAAAAAATGCAGGTCAAATGTCTCATCACCCATGTAGAGTAATATATTAAACATAAAGCTCCCTTGATGATAACATATGATAGCCACCAACATAAAAAACTTTAGGCTCTAAACAAACTAGTGTACTAGATCATATTTAGCGGTGGCAACATATTATAGATAACCATTACACTGATACCAAAGACATTCAGACATCCAACTCAAATTTAGCCAAGAATGTTGCTACTTTGACGACTAAACCGGCTTATCACTTATGATTGTGTTACTGTATTAGAAATTAGACCAATCAATTACAATTACCTGTACACCAGTTATATCCTCATACCAGTCGTGCGAGTGCTTTGAACAGTTCACATTTGATCACCATTTTCCCAAAAATTAGTGTACCACCAAATATGACACAAGTCAGGCTATATGGTGACAGTTACACGCGCGAGAATATGCAGGCCAACTTAGCAGCGATATCATCAAGAACTTTGTTAAAATGTGGATCTTCTAGTCCTTTTACTGTCCATTGCAGCAGTCTGATATTAATGTCACTTAGTATTGGATCTCCATCTTGTGTACAGTGAAGTTGTATCAGGCGATCTATGCATTTGACCAAGTACTTGCTGGATCTCAGCTTAAAATGGTTAATAAACTTCTCTGCGTCCTCTTTGGCCTCAAAACTTGATACACACATACTCTCCAAAGTGTCAGTTAAGTTGAAAACAAGAAGTGTGCCTTCTGTAGCCTCCTCCTTGGTAATTTCATTCGACAGTAAAGCAGATATTCTAGAGAATTTCTTTCCTTGTTTGAATCCGGTACTCCGTGATTTCTTAAAGTCAAGAATTTTCCCAGTTGCTGCATAGTGTAATACCAGTTCATACTCCTCATCTGTTACTGAATATGGAGAACCAAACAGAACGCCAACCACAACTCTTCTTACCAACAAATTGTTTTGGAGGCCAGAGCTGAAAGATGGATGCGTTTTCCGAGAATCCAAATCATAAGAAACTGAATTGGTGATATTGTTTTCAAATTCTCTCAATAGGTCTTCCACAATACTGGAAGCATTTATTTTGCCAGAAACGAGCCTATCTGGTTTCTTTCTCTTGCCAGTTATAGTCTCAGTACGATATGCTTCTGAGCCGCAACTTTTACTGATACATATCTCTGAGACTCTAATGAGAGACTTACTTACTGACTCTTGAATGGTTCCACTTCCAGGGTTTAGAATCCAAGAAATGTATGTAGCCGCAGCAATGGAGAGATCTTCTACATCACATACTTGTCTACAGTCAGCCACTTTTGAAGCGCATATATGGTGGATATTTTCAAACGACTTTCCTTCTGAGAAGAGCATAGCAGATGCAAAATAGAACCAATCTGGGAAGTTAATAGCCAAAGCCCTGCCAGAAGATACAACATCATTCAAAAACCACTCACACGCACGTATATATAAATAGATCAAATCTGAGGGTATCAATTTGCATTTTATGTAAAGTTACCATTCGGTTTTGTCATCTAATGCTTGAACTTTTATTGGAGTAGGCTTACAATTAGTATCCCGTTGTTGTTGCCCAGGGACAGCAGACGCTTTACTGACAGTATGAGCTAACATTAGGAGGGACTTGGAACTGAGAGGACCCGCCAAGATTCTCAGAAATTGACACTGGAAAGGAAAGTATGTATCAGAAAATGGCAACATGGAAGCTAGTTCCATTGGTATACCCCACAACGATGGCCTTGAAATTGTATCCATTATTGCAGAGGCCAAACCAGCAAGTACTTCAAAAACAGAAGCAAGTCCCCTGGCGTAAAGAAAGAAATTGCATCAGAAAGCAAGAAAGATGGAAAACTAGAGATCACAACGCATAAGATTACACATGTCTATTATTGTAGATTTACATGACACCAATTGGATAGGAACTCACGTAAGCAAAAGCCATTTATGTAAGAGTGATCTAGTGTTGATAAACATAGTAGGAGATATCGCTAGGCAGATGACAATATCGCGCCACTCCCCCCTCTCGAAAAGCTCCCTTTTTACACAAAGGAAAGGCCTTTCCACCACCTCTTTCAAGATTCTGGAAACATCTACCTTCAAAGACAATGGATCTCGATACCAGAAAAGAATCCTGATCATCAAAAAGTGTCAGACCGGTCTACCTTTTTCTGAAACAAGAGAGCAAACATCTCAGAAGCTGTGGCTTCTTGAGTAATATGGAAAATGCAGACTAACATAGCTTGGAACAGAAACAGTACAAGAGGTCAAACCTCAGAGGTATCTTGTGGTTCTCTATAGATGATTCTCCCGGTAAGTAAGCAAGAAGCTTCGAGACAGCCCTATTTCTTCCATCCATAAGCTTTCCATGCGCGTTGAAACTGCTGATCTTACATGTTGAGGCTGCTGACCTTACAACAGCTTCGAATAACAATGTAGCCAATCTTCCTATGAACATTTCCAAGTCAGAAAAATATGAGAGAACAAACAAAAGTTAAAATCTTCAGATAACTCTAGGATAAGCTAAATCAAACGCACCATTTCCCCACAGTTTCTCAATAATATCCTTAGAGATTTCGATCAATTCTTCAGAGCAGCCAGGTAAATTGGAGCTCCCAAACTGTAATGTTTCCTCGTTTCGATACCTAATTACCTTACAATTGCTTGAAGATGATAAGGCGCAAACAATTGTTCGTACCATAAACTCAATTGCCGAATCAAAAACCTGAATTTTAATAAGAAAATCACTCACAAGTAAGAACTCAGCTACGTAGAAACAATGCAAGTCCAGGATAGATATGATACTAACCTGAGGTGCCTTGAAGCACATTATAGATAACGCTGCGTCCACAACCCTGACCCCAGAATCCTCGCAGCCGATATCCAGAGTCAGAGATCGGTTAAGCTCCGAGATAGCTAGTCCCATAGAAGAAGTAGACTCTTCCGCTTCTTCTTCTTCTTCGAATAATTCATCTCCGTTCTGAAGCCTGTAAGCAAGAGCGGCCAAGAGATCGGCGACTGCAGACGGAGAGGGCATCGAAAAGATGAGCAGAATCAATCGCCGGCGATGTAGATACTCGGAAATTACAAATGGCTCGGAACCGGTTAAGCCAAATATTTGTAATGCCCACTCAGATCATAAACCGGTTGAGGTATGAGTAGTTATGAAGTATGAACTTAATTAACACTTTGACGAAAAAAAAAAGAAAGTAAGATATTAAGCCCAAGCCCAATTGATAGTGAGGCCCAATTATGAGACGACACCATCTTTTTTTTTAAAGCGGTTTGTATTTTTGTACTTGCTATTTTCCTAAAGCTACTTTATCAGAAACAAATATGCTCACAGAAATGTATTTTCGTTGGTAATATGCTCACAATATATATATATCTTGTGTTTGAGTTTGAGTTTGATGTATCACACAAGATTAGCATAAATTATTTGTCTCCTTCTCTGGCTCTCTGCACCCATTGTCTCGTCGGTTTTCTTGGATCTTGCGAATTCGGCTTCCTTTCATTGACAGTAGGTCCCCGGCCTCTGCTTCTGCCTCTGCCTCTCCATCTCCCTCGACCTCTCCTGTTGGTGGAGCTGCTAGAGTTTGTCTCTGATTCAGCTTCTTTGGGTTCCTCTTCTCCTTGTTCTTGGCTTTCACCAGCTTCTTCTTCTTCGTTTCGTGACGTTGATGCATGAGCTGGTGGAGGAAGATACATACCGGGCACCACCGATATGTTTTTCTTCGGTTGAACCAAACCACCCTTTTCTTCCTGCGTCTTTAGAATAGACTCAAACCGCTCTCTTCTTATGTTCTCTGAATCTGACTGGAGCAGCGGGTCTTGGTCCTTGCCTGGTATTAAACTAGAGTCCTACGTGTAAGCCAAATTGTGAATTGAGGGGTTAGATCAATGAAAGGCACTGGATTGAATCCGAAGTTGATGGCTCACTCACCTGTAGAGATGATTGAGCACCAACTAAGTCAAGAACATGTTCAATGTCACTCGAGTGAAAAATTTTGCGGCACACTGGACAGTTTCCCAAGCTTTTATCTGCTGATCCAGAATTACCTGCAATACTTGTTCATTCAGATTACTTTTTCAGTAGTTTCCGTCAAAAAAAGACCTTATGATACAAACCTTCTCGAGCAGTTGATCCTCTACGCATATGTAAAGTGTCACCAGATTTCGAATCAGCCTCTTCCTGTGCATGAAGCCAATTCCACCACCTAATGATGCACTCACTGATCACTTGAAATCATTAAAGAACAATTAGACACCTTAAACATTTGGAATACAATCCCAACATAAGAAAGAGAATTGTAACTGAGGCTAACTATTCATTACCAGTGGAAACAATGAAAACAAGACATCAGCTTCATAAATGGCATTTGTTTACTCCCGCCATCCTCAGGGAATAACGGATACAAACACAGTGGACAATCTCCCTCCGGGTGATTCATAATTGTGAGCCTCTCCACTGCTTCCTAGAAACATATATTTTTAGTATACACTACATGACATTCTAATCTTAATCAAGATTGCATATGTAAATCCACGCACATACACACATCGTCTGCTCGTGATTCAGAAAACTCTACTTTTTCTTCTGCATACGACTTATTTCCTTTTAATTACACTAAATCTACCAGTCGATTATTTTTCATCAAGGAAAAGAAGTCACATTCTGAGATTTGCAGTAGCATGGTGCAATGAAGGAGAATTGCTCCACATACAGTACAGTAGAATAGAAGAAAATATATAGAGTAGTTACCTCACAAAGTTCTACAAGCATTAAAGAAGATGATAGTTGAGAAGCTTTCTCTTGCACTATGCCAATCAAAAGCTTTTGCCTTTGCTCGTCAAGACCCTTGGATTCAATCAGACTAATCCGAGGTGGTTCATCTGGATACTGTAATAACAAAAGAAGATACTTTAGCTTAATGATTCTCTACGCAAAGCTCCAGGATAATGACAACATTGATGACAAATCTACCTTAGAACCTGCTTGGAATCTAACAACGGCTTCCACAAACTGCAGAGCAGAAACAATGTTATACATCAAACATCAGATCATAGAGAAAAAAAAATTCAGAGGATCACTGAGTTCTTGCAACCAAAAAAAAAAAAAAACTTGAAAGCAAATTTTGGGCAAATCGAAGTCACATCAAATCATACAACAAAAGCAATTAAATTTTTCTACTTCTTAAGATCGAATTACTTATATGGATGATCGCCAAATCTGACAATCTCATTGCGTAAATTCTGGAGTTTTCAGATAGTTCTCGATTCCGAAGAACAAATTGGGGGGAAAAAAAAACCTGCTGAGAAGAGATTTCGGCGGTACGGGGCTTGATATGGAGGTGAAGATGAGGAGGATACGAATCCAGTATAACGCAGTCTTCGCTGTAAACTGCTTCTAGAGCTTCCACTTCCATAGCTACCTCTTCCTCCGTCATTGTTTAGAAGAGGAAGAGGAAGAGGCCGCACAGAGACGGCGAAGAAGAAGCAGACTTTTGTTTTTTCACTAATAGTTTTCATTATATATTTTATTGTAGCTTCCTAAAATATCTGAAACGGCCCAATACTATATAATAATTCTGATTTTGTCCAAATTAAATAGTTTTTTCTCAAATTCACCCTTTTTCCCTAACTTCTAATCCCCGAAGTTTCTACATTCTCGATAAGTAAATGTTAAAACATATCTGTTAAAAAGAGTAAATATGAAAAAGATTAGGAATAAAACAAATATAAAAAAAAGACGTAAGCGATGCCGGAGTTAAATTTTACCGGGAATCTGCCGACGGGGGACCAAGAGGCTGTGGCCGTACATACTTAGAGAACTTGACGGTAAGCTGTTTTTAATTCTGAGAAGTTTTATTTTTCTGTGTTTGTTGGAACGAAATCAAGCTTATTTAACAGATTTTGTACGATTTATGTCGTTGAATCGAGCATTTTACTTCCTTGTTTCGATACGTGGCTGGTTTGTGAACATGTTTGATTCCCTGTATTGTAAAGATGGAGAATTTAAGCTGTTAAATGTTTGGTAATTGTTCACATCTCATTTCATTGTCTGTGTTATCTGGTTGATTTTTTTTTTTTTTGTTCTCTCTATAAGCTTCAGGACAATTCATGTTT
>Ga0041059_1000066_pt1 | contig 52397 bp, 49 predicted proteins | sample AraColnosormetaG_FD_56232 | JGI IMG/M metagenome (GOLD analysis project Ga0041059, IMG submission 56232) | Arabidopsis roots microbial communities from North Carolina, USA - Col MF nosort | ecosystem: Host-associated > Plants > Roots > Unclassified | place: USA: North Carolina | collected...
AATTACTAAGACGATGGATCATGGATCATTGGATCTAACCACATGTTTTTACTTATATATATATATATATATATATATATACTTCTTTTGTTTTCTTTTGAAGCTTGAGAACAATATAGCATGTCGACAATAAAACCTATATATTAGCACGATTTTTTTTTGTTTCCAGTCTTATTTTTCTATTTTAACCAATATTTATGGTATGAAATCTGTATATGAGCAAGTACACGATAATTGTGCTATAGTAGTAAATACGAGACTGAACCACAATGATTAATGTCAATGAGAGAAGAATTTAGCTATGACGAAACGGAGTGGGTTGTTGAGCAATCAATAAACACGAGATTTAAACTATGCAAATAAAAGACAAACAAGTAAATTACAAATATCAGACAAATTTTTAATGAAACTTGAAGTATTGGCATGAGAAATCACAAATTGTTCACTTAAAACTAATTGGTAATGAATAAATTAATTTTAGATTTTTTCAAATTTTCAATGCTATATCCAAACATTTTTTGAGATGATTGTTTTCATCAATTTATCTCGAACCAAATTTCACTCTAAAACTTGTAATAAATTTTATGTAGGTCAAAAACTATAGACTTTGAAAAGATTATGTTTGATTTTGTAGATTTTCAATTCGAAAATCAATTGATCGTGAATAGATTAGTTTGTGACCATTATATATGTACGTTTAAAGATCTTTTCAAATTTTCAATGTAAAATCTCTAGGCAAAAATTCACGAACAGAAAAATGATTAATTAAAAAAACAATTAGGACATTTCTATTGGGGGTATATATCAATGAGGTACCTTCCACTAAAATAATAAAAAAAATGAAAAAAACTATGAAAGATAAAGAGATAAAAGAACCTTTGATCGTTTGAAAAAAAAAAAACATTTGATATACTAATAAGAACCCTTCTTTACACATGTCTTCTTTAATTGGTTCATTTCTTAGTTTAAAGTTAAAAATTTAATGTATAATTATACAATATTAAAATATAGTAATATTTTGTGTTGAGATATCCAAATGGGTACCTAAACCAATGGAGATGCTCTAATTAAAACCCATTTTAGAATTCAAACACATATAGAAATGTTATTTCAAAACATTACACGGTTTCACAATTTTCTTTCTTATAGCAATAAAGTGTAACCAATACCAAACCCACACAAATAATTAAGATAAACTAGTTCAACTCTAAAATTTCTTAAGTACTAGTATTTTAGAAAATGTAACCAATCAAATACCGAATCAAAATGTGTCGAATGTTATTCCGTTTCATTCAATTTTTATATTTCATAAACTAAACTAAAAATAAATGGAAAAATTAGATTGGACACACCGACCCCTGGATACAATGCCAACCAACTTACGTTATCTTCTACACATATTTGCATTTCCAAAGAGATTTCTCTTACTTACAGCCACATAAGATGAATTATATATTCATGTATAAGCATCACCAACAAATCATTTCGAATAATCTACCAAATTTTTTTTAAAAAAAGAATACCAAAAATAAATTCAACAGAAAAAGTAAAACAAATCGAAAAATGACGTAATGTAGTTTCTCAATTTGTTTACCCTAAAGTGACGTCGTTTTATGAAATCCTCGAAAAAAAGATACTAATAAGTAGTGTTTGCGGGTGATAGTGGAGAGCCAATCAGACCTTTTAACTCTGTGGAGACTAGTAGGTTCTAGGTAGAGAGAATAGATAATGACTCGTCGTTACTATTAAAAGGAAGGAAAACAAGATTTCGATTAAGTGAGGCTGCTCTCTTCTCTTCACAACGCATCATCTCATGCATTTTGGGCTATTATATAAACACCCAACTTCCTCACGAAATCTTACACCAAACACAAATATTCCATTAAAAGAAACATTTTCTATAGTCAAGCATAAAGAGCATTCCAATGGCGATCCCAAGTTTCTCCATGTGTCACAAGCCCGAGCTCCTTAAGGAAGGCAAAAGCGAAGGCCAAGAAGAAGAAGGGCTAAGCTACGAGTTCCAAGAGATGTTGGACTCTCTTCCTAAGGAGAGAGGACGGAGAAATCGTTACCTTTACTTATTCCAAGGGTTTCGGTGCCAAGCTAAGGAGATTCAAGCTATCACGTCTTTCCAAAAACATTTTCAGTCCCTTCCAGACGACGTTGTCCTCGCCACCATACCTAAATCTGGCACAACCTGGTTAAAAGCTTTAACTTTCACCATCCTTACCCGTCATCGGTTTGATCCGGTTTCCTCATCAAGTTCCGACCACCCTCTTCTCACATCCAACCCTCACGACCTCGTACCTTTCTTCGAGTACAAGCTTTACGCCAACGGAAATGTTCCCGATCTCTCGGGTCTAGCCAGTCCAAGAACATTCGCAACCCACGTACCGTTCGGTGCCCTTAAGGATTCGGTCGAGAATCCCAGTGTGAAGGTTGTGTACCTGTGCCGGAACCCGTTTGACACATTCATCTCCATGTGGCATTACATCAACAACATCACTTCCGAGTCAGTGAGCGCAGTCTTGCTAGACGAAGCTTTTGATCTATATTGCCGGGGATTACTGATCGGATTTGGCCCGTTTTGGGAACACATGTTGGGATACTGGAGAGAGAGCTTGAAGAGGCCAGAGAAAGTCTTATTTTTAAAGTACGAGGATCTCAAAGAAGACATCGAGACCAACTTGAAGAAGCTAGCAAGTTTCTTAGGACTTCCTTTCACCGAAGAAGAGGAACAAAAGGGAGTTGTGAAAGCTATCGCTGATCTGTGTAGCTTTGAGAATCTGAAGAAGTTGGAGGTGAACAAGTCAAGCAAATTGATCCAGAACTATGAGAACCGGTTCTTGTTTAGGAAAGGAGAAGTGAGTGATTTGGTTAACTATTTGTCGCCATCACAAGTGGAAAGATTGTCAGCCTTAGTGGATGACAAGTTAGCTGGATCTGGTCTCACTTTCAGATTGAGTTAAATATGAGGCCACCTGCCCACATTTATACTCCTGTTTTGAGGGCCTATAAAAGTTTTAAGTTAAGTGAAGGCAGTTGTATTATTGTTACAGATGGACAATGATGCAACGTAACGTCCACACTTTAGTTAATTTGTCGTTTTTATTTCTATTTTACTATATGTCGTTTGTGTTTGCCATTATGTTTTATTTGTTCTAGCGTATTATTATTGTTCATGCATGTATGTAGCTAAATGTATTGACAAATATGAATAAATTTTATACTTCATATGTTTATGTATTTCATGGACTTTTTTTTTTTTCATGGATATTTTCTTACTAATGGATTATGTATAATTGGATCTAATCACATGTTTTTACTTTTTTATTTATTTTTTCTTTTCTTTGATCATAAAAACATAGCATGATTTTCTTTGTTTTCCAATCTTATTTTTCGTTGTTAACTAATATTTATGGCATGAAATCGATTAATGAGTAAGTACAAAATAATTGTGCACTAGTAGTAAATACAACACTGAACCACAATGATCAATGTCAACATCATGTCACCGAGAGAATTGAAGAATTTAGCTATAGCTAAACGGAGGGGGTTGTTGAGCAATCAATAAACACGAGATTTGTGTTGAAGTAAATTACAAATGATTCGGATCAAAATAAATAGTTAAGTACCATTTAAGAATTTAAACACATATATATTATAACTTTCTTTCAGACCATTACAAGGTTTCACGATAATTATTTTACAAATTAAAGTGTCTAACCAATACCAAATCCACACAAAAATAGGATAAACTAGTTCAAATGTAAATATTTTAGAAACTAACGAACCAAAGCATCAAATAAAATGAGTTGAATGTTATTCCATTTTCATTCGATTTTTATAACCGAAAACTCAGATTAGACACATCGACACCTAGAATACAATTAGAAATTTGCTAACCAAACTTGCATTAATTATCATCTACACATATTTGCATATCCAAAGAGATTTCCCTAATAGCCACAGAAGATGTAGTATATATATATTTCATGTATACACATCACCAACAAATCATTTCGAATAATTTACCAAATTAGAAAAGAAGAATACCAAAAGAAACAAAATCAACAGGAAAAATAAATAGAGAAAAATGAAGTTTTTATGTTTCCCCTAAAGTGACGTCGTTTTATTAAACCCTCACGAAAAAGATACTAAGCTCAGGTCCACTGTTCCCATCAGGATTCATCATGTAATACGTCTCGGAGTCTCTTGACCCAATCACTCTCTCGAAATGTGCTCTCATATACGTCAAATCTCCTTCTTGTTGTCCTCCTCCTCCTCCGCCGCTTTGCTCCGTGATCGCGCCACTGCTCACCGGTAAAACACCAGCTCCCATCGACACAGCATGAAGCATCTGCATCACCACAAGATCCTCTTCCGTTGGTTGTCTCTTCACACCATAACCAGATTTCTTACCGTTACAATACAACGCCCAAATCGGTTCGTCAATGATTTTGGTTTTCTCGCTCGGTTTCTTCTCGCATTCCAACGCGATTCTCACTAAACCGACTCCAAGATCTTGAAGAAGTTTCCCCGTTGGAATCGCTAACTCCAATAAAAGAATCGGTAAAGAACGCGGATTCTCTTGAACCGCTAGATTCACACGCGTTTTGCGGTAACCAAACAACGTTCCCGTGACACGTGTTCCTCCATGAACGTGATTCTCGTGGAGTCTTCCTCCTCCTCCTACGGGAAATTTACACATCGGAGACATGATCGGAAGTGATCTGAACACAGACCTAACACGTCGGAAGAGTTTCGTCGATTTGGAGCCGGTTGTTTTGTTTCTTCCAGATGGTTGCTCCAACGTGATCTCCGGTCGTACCGTCGCCGTTGACTTCTTCGACTTTGGACTCCCGAGAGGCGACATTGTTGTTGGAGTCATCATTCTTGGCGTTAACGGTGGTGTTGCCATTACAAAAAAACGTTAAGAGTTTTCTCAGACTGAAATGTTTTGTTTGTTAAGAGTAAAGACCAAATCTTTATACAATCTTTAGAAACTAATGGAACGCACGTTTGAGTTCATATTATATCCCTATTTAATATGCAAACGTGAGTCAGAGACTTTCTTCTTAGATAATTTATATTTGAGTTCGCCGGTTCTAGTTTATGGTCGGGTGATATTGAAATTGACTTGTGTTTGTTTTGGTATTTGATGTTTATGTTTGCTGGTATAAGACTAATTCCTCTGCTTTGCTGTTTCCCAAGGTCGTTTCCCACTTAGATATGTTTCTGTGTCTCCTCTTATCAACAAATTAACAAAAGGTCTGAAGAATATCTTTTTTGATACATTGAAACAACAGATTCTACATGGGGTAATGTACATTCACAGGTTCACTCGGTAAATAACATATAGCATAAGAAATTGGAAATCCAGAAGCAGAGTCAGAGTCTAATGAAACAGATCAAAACTGAAGCTTGGAAAAAGTCAAGCCAAGCACACATACACACACACATATATATTATATACACATATGGTATTACCAAATATGATGAAACTCTCTTATCCTTGAACAGAAGAAAGTCTCTTCGGTGGAGGCATATTTCTCATGTTGGATTCCATCTTGTTGAATGTGAGATTGGCCACGGCTCTGTCGATTGAGTTTGGTTTCAAATTCAGTTTCCCTACTGACAAAAACGTCATAGATGGTGATGAGTCATTAGAACTATTGAAGGTGATGAGTCCATTTTTAAGCAAAGTATGATTAATGAAAAAAGCTCTCTTTACCTGGTTCTATCCTCAAGGAACTCATCCGAGTTGGAGTCTGACTTCTGTTGTGAGTTCTTTGCAAGCCGGTAAAAGGTATCGCGGAAGCACTTGCGGGTATCATCAGTCAACTATAAGAAGAAGAATGTAAAAGTCTGTTACAAGACAGATCAAATCTCAAAGAAGATTATATAGGCTAGATCAAATCACCACACTCACCATTTCTGTAGCCCTTTGTAGATCCTGCAACACAACTTCTTCAGCAGATGCCTCCTCCTTGTTCTCCTCACACAGATTCATAGGTGCATCCTCCTCCTTAACCAAAAGAATGTTCCAAGATCATTAACATCTTTACTATTATCTCACTTGGAACAACAATAGTCAAACACATAACCGAGAGATCTCAGACCAAAATCCAAAACCAGACTAATCCCAAGAGTCTACTGAATTCAACAAGATTTGTCAATCACTTAGTTTCTCTTTTCTACTATTTAACATTGCTAGTATATCAAAAGAGTCGATTCTTACCATAAGTGGCATATCTTGACAAGTTTCCCAGTTGTAATGGAACAAAGGGACTTCCCTGCCATCAGTTGTGTCGAGATAGGAGGAACTGGAGCTGTTGTTATTATCCGACTCCTTGAAAGAAAGAAAATTCTCATTCCCTGGAACATCCTCCAAAATGGAACTTCTTCAGTCAAAACCGGAAACAAAAAGAGAGAGACACAAAAATATAAACATCGAAAAACTATATAGATTTTTTTTTTTTTTTATGTGATATATAAACAATTTCTTACAAGAACATGTCATCCATGTGTTGGATTTCATCAAAATCATGAAGCGAACGGTCAAAACAACCACTAGCCTTTAACTTCTTAGTTTCTTCTTCTACTTGTTCACTAGTTCCCATATCCATCTCCATCTGACTGTATAATCCTCCACTGAAACCATTGTGAATCACATCATAATCAAAACATTTCTCAGCAGCTTCTGAAGAGTTCATGCTCCATCCAGTACCCCACATATCAGGAGAAGGGTACGAATCTGATGTCTCTTGATAGTTAGGCACAACAAGATCCTCTAAATTCCTCCTCGAATAACGATCCATGAATGATACTTTAACCTGCTAACAAGTCACTCACTATATTCAGCAACCAACAGGAGAAAAACATTTGAATTCTTAAGAATAAAATAATCAAAAGAAGTCACCTTTATGATCAGATCTAAATCCAAATCCAAAAGATTATGAGTCTATCTTCTTCTATCTTCTGTAGATTTGTGAGTGCGAAGGAGGAAAGAGAGAGAAGACAAAGAAGCAAGTTGAAGAGAGGAAGTGGAGAGCGCGTGAGTTTGAACTTTAGTTAGTGGCTTAGAATTCACAAACGAGATTTGTGGCTTAGATTACTCCTCCATCTAAAGCAACTCTTTCATTGGTCCACGTGTTAAACATATCTTTTTCTGTGTGAGGTCGGCACTTGAATTAAAATTAATTAAATCTTGCAAGACACAACTGGCCAACTTGTACGTTTTTGTAGTTCTTAAAAGTTGTCTGTTTACGGGTAGACGACAAAAGGATTTTAAGTTACGGATATACCCTCCAGATCAGGCAGTGGTTAGCGGCTCAGGTTTGGTGACGACACGTCACATGTTCACTCGATTTGGTGTAGACACGTGTCCTGTAGGTATAGGGAGGTGATGACACGTGACAGACTGTTTTGCGGTGGAGTGGGACCCATGGTCTCATGGGGATGCAGTGGATAATGTTCCTCTCAGGCTCTCACTCTCTTAAGCAAAACTTTTAAAACTGGAAATTGGTTTAGGTCCTTTATAGGAGGTATTTTGAAAATCCACCCAGCTGCCGACGATCTTATAGGTAAAGTGGTTAATCCAGTTTTGCTTGTTACTTCGTAAGGTTAATATATGATATAGTGGGCCTGACAAAAAATCATATGGGCTTGACAAAATCTATGTTTATATCCAGTTCGGTCCAAAATTCGAAAACATAAACAATGTGGAAAGATGTGTTGGCTAATCTGATACCATGTCAAAAAAACATAGAAGTTCTTGTGAGGTTTCTTGTTTATTCATGTGGAGGCAATTGCCCTTGTATACAAGGCTTGTGAAAGAAGTAAAGAAGATAAGTTTAGGAAGAAGGTGGCCCATGAGGGCCCAATATTCATATCATTAGTGAAAAGCATAGGAATTTCAACTTGTAATATTAAAATCAGTGATAATTGAATAACATTAATCTTTTTAAGATTTCCAAATTAATTCAAATCTTCATTAAGAAATAAGATTTAGGAATACTAAAAAGCTAAATAATTATCTAATTACTTAAAATCAGTAATGAAAATTAATATTATACTCCCATAGTATATTTTCTTCACTATGAATGAAGTTGAGACTTCAATTTTGACAAATTCGGTGTTCTGGAATAACAAAAGAAGTCAAAGAAAGAAAATTAGGGAGATAGAGTAAATTAAAGTTGAGACAAATCAGCTTCATTTTGTTTTTCCCAAATAATAATATACAGATAGATCTTTCGGCCCCGGCGCATTCTCTAGATTTGCTCATCACCACCTCGAAATTTCTGCTCGAAGTTCTCCAAAACAGTTCATTCATCTACATTTACCAGATCATATTCGTATTCAGTCGTCTCTAAATTCTCACTAAATCAATCCTTCCTTTGGATAATTCCGGTGTTTGCGAGGAATCTGATAAAATGATTGGTTAGTTCAGTTAAACTCTACTTCTAAAACTAAATCTGCATTCAAATGTAGTCTCTAGTTCTCGTACTTGAAGTAGACTTGATTCGATTTGATTTACTGATTCGTGGCTTTTGATTTCACAGGTCAATTGGAAATCTGAGAATCCGTGTGACTATTATTGCAGCTGGATCGAGATGGAAGAGTATGTTTCTTTCTTCTTCTTCTTTTGATTTTGTTTTTGGGCTACTGTACAATCTTCTTCGTTTTATTGCTATTGCATTTTGATCGATGTGCTGTTGTATTTTCTTGCGTGTATAGAGAAAATGCTGTCGAGATTCTTCAGAGATATCGCCGGGATAGGCGGAAGCTATTGGATTTTATGTTGGCTGGTAGCTTAATCAAGAAAGTTATAATGCCTCCTGGTGCTGTGACTCTTGACGATGTTGATTTAGATCAAGTTAGTGTTGATTATGTCATTAACTGTGCTAAGAAAGGTACTACTAGCTTCTTTCTTCTTTTGTTTTCGTGATCGTTCTGTTTTTTTTCTTTCAGATTAATAGTGTGTATTGTTTCAATTTAGGTGGAATGCTCGAACTCGCTGAAGCGATTCGGGACTATCATGATCACATTGGATTGCCTTATATGGTGTGTACATGTAACATATTGCTTTCTTAATTGATACTTCTAACTTTTGTTAAGCATTACTAGGAGTTGCTTGCAACAGTTTCTAGGATAATGCCTGTTCATTTCTGGAAAACCTTTTGCTATTAACATATAACGGACTCCTTCTCCATCGACTTATATAAGTCATTTTCTAAATGCTTGAGTCTTATGTATATTTCAGAACAGCGTGGGTACTGCTGATGAATTCTTTTTGGCTACAATTCCTGAATCTTCTGGCTCACCTCCAAAAAGGGCCCCACCGCCTATTCCTGTATTAATTTCCTCATCTTCTCCCATGGTTACAAATCCCGAGTGGTGTGAGTCACCATCTGCGCCACCATTGATGCGATCAGAATCTTTTGATTCACCAAAAGCTCAAGAGCTGACTGTTGATGACATTGATGATTTTGAAGACGATGATGATCTTGATGAAGTTGGTAATTTCAGGATCTCTAGGCGGACTGCAAATGATGCTGCTGATCTTGTGCCAAGACTGCCCTCCTTTGCGACTGGTAATATTTTTGGAAAATGCATATCTTTAAGAAGTAAATTTGATAAAGGAATACTATTGTTACTGTCATTCCATTGAATAACCTCATAAAATTATTCAGATCATACGTGCATTTGTAGACTTGGTAATTTATTATTTATGGACAGGGCATTTTAGTTCGAGAAACTAAAGGAGTACTTGTAAAATTATCATTGCTTATACCATCCAGTAGCCAGAGCTAACTACGACTGGACCATAAGTAGTACACCCACACCTATGAAAAGTCAAGGCCCTGCTGATTTATTAAGAAAGTTGCAATGTATTTCTGTTTCAGGTATTACCGATGATGATCTCCGTGAAACTGCATTTGAAATACTTTTGGCTTGCGCTGGAGCTTCAGGGTATACAGAATATTGTCTTGCTTACTTTTTACTTTCTTTGTTCAGTTGAGGTGTGCTTATAATATTAGTCACATCCTTACTGATATAATTTCTCTTTCATATGTTTTCAACATGTATTTTTTCATCATGTAGAGGTCTCATAGTACCATCAAAAGAGAAAAAGAAGGAGAAAAGCAGGTCTAGGCTGATTAAGAAGCTTGGTCGCAAAAGTGAGAGTGTTTCTCAATCTCAGAGCTCATCAGGATTGGTTTCTCTTTTAGAAATGATGCGGGGCCAAATGGAGGTCACTCCCTCTCTCTTTCTCTCTTACTGTTACTTTTTTATCTCTGTTGTTGAGGCATATATGGTTTGTCAGAGCATGGAATTACATATTTACTACTCTATCTTTTCTTGTAAAGTTGTTCTTATGTAATTACCATGTTAAGATGCCCTCATTTTTGTATGCCAAATGTCTCTGCTTCATTGATTTTTTAGTATGCGCTTGGACATTTTTCGCTTCGTTTGTCAGTTTACTCTTTCCATATGTCAATGTATTGTATTATGTTTTTGGCGCTGTTGCCTGCACTACCATATGATTCTCAGTTAGCCTACTTTATGTGTTTGTTCTGTATACGACAATTAATATTTTCGGCTCATACAGATTTCTGAGGCCATGGACATCAGAACAAGACAAGGGTTGCTTAATGCCCTAGCGGGAAAAGTTGGCAAAAGAATGGACAGCCTCCTGGTGCCTTTAGAATTGCTATGTTGCGTGTCTCGTACCGAGTTCTCTGACAAGAAAGCATACTTACGCTGGCAGAAAAGGCAGGTAAAGACCACCTTTTCACATCTGAGTGTAATATTGAGTACTTTCTTTTAGTATTTGGTCCTATCATCTATTAATGTTTTGGTATTTCAGTTAAACATGTTAGCAGAGGGGCTCATTAACAATCCAGTTGTTGGATTTGGAGAATCAGGTCGTAAGGCAACTGACCTGAAGAGTCTTCTGCTAAGGATTGAAGAATCAGAGGTATTTTTTCCACCTTATTATGTTTATGTGATCTATTATATTGTGTAGACATCAGATATCGGAAGTGGGTATTTTTAGGTCTTTTCTTTAAGGGTGTGGCATAATATCATCCAAAGGTTAAGATGGGTTATTCTTTGTGGAAAAAAATGGCTTAGCGTCTTTTTTTTCTGGCAGTTGTCTCTATTGGCTTTTATCCCATAATAACTGAATTTTCTTACATTTAGTGATTTCATGATATGTTTTTTGACTTCTCTTTTACTTTCCTTTCTATTTATAGTCTCTTCCATCCTCAGCTGGAGAAGTGCAAAGAGCAGAATGTTTAAAATCTCTTAGAGAAGTTGCTATCTCACTTGCTGAGAGACCGGCTCGTGGTGATTTGACGGGTGAAGTCTGCCATTGGGCTGATGGCTATCATTTGAATGTCAGACTATATGAAAAATTGCTTCTCTGTGTCTTTGACATATTGAATGATGGGAAGCTCACAGAGGTCTGTGAATTCTGTCAAAATTTTATTGAATACATTTTCCAGAAGCAATATTCTTGGTCATTTAAAAATCATATTGATTTGAAAGGTTTTTGTTCTTTTTATCAGCTGACACTCTTTGAGCTGCTTAGATTCCTCTGTTTTGTTTTTCCATCATATTATAATTCCCATATACATTACCAGAAAGAAATTCTTGACAAGTTGCCTTACAGTTTATTGTTTCTGTTACTATGAAATGTTCATAAAGTAACCTTTGTTATTTTATTTTAGGAAGTTGAAGAAATTCTTGAGCTTTTGAAGTCAACATGGCGTGTTCTCGGAATTACAGAGACCATCCATTACACATGCTATGCTTGGGTTTTGTTTCGACAGGTAATGATGGATTAGATATTTTCTTTATTGTAACGATATTGATGCTTCAGCTGGGAAGTTTTACGGTAGCTTATGAGTGTGTTGTGTGGTTGCAGTATGTCATTACTAGTGAACGAGGACTTCTGCGACATGCTATTCAGCAGCTGAAGAAGATCCCACTAAAAGAACAACGAGGGCCTCAAGAGCGTTTACACTTGAAAACCTTGAAGTGTAGGGTTGATAATGAAGAGATATCCTTCCTGGAGTCCTTCTTGTCACCTATACGGAGTTGGGCCGATAAGCAGCTGGGCGACTACCATCTGCATTTTGCCGAGGTTTTATCTAAAACAAATGCGTTCAGACACATTAGTTGCTTTCAATTCAATTACAGTAATTCGTATATAGGATTAGCCATCTTCTTTTACTTTGTCTAGTGAGCTGTACTCTTGCTTTATGTGATATTGTGTTTTTTACATCAAATGGACACATTAGTCTCAGTAGTGTCCAGAAAATTGACGCATTGTTTAATATGTCCAACTATTCCATATGTATGTCACACATGAATATATCACACTTAAATTTATATATCATACATAAATCCAAATAAGAGTATGTCCACCTCAGGCTCCCTATATCTATCTTACTTCTAAATACATTTCTATTGCAAGCAATTTCTTTTTCTCTATTTATACCATTGAAGTTAGATATTTTGTTATTTTTATCTACATTTCAGGGTTCACTTGTCATGGAGGATACAGTCACAGTTGCAATGATAACTTGGAGGCTCTTGTTGGAGGAATCTGATCGAGTATGTTACCTGCTTTTTAATGGAGCGATGGTGACATAGTTTCCCCAACATGACTTTTGTACTTGTAACTGAGAATGATTGTCATTTTTCTCTACAGGCGATGCATTCTAACTCTTCAGATCGAGAGCAAATTGAATCCTACGTTTTATCTTCCATCAAGAATACGTTCACAAGGGTAAGTGTTATACCAATCTTCTAGATGTTCGACCAACGATAACATATCAGTTCTTATTTATGCCCATTCTAAGAATTGAGCAAATTCTGATTCCATTGTGAACAATTTGACGCATAATATTATGGAGGGTATAATGGGGCTGATTTTTGCAAATTTACAGATGTCACTTGCCATTGATAGATCAGACAGAAATAATGAGCACCATTTGGCATTGCTTGCTGAGGAGACTAAGAAACTTATGAAAAAGGACTCTACCATCTTTATGCCAATTTTATCTCAGAGGCACCCACAGGCAATTGCGTTTTCTGCATCCCTTATTCACAAGCTTTATGGGAACAAGTTGGTAAGCTTGATGCTAGCGTCCCATCTTATTACTTTTTGGTTACTACATCTCAGTCATTAATGACATCTTGAATTTGTATTTTATTTCAGAAACCTTTTCTTGATGGTGCTGAACACTTGACTGAGGACGCTGTCTCTGTTTTTCCTGCGGCTGATAGCCTTGAGCAATATTTACTGGAGTTAATGACTTCTGTCTGCGGAGAGGATACAAGTGGACCTTACTTCAAAAAATTAATTCCATATGAGGTCAGATGTTTTACTTTGAAATCTAAGACGCATGGGTTAAGCCACCTTATAAACAGGTTCAAATTCAGCGACAATCACGTTGGCTATAATATTTCTCAATAATTTAGGTCGAATCCCTCTCTGGCACATTGGTTTTGAGATGGATCAATTCACAACTGGGGAGAATTTTAAGCTGGGTGGAGCGAGCTTATAAACAAGAGGTGAGATTTGGTGTTCCTTTACTGATCTTTCGAAGAATTGCTTTATCTGTCTTTTGATACAACTTTTTTTTTTCAAACCATAACGCTTCTTAACTTTTCTGTATAGCATTGGGACCCAATATCACCTCAACAGCGGTATGGGAGCTCAATTGTCGAAGTTTTCAGGATTGTAGAAGAGGTAGGGGTCCTATGATCCACTTTTTCTGTATCTTTTTCGTAGTAGCATATGTATATTTTATTGGTTTGGAGCACATGTTTTACTAGATCCTCTGAGTCTCATCAGTTGCTTAAGGCATAGGTTTATCTTTGTTGAGCTTCCTTAGATAGGTTGTTCAATTTGCTGTGACCCTTGTTGAAAATAAAGTTTACTTAGTTCCCAGTTATTCTACATGAGAAAGATTATTAGACTTGAATGAAGCTGTGTCTGTGTCAAAACTGTATTGAACGGAGCTGTGATATCTTTGTTTCTTGTAGAAGCATATTTTGATCTCAGTAAGCAATATGACTCCACAGTCTCCACTTATAAGAGCTTGTCTAATTAAGTCCACAGTCTCCACTTATAAGAGCTTGTCTAATTAGTGTTTTGAATACACTTTGATGCAGACTGTTGATCAATTTTTTGCGCTGAAAGTTCCAATGAGATCCATTGAACTAAGTGCTTTATTTCGTGGCATTGACAATGCATTTCAAGTATATACTAACCATGTCATGGAGAAGCTAGGTATGTACAATCTGACTGAACTCTGCTTCCGAGCTTTGAAGTTCTAAACTCCAACTTATATTTTTATGAGCTTTTATCTTCCGTAACCTGGACATTGTTTTTTGTCTACTGGAAAATTCTGGTATCGGATTTTATCCATTTCAGCTAGCAAGGATGATTTGGTTCCACCTGTACCTGTTCTTACTCGTTACAAGAAGGAAACAGCAATCAAGGTTTTTGTTAAGAAGGAACTATTCGACTCAAAACACCTTGATGAGAGAAGGTCGATTAACATTGATGTTCCTGCAACCGCTATGCTTTGCGTTCAGCTCAATACTTTACATGTAATTCAAGACTCGCTTCCTCAGTTCAAGCATCATTTTTAAGTGTTGCTGCTATTGATAACGTTTTCTTACGCTTTTCACAGTATGCTGTTAGTCAACTGAGCAAGTTAGAAGACAGCATGTGGCTACGCTGGATAGCAAAAAAACCTCGTGAAAAGATTGTCATCAGTATGGAACATCTATGTGCTTATTCAATGCTGAAGTTTATTTCCCAATACAAAAATTCTCATTTATTGTATTTTGTCTTAGCCACATGAATGATACATTCCCATTTTGGCTACATTGATAGGAAAATCTATGGTTGAGAAATCCAAGAGTTTTAACCAGAAGGAATCTTTTGAGGGGAGTAGAAAAGATATCAATGCAGCTCTGGATCGTATTTGCGAGTTTACTGGTGAGATGTCGTATGTTTATATTCTTGAAAAATTCATTATCAAAGGGTTAAATTAATCATGATTCTTTCACACTGCAGGAACCAAGATTATCTTCTGCGATTTAAGGGAGCCATTTATTGAAAATTTGTATAAGCCAAATGTTTCTCAATCAAGATTGGAAGGATTAATCGAAGCCCTAGACACGGTAAGAAGTCTCCCCTTAGACAAGGCAATTTTTAGCTGAGCCAGACATTACAGTTTACATGAAGTCTGAACCGCCACAGTCAAGGTGCTGGTAACATGATTCAGGGTGTCTAAAAACTATGGAACCTAGAAGTCACTGGAGCATGAAATTCCTTGACTATTTTTAGATTTATATGGCGTTTTGGCACCAATGAATATTAGAAAAGGCATTTTTCTCTACATTGATAAATTAAATGTCCAATTACTTTGACCAGGAACTTGGACAGCTATGTAGTGTCATAATGGAGCCATTGAGGGATCGGATAGTCACCAGCCTGCTCCAAGCATCACTTGTATGTAGTTTAATCTCAGTCGGGTTTATTTACATTATAGAAAGCTCTCAAGTGTTTGCCTTTTGATTGATAATATTTCAAATTTACCAGGATGGGTTGCTTCGTGTACTATTAGATGGAGGCGCGTCTCGTGTATTTCATCCAAGCGAGTCAAAGCTGTTAGAAGAAGATGTAGAGGTCTTAAAGGTAACTCTTTCTTAACTGTCATCTTATCTTTATGCCCGCCTGAAATGCCTGTGTCGTTAAAGCTCATATGAGTATGGGTGTTACTAGGAATTCTTTATTTCTGGTGGGGATGGACTTCCGAGAGGAGTGGTTGAAAACCAAGTAGCCAGAGTTCGTCTTGTTGTAAAGTTGCACGGATATGAGGTTAGTATAAAACTGCTCCAGCCTCTTTCATATCATCATTAACCTTTTCTTTACCACCAAATGTTCGGTATTTTGACTCGCATATTAACTACGCAACAGACACGGGAGCTTATTGATGACTTGAGGTCTAGAAGCAGTCTAGAGATGCAGCAAGGAGGAAAAGGCAAACTTGGAGCGGACACCCAAACATTGGTACGAGTGCTTTGCCACAGAAACGATTCAGAGGCATCTCAGTTTCTGAAAAAACAGTACAAAATCCCAAGATCCCACGGGTAATCTATGCGCCGATCTAATCAGATCAGATCATATTTGCGTCTCTTTCTTTCTTTCTTTCTTTCGGTCTTTTCTTTAGTAACAAAATCATTTGTATAATTGATTCTCACAAGTACAGGTTGCAGAGAAATACTACCTGAGGGGTTTTAGGTGTCATTCTTTTGACTTATCTTTGCTTTTTATACAAATGTTTGTAGTTTACGATCAATTTCATCAAACTGGGACCAGATGGGGCTCTGGTCTGGGTTCTGCGGTAAAAGTAGTATGTTGTGACCGGACCAGACCAGCGTGTTCGTAAATTCAGTAAAACTCTTGAATGAAGAAAAATAGACTCTTAAGGTTTTTGGTGTGCGGCTCCTGCCTCCTGCTGACCCCATGATTTAATTAGTAATTATAATAATAAATCAACCTCTCTGATCATAATCTAGTCGGCTTATATTTTACAACTCTTAATAATTCTTAAGCATTCAAATAAGATTAATGATTAATTGACGGTTGAAATCCCATTTATGTTTAATATTTGACCAATGTTTCTTTTATGTATTTTGAGGATTGATGTTAATAGCGTCTATGAGAAACTCATACCGTGACGTGAACCAAGTTCAAACTATTGTGCAAAGAAATCCAAGGATTTGGATATAATACAAGTTGCTATAAATGCATGCGTAGACTATGCTTGATTGCTTTCGTTGTTTCTCTTCTCGTAATCATGAGCGACAACTCCTTTCAACTCATCCACTATTGTTTCTTTGTTATGTCTCATTTACATTCGCTTAGAAACTGAATGACTGTGTTTATAATTTGTAATGATATTGTACAAAACCAAAGTCACTGCTTCTCTTTAGTATCCTAATGCTTTTCAAATGTTACGGGACTTTTATGATTTCAAGATACATTCATTACACACAAACATTACAACACAAAACAGTATAATCATAATCTTGTATACGAGCTACGTGTCTAAAGTCGTCAAATCTTATGCTAAGAATCTCAAATTTTCTGGACCTTCGTTGAAGTATAATAGAGTCATGGTTCACTCTCTTGGTCTGGCAAGCCATAGAGAGCTAAGAGCACGTAACCGCAATGTATAATTGTGTACTGCAAGGAGAGCACGAGCCGATTGTCGGGTTGTTAATAGTCTCACCATCTGTTGATATGTTTGTAGCCTTAAGTTATCAGCCTGCCACAAACAATAAGATGGTTCTATCAACTGACTGCAAAATACTTTTTTCATTTGATGTTAAACAACAAAATTGTAACGTACCTGGCGGATAAATCCTTCAAGGGTACCTAACTTCCCCATCGCCATGGCCATCTGACCCATGTAGCTAGCTACATTCCCTGATGAACTTGAACCGAGAGTCCCACTCGATAAAGTATCAGCGAGTGATTGCTGTAAGTTGTCCATCCCTTGAGACAAAGCATCTTCTGCTTGCTGAGAAGACTGTTGCAAGTTATTTATGTCTAGCGATTGTTGTTCTGTCAAGGGCTCCAACTGACTCGCTATAAGCTGTAGTAGAGAAGTAAAAAGTTTGGAAACTTGCTAGTGAAGAGACCAAATAAACCGAACCTGGTCGTGTGTTTTTTACCTTGAGAAGTTCTGATGAACGGAAACCGCCGAGCCACAAGAAACATCTCTCAGCTGGGGTTTTCCACATCCCTGATAATAAATGGAAGACATCACTCTTAGCTGCGTTGCCTTTTATCCTGTAAAGCTCCTCATAGTGAGCTATTACTCCATCTACAATTATCCGAAGCTCAGAATCAGTCGCGTGAGAATCTATAGCAGAACTCAGCTCCTTCATCTGTCTGTTTTTATCTTCCTGCCATCGTCTGTATTCTACATCAAATGCCATTGCCCCTGTAAAAGAGAAGCATTCATAAAAAATTATCTCACAAGAAAGTGATCAACACCATCAACCAAACTAGTGCTTGCTCTACTTTATAACCAACAAAACTAAAATTTTCAACCACATCATCAATAAATGGTTATGAATTATGATTCAGCTAACTCACCATCTCCAGCGGTAGAATGGGCTTGGTCTCCAGAGCTTGAGATAAAGACACCCTAAGATTAAGAGAAAAATGTTATGTATGCAACAGAGCAAATATCTACACAAATATAGCTGAACAAAGTTAAAACCTGTTGCCGTGCTCTTTGTAGCTCCTGCTCAAGTTGTGTTAGCTTCAATCGACTGTTCTCTAGCTGCTGAACATATGCCTAAAAGTGCAGTAACCAACAAACATCTTAGAGTTTGCAAATAGCTATGCTTGTAAAAAACATAAAAGAATTGAAACTATGAACATAAATCTAAGCATACTTTCTTCCTCAATCTGCTTTTCCTTGCAGCCTCACGGTTTTGAGCGAGCCTACGAAGCGTCTGTTGATTACAACAACAAACAAGAAAAACATAACTGAAAGGCTCAATGACAAAAACCAAACTCTTGCAAAATAGAGATGTTTATATTCACCTTTTGATCCATTTTACTCTTTGAACGGTCACTAGAATCAGAAGCACCGATACCCAAATGCCCTTCATCGAACTGCATAAATACTGTTTTATTTCAAAACTTTGGCCATTTAATGAACATAAAGAAGCAAGACCTAGAAATTTTACAAGCTAACCATTAGGTTATTATGATCAGTGTCTCCATCTGTTGAGACTGATGTTCTTGGACTAGTATCTCCCATTTTTCTTTTTCTTCAAAATCTCTGTTACTAAATCATCAGATAAAAACCGATCCAATCGTGGTACCCTAGATGGAGTAAAGACTGTCAAAAGTAAGATGGTAAACATAAACAAAAGATTAGAGTTATAGAGAAAGAAAACATATTTTTAAGCCAAAAACCAACGCATTAAGTAGAATCAAGAAAGTGGAAACAATGATACGATACATCACCCTATTTATGTCACACTAACATAAAGATCCAAACCACTAAACTTAACACATAGCTGTGAAGCAACCAATGACCTCAAGAACTTTGAGTATTCAAAGCCAGAGAATCAAAGTAAACAATAAGCACGCCTATATGATTTGAAATGAGAACCAACGGACTTCTATAGCGTAAAGCTCTCCGTGAGGTGAAACAGTAACTAATCTGAACATTAGACTGAAGTAGAGCTAAAAGATTCAGAATTTAGCAAACTAGCCCCGGAAACAGAGTAAAAGACACAAAATTCAAGCTTCATAACATCAAATCTCAACCAATTCGTTTAAATAGTGTCCGAAATAATGATTTTGGATCCTTAACACGTACATAAAGCAAAAAGGAAAAAATTCCCTCAAAGGTCAAAATCTTCAATGGAAAAAAACAATCATGAAAGCAGAGGCAGAATAAGAAAACTGAAGAACTAAAACCCCTAAGACTATTGAAGAAGAGACTCACCTGAAAAGAACGGATTCTTTGAGCTTAACCCCAAACAAAAGTTGCTCGGAGAAAAAGCGATTTAGAGAAAGATCCGGAAAATTCCAATCTACAACTGCAAAGACGTGGTCTTTGTCTAAAACCCACAACAGATATAGTATCAATCACCAACAAAGGTTACTACTTTTGTATCTTCCTTCTTTGAGGTATTTTTAGTTGTACGATCTTCTTTTTTTTTATTTTGCCGGTCTCTGAAAAAAAACAGGAATGGAAGACGAAACTCAAGTGATGGTGGACCTCTAGATGCTGAGGGTTAAAAAGTCCTCTGAAAATTGCAACACTCTCTTTTTTCTAAAAACAAAATAATTCTTGGTTTTGACAATGACATGTCCCTTTTTTTATTACAAAAAAATCTATCACACTTACTTTGAATGTAAATTCATTTTCATCATCTCTTGGAAGTTTACATTAGAATCCTCACTAAATAAGATTTAAGACACAAGCGATGAAACTACAAAACTCAAATAGAACATCTTAATATTGTTAAATGATTACAGTACAGAAGTTGCAAGGTTAAAACACCTTTACCACACACAAAAGTAACAAAAAAAAACAAAATTCAATAACCTTTCTAAGATAATCGAAGATGCTATATAAACAACATTGAACTTTTCAAATGCTAAATTAAAAACTGATGACTACAACTAAAACAACATGAATTACCACAACCATGTAGAAGAAACCTACATACAAAGAGTCTTTTGTTTCCCAGAAATTTGCTTATTTGTTGATGGATTTGGTAAGAAGAATCTGACAAGTGTTGATTAATAGTCTCTCCTGGTTTTGTGTCCATATGGATTTTGTACAGCTGACATGTGACCAAAATACAGTTTCACTCTCTGGGTCGAGCAAGCCATAAGGAGCTTAGAGCTCGTAGCCGTGAGAAGTAATCGTGTATTGCAAGTAGAGCACGTGCTGACTGTCTCGTTGTTAATACTCTTATCATCTGTTGCAATGTTTGTAGTCTCAAATTATCAGCCTGCCACCACCAACCAAGAGACGATTATTAACCTATTGATATATATATATACTCTTAACTAAGATATCATCTCAAAACATCACAAGTGTTGTACCTGGCGGATAAATCCTTCGAGTGTACCTAACTTTCCCATTGCCATGGCCATCTGACCCATGTAGCTTGCGACATTCCCTGATGAACTTGAACCAAGAGTCCCGCTCGATAAAGTATCAGCTAGTGACTGTTGTAAGCTCTCCATCCCTTGAGACAAAGCATCTTCAGCCTGCTGCGATGTCTGTTGCAGGTTATTTATGCCCATCAACTGTCTCTCTGTCATTGGCTCCAACTGATTCGCCAGAAGCTGTTTCAACACATTTTTCCCTATGACCATTCTTTTTATGTTCTATGTAGAAACAGATGCAATCGGTGAAGACAAAGTGAAATTTGACCTCACCTTTAGAAGTTCGGATGAACGAAATCCACCGAGCCACAAGAAACATCTCTCAGCTGGTGTTTTCCACATGCCAGATAGCAAGTGAAAGACATCATTCTTAGCTGCATTGCTCTTTATCCTGAAAAGCTCCTCATAGTGAGCCATCACACCATCGACTATTATTCGAAGCTCAGAATCACCTGCATGCGCATTCAGAGCAGACCTCAGCTCGTTCATTTGCTTGTTCTTTTCTTCCAACCACCGTGAATGTTCAGCATCAAACGCCAAAGCACCTGAATTAAAAAATTTATACATGATCAAAACAAACCCATGAGATTCGTCATCTTGTAAATCTAAATCTACACCAGTGCTAATTAGAATAACAGTTTTTGCTATCAGAACCATGTCAGTCTGCCACTGACTCTGATAACCCAGTGTATTGTAATGGGATGAGATATGATGTACTAATTGATCAGTCTACACCAAGTCAACAGGAAGTTGATATATGAACTTAACTTATACACAAATTAGAAGCCAAAAAATAAACATAATTAAAACTAATGGAGAATAAGCAACCAACCATTTCCACCAGTAGAATGGGCCTGGTCTCCTGTGCCTGAAATGAAGACGCCCTAGAAACAAGAAATTTACCGTTAGGTATACAGAATAACAAAATAAAAATCAATAGAAATAAGAAACAAATTTGAACCTGCTGTCTTGCTCTTTGCAGCTCCTGCTCAAGCTGGGTTAGTTTCAAGCGGCTGTTCTCTAGCTGCTGAACATAAGCCTATGGAGGGAGCAATTAAAAGGAATTAACGTAGTACCAAATAGCTATGCTTCTAGCGATGCACCAATTTAAAAAGAAAAGAAAAAGTAAAAAAAGATAAAACCAATGGAAGGTAATATACCTTCTTCCTCAATCTGCTTTTCCTTGCTGCCTCACGGTTTTGAGCAAGCCTACGAAGAGTCTATGGATCAAAATATAAGGAAACAAAAAGAGATTATAAATTGGCTGAATAAAAACAGTGATCTTATCTACAGAGATGGACATGTCACCTTTTGATCCATCTTTCCCTTCGATCGGTCACTCGAATCAGAAGCAGCAGTATTCACTAGTGCTCCCTCCGACTGCATTAAAATTAACACCAGAATTTTTGTTTGGTCCATAAAAAATCACACTATTTTGAAGAATATAAGTGATAAAATCTAGCCAGATTATGAGCTAACCCCAAGATCAGGATGATCTGTGTCGTCATCTGTTGAGACATCAGTTCTCGGACTGGTATCAGCCATATTACTTTCTCACCACTTTTCTGTACTAACACTTGATAACAAAGACAATATCCACTTGTGGCCTCTCTTTTAGTAACAACTTCTTGAAATTTCTCTTGTGTGCACAGACTGCCAGGATTCGGAAGGAAATTAAGAAAAAGAAAAAAAGACAGAAAGAACAAAATTAGGTGATAGAATATAAAAGAAAGATCAACACCTACCAATACGAATCAATAGGAAATGAATCAGGAACAAATGTTGGTCACCCGGAGCATTGGCTGCGCTGAATGAGCACAAAAAAAAACAGCATTACATACCATCTCTTTTGCTAACATAGTTTTCAATTATGTCCTATAAAGTCAAGAAAAAGGTTCTCTAGTTTGTTTCAGTTAAACAAGCCAGCTAAAGAATGCTAAAGAGTCCTTTACTTATTCAAAGTGTCCTAAGGGAAATTCTGCTGACTACCATAAGTCACAAAGTCAAATATATAAGAACAATCTGTTTGTAGCTAACAGACTGACAAAAATAGCCCATCAAAAACACAACCTTTAAAGCAATTCATCAAACCCAATCAGACATGTAGCTTGCACAATCTACAAAGTCTGAGAAACTCATTCAGACCTTAAGCTTAGCTCGCGGATCAAAGTCAAAATCAGTGAGACTTAAGGTGTTGGCACAGTCGAAAATGCCTGAGTTTGAAAAATTAGGTACAGTCACACTCACACACATCATTTCAATTCAGTTTGAATGACACTAAAGTAGCTTCAGTAGCTGAATCTCTTAGTTTTGCAACTCTAGCTAGAACAAAAACTATTCAGTATTCACATCCGAGTTGACTCAATTCCTTACTCAGTATTCATATCCGAGTAAAGTAAAAAAAAAAAGCTAAACTCTAAATCTAGAACCAGTGAGAATTCGGCATGAAGCTGCAGCTATGATTTCAAACCAAGAAACTACCACCGAAACAGAATTCAAGAGATTAACATTTAATTCGATGATTTTGGTAGCTCAAAATTAAGAACAAAATCACCAATTAAAAAAAAAAAAAAGCTGAACTCTTTAAGCTTGAGAAAGTCAACTAGGTTTAACTTCAAAAGCAAAAAGACAGAGTTAACAAGTAGCTTCTTAGGACTGTGAAGGAGAAAACTCCCAGAAAAAAAACAAAGGAAGAAAAACCCTAGAAAAAAAGGTTGGCTTGATGAAGAAACTGACCTGGAAAAACGAAATCTTGAAGGTGCACAAGTAAAGGGCTTGATTCGAAATCGGATTGAAACAAAGAAACAGAGAGAGACACGATCCGAAATTCCAATCTCCGAGACGTCGTTTTGTCTACAAATCTACCAGTTCCCCATAGACCCTCGACCAAAATTTAACGGGAAATTTCAAACTAAACCCTATACTCTTTATTTTTACCATTAACCAACCCTACTATCTTATAATTGCAAAACCCACCCCGTATTTTCAACACCTGAAATTCAATTCACTCTCACTCTCACTCTCACTCTCACTCTCACTCTCTCACTACTTCACTCATTCAGCAGATCCTCTTCATTCTCTATTCTTAACTCATTAATGGCTACCAGATTCAAGCACCAGTTTTCAATCTCACTAGCCTTGACATTCTTCTTCTTCTTCACCAAGACCTTCTCTTTCACAGAGAACGAGGAACTTGGTAACCTTCTCAGATTCAAAGCCTCCTTTGATGATCCAAAAGGCTCTCTTTCAGGTTGGTTTAACACTTCTTCTTCGCACCATTGTAACTGGACTGGTATCACATGTACTAGAGCTCCTACTCTTTACGTCTCTTCCATTAACCTTCAAAGTTTGAATCTTTCTGGTGAAATCTCTGACTCCATTTGTGACCTCCCTTACCTCACTCACCTTGACCTCTCCTTGAACTTCTTCAATCAGCCTATCCCACTTCAGTTGTCTCGTTGTGTTACTTTAGAGACTCTTAATCTCAGCTCTAATCTCATCTGGGGCACAATCCCTGATCAGATTTCTGAGTTTAGTTCCTTGAAAGTTATTGACTTTAGCAGTAACCATGTCGAAGGTATGATTCCAGAAGATTTAGGGTTATTGTTTAATCTCCAAGTTCTCAACTTGGGAAGTAATTTGCTCACTGGTATCGTCCCTCCTGCTATTGGGAAGCTAAGTGAGCTTGTTGTTCTTGATTTGTCTGAAAACAGCTATTTGGTTAGTGAGATTCCTTCTTTTCTTGGGAAGCTAGACAAGCTTGAACAGCTTCTGTTGCATAGGTCAGGGTTCCATGGAGAGATTCCTACTTCGTTTGTTGGTTTGACAAGTTTGAGAACCTTGGATCTGAGTTTGAACAACCTGAGTGGTGAGATTCCTCGATCATTAGGCCCTTCTCTCAAGAACTTAGTGTCTCTTGATGTCTCACAGAATAAGTTATCTGGCTCTTTCCCTAGTGGCATTTGCAGTGGTAAAAGGCTTATTAACCTTTCTCTCCACTCGAATTTCTTTGAAGGGTCATTGCCTAACTCCATTGGTGAATGCCTTAGTCTGGAGAGGCTTCAAGTGCAGAACAATGGATTTTCTGGTGAGTTTCCAGTTGTGTTGTGGAAATTACCCAGGATTAAGATTATTAGAGCGGATAATAATCGGTTCACAGGTCAAGTGCCAGAGTCTGTGTCTTTGGCTTCTGCATTGGAGCAAGTTGAGATAGTCAACAATTCCTTTTCTGGTGAAATCCCACATGGTCTTGGATTGGTTAAGAGCTTGTATAAGTTTTCTGCTTCACAAAACCGGTTTAGTGGAGAGTTACCGCCGAATTTTTGCGACTCACCTGTCCTTAGTATTGTAAACATCTCTCACAATAGGCTCTTAGGAAAGATCCCAGAACTGAAAAACTGCAAGAAGCTTGTCTCTTTGTCTCTAGCAGGCAATGCATTCACCGGAGAAATCCCGCCATCACTTGCTGATTTACATGTTCTGACCTATCTTGATCTATCTGATAATAGTCTTACTGGTTTGATCCCTCAAGGCTTACAGAACCTAAAGCTTGCTCTTTTTAACGTGTCATTCAATGGATTATCAGGTGAGGTACCTCACTCTCTGGTCTCCGGGTTACCAGCTTCCTTTCTGCAAGGAAATCCTGAGCTTTGTGGACCCGGTTTACCCAATTCTTGCTCCTCTGATCGGTCTAACTTCCATAAAAAAGGTGGTAAAGCGTTGGTGTTATCTTTGATATGTTTAGCACTTGCTATTGCCACTTTCCTTGCGGTGTTATATCGTTATTCTCGAAAGAAAGTGCAATTCAAGAGTACTTGGCGCTCGGAGTTTTATTATCCCTTCAAGTTAACTGAGCATGAGTTGATGAAAGTGGTGAATGAAAGTTGTCCTTCCGGAAGTGAAGTATACGTTCTCAGTTTATCTAGTGGGGAGTTATTAGCTGTGAAGAAGCTTGTGAATTCTAAGAATATATCCTCGAAATCTCTGAAAGCTCAAGTGAGAACCATAGCAAAGATACGGCATAAGAACATTACTCGAATTCTTGGGTTTTGCTTCAAAGACGAGATGATCTTCTTGATCTATGAATTCACACAAAATGGTAGCTTACATGATATGCTATCGAGAGCTGGCGACCAACTGCCGTGGAGTATTAGGTTGAAGATAGCACTAGGTGTTGCTCAAGCATTGGCTTACATTAGCAAAGACTATGTGCCACACTTACTCCATAGGAACCTAAAATCAGCAAACATTTTCTTGGACAAAGATTTCGAACCCAAGCTCTCTGATTTTGCTCTTGACCATATCGTTGGAGAAACTGCTTTTCAGTCTCTGGTACATGCAAACACCAACTCCTGCTATACTGCACCAGGTAAATATCTAGGACGACTGAGTTTTTCTGTACATGCAAACCTTTAGTGAAATTTTTTTCCTTGATGTGATTCAGAAAACCATTACAGCAAGAAAGCAACAGAAGATATGGATGTTTACAGTTTTGGTGTTGTATTACTAGAACTTGTAACGGGACAAAGCGCAGAGAAAGCAGAAGAAGGCTCTTCTGGGGAGTCCCTTGACATAGTGAAGCAGGTCAGGAGGAAGATAAACCTGACAGATGGAGCTGCACAAGTTCTTGACCAAAAGATCTTGTCCGATTCTTGCCAATCAGACATGCGAAAGACCTTAGACATTGCTCTAGATTGCACCGCCGTTGCTGCAGAGAAACGACCTTCACTGGTTAAAGTTATTAAACTGCTTGAGGGTATTAGTTCTTCTGTCTCACCAGTTTCCGCATAAACAATAAACCAAGAGAGACCGTTTCTTAGCACTGGTTTGAACTCAAAAATCAAGCTTTTATGGAAATGGTCCAAGAGCAAGATGGTATGTTTTGTTTGTGTAACATTAGAGTATGTAGTAATGTACATTGGTCATTTGATCTTCAAGGATAATAAGAATTGGACTTTTAATGTACTTCCCGATAAGTTTGGAATTTCCGCAGGCACTTTCTGGTAATTTAAGCCAGGTTTAGGCTTCTCCAAGGAGTCTGTATCTTTCATTAGTCTCAGAAAGATTGAGGTTATCCTTCGCTACAGCCCCTTTGATGACGTTGTAGTATGGAGGAGATCTTGGTGTTTCTACCTTCTCGTTGCTGCTGTATCCATTTTTGTGTGTCATAGAAAGCTTAAGTTTGACACTGAACTCTGCAACAATGTCTGTCAAGTGGCTACAAGAAGGAGGAGAATATGAAACCGGATTGACTTGCCGAGGAAAGCCTCTAGCTGTATCTCTAGATAAGCTTCTATTCTCAAGTATGCTCTGGAAACACAAAAACAACATAGGTTTAGGCTTTTAGCAAGACAACTTTTCTTTGTACCCAGTCAATAAAGCACAGAACATAAGTAGATCAACCTGAGCGTTGAGTTCCTCAAGCACAGTTCCTGGAACAGGATACGGGCAGAATTCATCGGGGGTGAAATTGCATACTATCCTTTTTATCAAACTCAGGCCAATTGATGGGCAGACCTGTGGAAACCCAAAAAAGTAAACAAGAAGCTAGATGAAGAAACCAAGCAATATAAGAGATCACAGCTTTGTAGGGTTGATAAGCAGTTCTAAATCATGAAGCATACATACCTCATCTCTGGTGGAACTGTCCACAAACATTTCTTTTGGAAGCATAAGGAGATCACTCAGTTCATTGAGCAAGTGGAAAGGTTTAAATGTCTCATCTCCTCTCTGCATTTTTTGCTCAACATCAATCCCAAAGATGTCTGTAAGCAATCTCGACCAGTAACTAACCTGTATGAACGTTTATATTAGCTTTATGACTTGTGACTCATATCTAGCTAGAAAAAAGGACATCAAATGGTTAACGTGAATACCGTGTTTTTCAGTTTTACTCCAGATTCAAAGCTCAAAACCCCTGCTGGAATTGGCAGAACTCTTGAGTCAGCAATGGGATCAGAGGCAGAGTCAGTCGGTATGTGATGAGCCGACTCACGGAGAATAGCATTGAACATAGCCACATCAAGTCTTACAATGCATTGCTCCATAACCTAATTAGACAGAACATGTCATTTTCAGTCCAGAAGAGAAACCAACATTCCACCAGAAGAAGGAAAGGAAAAAAAGTGTACCATTCTGGTCAACACATGCAAACAACCACATTGACGCCTTGTTGCCTGAACAGGACATAGCCGTTGAAGAGCCTCCTCAAAAGCTTCTTTCCATAGGTTAACAGAAAAGCTCTCTTGTAACCGGTCACATGTTGCTGGTTCTGAAAAATTACCGATCATTTCACCCATCGTCGAGTCTACTCCTTGAGGTATCATATGAACCATCATTACCTAACAGAAGGAGTGGAAATCTAAAGCCATTTAACATCTGCAGAACATGTTATTTCAGCTTGCATTGAACATAGTTACCTGTGACCAGATAGATTCAACTGCTTGGGTGAAAAAACATGATTCAACTCTTCTTAATGCCGCTATCAGAGTTCTCACATCACCCCAATCTTCTTTAAGAGAATTTAATCCATTTAGCTTTGAGCTACCAAAATCCAGTGAAATGATCTCTCGCAACATGACAGTGTTGGACAACCAGTAAGTTAACCTGAGCCAAAGATAAGACAAGCAAATAATAAGATTCACCAGAACCTATAGGAACAACATATGTACAAGAAGAAGAAACATTTCTTTTGATTACCTCGATACATCACTTCCACAGGATTTCAGCAACAAGGACAGACCAGACACAATGTTTTTGGTTACTGAGATTATCTTGTTTTCACTCTGATTTTTTCTAGCAAGTGCATAGAGTCTAGAAAGATTTCTTGCAGGTTTATGCAACTTGTGTGATGAGCTCCCATGTTCTGGAAATACAGAGTATAGTGACATCTCAAGAGCAGCCACTTCTCTCAACTCTTCTTCAAGTTTCTCGATTCGAGCTTCCATGGTCTCAATCTTTTGAGCTAAGACTTTCTCCACATCACTCCTTTTCTTCTCCTTGTACACAAGTGTTTCATTATCACTCTCATTGTTATGAACGCTATTCAAAGCATCTTCAAACTCATCATCTTCTTTCCCCTCCTCAAAAGGCGTTGAATCAACTGGTGAAGCAGAAGAGAAAGCCTTGTTGTTTTCAGAGCTTCTATAAGAGGAGAAATCAGACAAAGCTTTTGCCTGACTCTTACTCGATCTTACTGTCTTTCTAGCAGTACTGTGGAAGGTATTGGATCGAGATCTAACCGAATCAGCAATATTAGTACGTCCTTTAGATGTTAAAGGTCTATCCTGAGAGCTTTTACTTTTGGAAACCATTGATGGTCTTTCTGATTTCTTCTCTTCAGGGGAAAACAGTTCACATTGAGACCAAGAAACAGACCCATTGTTTGTCTCAGTGTCTGATTCATCACCATTACCTTCTTCTTCTTCACAACCCACTAGATTGCCATCAGTTCTTGATTTCTCATTAGCATCATCCATGTAATGCACATTCACATTCTCATAGACTTCAGAAGACTCTGATCCAGTAGTTGAATCAGTTACAGCGACTGAAGAAGGCTCAGAAGCTGTTGTTGCATCTAAAACTCTAGAAACCAGCTGAGCCGCATTCAACGGTTTCACACCAGATCCTTTACTACTACTACTACGCGGCTTCTGATCTTTCTTACCTGAACTGGTACTGGTCCTTGGCTGCGAGTGAATCGAAGTTCTTGGCCTCTCGAATCTTTTCATCTCCAAAGAAATTCACAAGAGAGACTAACAGACAATGAAGTTGAAATTCTCAAGATCCTCAAAATCACATTCTGCAGAAGAATGCAAGAAGCTTTATTGTCTTAGTCAATCAAAGAGAAGAAAAAAAAGTCAGATAAGATAAGTAAGGCTGAGAGATTCATGATGATTATAATCTTGAGAAGCAAGCAAGAGAACATGAGCACAAGTTTGCTCACACTTTACGGACATTATTAGCTTGGTCATAACTCGTGACAGCAACGGATGTTTCCTCACAGACAAACAAACATTTCATTCATTCATCAGATCCCACTATTCATTCATATACTACTTATTAAAATATAATTAAATCAACTTGCAAACAATATTTTTTTTTTGGCCGCTTACCACGACACATGGGGGCATTAACAGCATATGAGCACGTCTTTGTGTCTTACTATTACTTAATTATAATACACACAAAAACGACTCTGTTGATCGGTTTCTAATGAAATGATGAGATTGATGAAGCTAACAACGAGGATGTATAAATGAAAATCGGAGGAATATGTGAGTGATGATGCAATATTACAATGAATGTTACCTGAAACAAAGAAACTGGTGCGAGATCCAAGTTTGGTGAGCAGAGAATTAAGAGAAAAAATGAGAGGATTTTGAGGGAATAACAGTTATGGTTTTGTGAGTGTGACTCGATCAGGTTTAAAAGAGGATTACGTCTTTTTCGATCTCTCTGGATCGGTCGGTGATTAGTTTAATCAAAATTAGGATGATTCGGTTACACCTACAGGTCGTGATCTTCCCAATAAGACGTTTTACCACATTTTTTGGCCTCGTTTCCTTATTTTATATCCGTTAATTTATATATTTCCAAATTAATATTTTTGGTTGTGTATTATCCACAAGACAAACAAAAAATGACACGAATAAAAGATGAAGAATAGTCAATGGTAGAACAAAAACTATAAATACAGAGAAATATGTGAAGTTGAATGATTACCTTGTATAAATGATACAACTAGATTTTATATTATTTTACTGAATGGTAGTCTTGGTTTAAACTTTAAAAGTGAAAAATAAATTATAGAGATAATAACATTTACATATTACTAAAAACAATATTTCCTTATTAACAAACAAAAAAAAGAATGAATGTGTTATATGCATAAAAAAAAAAAAATCACATGAATGTGTGTAGCTATCTACAAAGGAAAGAAGAAAATGGTTATACATGTGGGATCTCTAGAGTGTGTGATATTCCATGAATTACAAAGTTGGAAGAAGAGAACATATCTGGATCTACAATCTCAACTCCAGAAATCATGAAATCTCCTCCAGACGAATTAACATTTCTTCTCGTGATTGTAAGATCTTGGTAAGGATCCAATGTCTTCACTGTGGCTTTATCAGACATTGAAGCAAAATCTTTGTATGTAAGCCGTTGAACAAGAATGTGATGTCTCACAACTTCATACAAAAACGGAGAAGCAGATGACAATGAGACCAGATTCGGTGTAGCTAGAATCGTTACACCGGTCAAGTTCTTGTGATGATTATGATCGTTCACAATCCTGTTGAGAACAGAGTGCAATCCAATTGCAAATGGCACAAACCCATTTGAACTTAGAAGCTGAACAATCCGAGTCCAGTCTATGCTAACTGGAACTTCTTCGTTGTTACTGGTTTTGTTTGTTGTATCAGATTGACATAAAGGTGTGTGGATAAGATGATCACTGTGAGGTTGCAGAGGAGAGAATGGTCCAATAACTCCGTGAATGACCAATGAATCTCCAAGAAACATGTCGGGGTGTGTGATACGGACATGATTGACTTCAGCTGTTCTTGATTCTTGATTAACAGTGGATATTTGGACACTCTTGTGGTGGAGAAGCGTTGGGAGACAGGTTCCTTGAGGCTTCTTGAGAAGGTCATCCATCGAAAGCATAAGAGGGAGTGTGTGATAGTGAAGAAGCTGCTTGAGAAACAAAGGATGAAGCGATGACGTGTTGAAGAAGGAAGCATCTTCGATGGCAAAGAGGGTTGTGTTGGGAGAAGAAGAGAGGAAGATCTCAGGGGAGATGTGGAGAAGAGTGGCTATTGCTTTGAAATTAGATTGCCGTAGAGTGTTTGAGGCGTTTAAAGAGAGAGAAGGCGAAGAGGAAGAAAAAGCAATGGGTATTGTGGGTTCGGAATCCGGAGGTGAACGTAGAGTGGTGGAGATGGCCATGAAAGCTAAAGCAATGGAGAGGATGAAGTAGACGAAGCAATCTGATGAACAACAACCCATCGCTTCAAAAGATAAACCCTAACTGTTTCTTGGAGAAGAAGATAGGTCGTCAAAGATATGTTTTCTTGGAGAAAATTTGGATTAGCAAATAGAGTTTTTCTATTTCACCGTTTGGGTTCAGTCTCGTCCTGTAAATAATAGGTCAACTTCATTTTTTTTATGGAGAGCATCAAAATTTTGAGAAGATAATTCCTCAATTTATAAAGCAATAATCGAAATATTTACTGATTTTTGAAATTGATGCAATTTTGAAATTGATGCAATTTTGAAAGAAAATAAACATTCTTGTTCCATCACAAATACTACTAGAAGACAACTCTGCTTTAAGACCTCTACTTTCCTCTAGACTTCTTGGATGGTTTTCTTTTGCTTTCAATCCTTCTCTGGGCAGCTTCAAATTCTTCTTCAGTGGGCTCTGCTTCCGCATCACCACCATACCTAGAGATAAGTGATGAAAACATCGAGTCCACCTTCCCTTTCCTCTCCTCTTGTCGTTTCGCAATCATCAAGCAAAGATCTGTCTCTGAATCCTTTGCTGCTGACCTACAAGTATATACAAATTGAAGCAAGGTGGTCACAACAAGGTTAAGTTTGATTGGTGGAAATAATTAAGAAACGAAGGCAGAGATTTTACTTCTTCTTCTTCCTCTTCCTCAATGGACTGGTGGGCGGTTTCGTTTCTGAAATTTTATTTGCCCATTTCTCATATGCCTTGCTTGACTTCACTTCTCCTGAAAAGGAAATCACACTTGATAATCAGCAACTCTCCCAAGTTTACATAGATTTCAGATCAGGATCACCAAACTGGAATAAAAAAATTAGAATGCATATTTAGGTGGAATATGAACCATCAAACACACAGCTAAAGGGATATGGTACATTTTACACTCATCCTCTAACTGGAGAAGGCACAATATCAAATTCTATTGCGTTATCAAAATTCATAGATGTACAAATAGAAGGCAAGCTCATCTTATAACGTCAAGGATTCCATAGATGAGAAGATAATCTTGTAAGACGTATATACTAAATACAGAAAGATAAATTACCTGCTGCAATGGCCTCATCAAGCATGTCTTTGAAACGGTGTGAATCAAGCTTGGGGTCCGAGCAAAGCATTGAGCAGAATAGCCTGGGAAGAAAATATATATATAAATCAACTCACAACCTCAACAATATCGAAAAGAAAGGATGATGAATTACCTGTTCATTTTACCCTTAAACTTGTTGAAAAGCTCAAGCAAGTCTTTCTTCTCTGACTCAGATCCCCTGTAGTTTGCCTCAAACTCTTCAATATCAGCTTCGTTGACCTATATATAAGCAGCAACACAAAAAAAAAAAGTTAGTGTAAGCAGCAGAAGCAGATGTGTAAAAGGTATCACTAGTGAAAGTTTCTGCTACCTTCTTATACATGTCCCGGAAGAAATCCCGCAAATTCTCAAACGCATCTCCAGGAATATCCTAACGAGCATGGAAAAACACCTCAGGTTTAAGAAAATCTCATAATACTAATGAGGAAGTTAAGTGCTTTCTTCACTCGATCAAACTGAACAAACACAACAAAAACAGAGACTCACAGCATCATCAATTGAGCCAGTTTGATCATAGACTGCCCTTTTCTCTTCATCACCAAGAATTGATATCACTTTTTGCAGCTGCTGGAACTTGTCTTTAGCTTCCTGTAACAAAACAATAGTAGAATCTTCATGTAAATGAATCCAAAAAATATCTCAAGTAAAAGAGTGTGTATTTAACCTTATCATCCTGATTTTTATCAGGGTGAAGCTTCAATGCCAACTTATGGTATGCTTTTCTTATTTCCTGTGAAGTGGCTCTTCTTTCAACTCCAAGAACCTTTGAGTAAAGTGACAGAGAGATATTAGTTAGTTTCTATTGATTTCTGTCTTTTTAGCTAATCGAATCATCCTGATACCAAAATCCTAATCAAATATAAGATCACTGATCAAAACCTATGATTAGTGTTTAATCTACATAAAAATTTATATATCAAAACACCAAATTTTATGAAAGTAGACAAATTCCAAACTATTTTCTAGAATCATGATAAACCAAACCCAGAAAACAAGCTTAAATTGAAATCCCTAATAAAACCCTAAGTACGCGAGAGAAAGAGCAGCGATCGGAAAGAGAAATCCGAAAATACCTCGTAAAGACTTGTCTCAGAGGATGGGCCAGCATTATCCATCTCAATCTCATCTTCTTCGGTTGTCGAAGCCCTAGATTTCTTTTTCCTACCCATCTCTCTGAACCCTAATTAATTCGATAATATGGAATAACTGGGCTCTGTTGATTGGAGTCGGCGACTTAAAATGCTTCACAGAAGAAGATTATCTGGGCGCCAATATTTCCGTGTTCCCCGCCATTGTAGGTTTATGGATTCCTTTCAGAGACTTTTTTGCTTGTAATCCTTATTTATTCGATTTTTACATTTATAAAAAATAAAATAATATTATATTAATAACATATTATTATGAGGCCTAGTTATTATCTTTTTGATGAAAAATGTAATGTTTTATTATATGATTTTCAATAAATTCTAACACATAATTGAACATAATGCATAATTTAACAATTTTAAGTCAAGGTCACTATCATCAAAGAATCATGTATTTTTAGATCCTTCATGGCAACAAGACAAGTTTTTATAGTATTTTCAAACAAACATAAAGCTTTTGTTATATACTAACATCGTCTTATACTTGTTTGATCCCAGTCACAATAATCAGCACAAACAAATATGTTTACATTGAATTTGGATATGAATTATACTTCTTGTTCATATCTCTTCTTCACACTTGTAACCATCTTCCTTCTCCATAGACTCTTCAGCTCCTCTAGCCGCAGAGGTCTTCCTCCAGGTCCTCGAGGACTTCCCGTTCTTGGTCATATGCATCTCCTCCGGTCTAGCCTACCACGATCTCTTCAAGCCTTGGCTCATACTTACGGTCCTCTCATGACCATACGCATCGGATCATTACGAGTCCTCGTTGTCTCAGATTCCGACACAGCTAAGCTAATCCTCAAGACTCACGACCCTGATTTCGCTTCCAAGTTTGTGTTTGGTCCGAGACAGTTCAATGTTTATAAAGGATCAGAGTTCTTTAATGCACCTTATGGATCTTACTGGAGGTTCATGAAGAAGCTATGCATGACTAAGCTATTCGCGGGTTATCAGCTTGATCGATTTGTCGACATAAGAGAAGAGGAAACGTTAGCTTTACTGAGCACGCTGGTTGAGAGGTCGCGAAACGGAGAGGCTTGCGATCTCGGTTTGGAGTTCACTGCTTTGACCACAAAGATCTTATCAAAGATGGTTATGGGGAAAAGGTGCCGCCAAAACTCGAATATTCCCAAAGAGATCAGGAAGATAGTGAGTGATATTATGGCTTGCGCCACAAGGTTTGGATTCATGGAGCTATTTGGACCATTGCGGGATCTGGATTTGTTTGGGAATGGTAAGAAGCTTAGATCCTCTATTTGGCGGTATGATGAGTTGGTTGAGAAGATACTGAAGGAATATGAAAACGATAAGAGCAATGAGGAAGAAGAGAAAGATAAAGATATCGTCGATATCTTGTTGGACACGTATAATGACCCAAAAGCCGAACTCAGATTGACTATGAATCAGATCAAGTTCTTCATTCTTGTAAGCTATTTGCATTACTTTTCTTTAGCTTCGTTAAATTAGCCTTAATAAGAATATTTGGTCTCTCGTTTGCAGGAGTTGTTCATGGCGAGCTTAGACACGACTTCTGCAGCTTTACAATGGACAATGACTGAGCTAATCAACCATCCGGATATCTTCGCGAAGATCAGAGACGAGATCAAATCGGTTGTAGGAACAACGAACCGGTTAATCAAAGAATCAGATTTGCAGAAGCTTCCTTACCTACAAGCAGCTATCAAGGAGACATTGAGACTTCATCCAGTAGGACCATTACTACGCAGAGAAAGCAACACAGACATGAAGATCAACGGGTACGATGTAAAATCCGGGACAAAGATCTTCATCAATGCTTACGGGATAATGCGTGATCCGACCACATACAAAGACCCTGACAAGTTTATGCCAGAGAGGTTTCTTGTGGTGGAACAAGATACAGAGAGAAAGATGGGTTACTACCAGCAATATATGTTGGAATTAAAAGGCCAAGATGTGAATTATCTTGCGTTTGGGAGCGGAAGACGAGGATGTCTTGGAGCTTCTCACGCTTCTCTGGTGTTGAGTCTCACAATTGGGTCACTCGTGCAGTGTTTTAATTGGACGGTGAAGGGAGATGAAGACAAAATCAAGATCAAGTTACCTACCGGCTTTTCGGCTTCAGGGACTGCTGGAGGAAGCTCACTTATGTGTTCTCCTGAATTATGTTTTGATCCATTTGGATACCAAACTAAGTGAATTTCTGCAGATAAACATCATTAGGAATTTGGAATCATATGTACTGTGCTCTGTTTTATGCTCTGTTTTATGTTCTGTTTTCATAAGCTTACCAGTTACCACTATTGATGGAAAAAAAATGTTTCAGTTATTTCCATAAGCTCTAAATCTTACAGTCTGTTGTTACCAACCTTGATTACTAATCTAACTACACCTGAAAATGACGTGTAAGCCTAGACAATGAAAACATTTTTCTTTTGTCAACTGATAATGAAAGCTTAACAACAGTCAAGTAAATTCTTAAATTTTTATTTGTTTATAAACAGACAAGCCATAAATAAACATGAAACAGGATCAGAAACAGAGATTATACCTTCACAAAAGAGACAAAAACAGAACAAAGACAACATGAGAAAAGAAAGAATCTTGAAGTTGGGATTGACATTTGATACCATTAGGAGTCATGACTATAAACCTATCCTATAAAATCAAAACATGATAATATCTCTCCTAAAAACAAAACACAAACGAAAATGGTGGATTTACAATACTTCTCCGTAATCATCCTTGTATGTCTTGGAATCACAGTCTTGATCCAAGCTATTACTAACAGATTACGTGACAGACTTCCACTCCCACCAAGCCCAACAGCTTTACCGATCATCGGTCACATTCACCTCCTTGGTCCCATAGCTCACCAAGCACTTCACAAGCTCTCAATCCGCTACGGACCTTTGATGTATCTCTTCATTGGCTCTATTCCTAATCTTATTGTCTCATCAGCCGAGATGGCGAATGAGATTCTCAAATCCAATGAACTCAACTTCCTGAACCGTCCCACAATGCAAAACGTTGACTACCTTACTTATGGCTCAGCCGATTTTTTCTCAGCGCCTTACGGGCTTCACTGGAAGTTCATGAAGAGAATTTGTATGGTGGAGCTCTTCAGCAGCAGAGCTTTAGATAGCTTTGTTTCCGTAAGAAGCGAGGAGTTAAAGAAGCTTCTAATACGAGTTCTGAAGAAAGCAGAAGCAGAAGAGAGTGTTAATCTTGGTGAACAGCTAAAGGAATTGACAAGCAACATCATAACGAGAATGATGTTCAGGAAAATGCAATCGGATAGTGACGGTGGCGAAAAATCAGAGGAGGTTATCAAAATGGTGGTGGAGTTAAATGAACTAGCCGGATTTTTCAACGTTTCTGAAACGTTTTGGTTCTTGAAAAGGCTTGACTTGCAAGGACTGAAGAAAAGGCTCAAGAATGCTCGAGACAAATATGATGTGATCATAGAAAGAATAATGGAAGAGCATGAGTCTAGTAAGAAGAATGCTACAGGAGAAAGAAACATGCTAGACGTTTTGCTCGACATATATGAAGACAAAAACGCAGAGATGAAGCTGACAAGAGAAAACATTAAGGCCTTCATCATGGTAAGTGTCTTGGTTATGTCTGCACTTATAGAGTATATTACACATGAAGGGCTGTGTCTTAGTATATATATGTTAATCCTACTCTAATAATATTCAATACATTCAGCATTTACATGGTATCAGAGCTTCGATATCCTAAAACCTACTTTTCTTTTTCTTCTTTTCAAAACCAAGCATTTACAGCACTGCAACATTCATGTTGTGATATAACATTTTCACAAGCCTAATTCATTGTTATACAGAATATTTATGGGGGTGGAACAGATACATCTGCCATAACAGTAGAATGGGCACTAGCAGAGCTGATAAACCATCCAGAGATCATGAAGAAAGCACAACAAGAGATAGAGCAAGTGGTGGGAAACAAGAGAGTAGTTGAAGAATCGGATTTGTGTAATCTTAGTTACACCCAAGCAGTGGTGAAGGAGACAATGAGGTTACACCCTGGAGGACCAATATTCGTGAGAGAATCTGATGAAGAATGCGCGGTGGCTGGATTCAGAATCCCGGCTAAAACAAGAGTGATAGTTAACGTGTGGGCGATTGGGAGAGACTCAAATCAATGGGAAGATCCATTGGAGTTTAGGCCTGAGAGATTTGAAGGGAGTGAATGGAAGGTCATGAGTGAGAAGATGATGTCTTTTGGAGCTGGGAGAAGAAGTTGTCCTGGAGAGAAAATGGTGTTTAGATTCGTTCCAATAATTTTAGCTGCAATAATACAGTGTTTTGAGCTGAAAGTGAAGGGAAGTGTGGATATGGATGAAGGGACTGGATCATCTTTGCCTAGAGCTACACCTTTAGTGTGTGTTCCTGTTGCTAAAGAGGCTACACAATCATTTTCTCTACTAGAACCAAATGTCAACTTCTAGCTAATGATTTCGAAGAAGAAAATGAACAAAGAGCAAGAAAACTTTACACTTGTGTACTTTTACTTATACTTCGTTTACGGCAATTCTGTTTTATACATAAAATAAACTAAGTAGTTGAAACAAACTTAAGTCAGTTACATATATGTATATAGTTTTAAAACATCTCTCTATTTAACATGAGTTGAGAGATTGAATAGCATTTACCTGCATCCGTTTTTACCAAGACAGTGTTAGGATGTCACCTGCTCGAACATTGTAATGTGCAAGTGACTTGTCATCGTCCTTTAAAATCCCGGCTTTTCCCCTTAACTTCAGTTTGTTTGCTACTTTCTCTTTCAAACTTGCCACGTTTTCGGATAAGGACTGCACTGTGATCTCAATGACTTGCCCATCATTGACGTCTGGAACAGAAACCATGATCGTAGAGGAACCGTGCAAATGTATGACCGCTAATTAGATACAACCAAAAAAAAAAACAGAAGGTAAGAGTCAGGAGAAAACATTACCGGATTTTGAGCAAGAAACTGGTCTTCTGGAACAAGACCTAACTTTTGTTTTGTTGGCTCTGTTTCCTCAGTTAGATGCTCCATGTGTGGTGGTGGATTCTTAAGAATTGAAAGGTATCCATGAAATATTGGTGATATCCTGAGCGCTTTCTGAATTGTTCTGCCCCGATTTCAAATCATTCTGCATCATTTTTTTTCCTTACAAAACGAAAAACATTCAAATTAGATTCGAATGAATATTCCCATGGAAAAAGGAATCGGCAAAGCAAATGACTACTGAAGATCCCGGAGAGAGATAAGAACAATCGTACTTCAGTCCCGCCGCGAGAACCGCCCTGACGTTGAGAAGAAACGGCTTCTTAGATCTAAAGCTTGGAAATCAAGGAAACGGTTTTCCAATGGGCCTTATTAGTTGGGCTTATAATTTCGATTCATACTAATTTTTTAGACCCACTTAATTTGATTGGAATGAGTTTTCTGTAGACTTTTTTTGTTCAACTTTTTCCGTTAATCAATGAAATCAAGCTAAAACATTGGTTCATGCTTTTATTAATCATTCAAAATAAAAACACAATTGTCACTAGACTTGATTAATTATTTGGTATATCAGAGATAATGCTTGGTTTTGCTGGAATCTTCACTTGCAACTAGGAAGAGGTGCACCACATAAACACTTGTTGTGGAAAAAGGAATAAGAATCAAATCTTTGAATATACTCTCCTTTGGGGATGCGTCCACACAGTCTGTTATAGCTAACATTCAGTAACTGAAAATAAGCTTTGCTCCACTCAGCCGGAATACTCCCTGTGATGCCATTGTGATTCATGTCCAAGTTATTAAGTGTCTTAGCGAGCTTAACCTTGGAGAGATCGAACTGGAACATGTTTCTTGATATATCAACGATCCATGTTGTTTTTTTAGCTCCAAACAAGATTGAAGCATCGCCTTGAAGCTTGTTCCGAGATAAATCGATGCGGTAAAAGTCGGGATTGCCTAGTGACTTTGGTATAGTACCAGAGAGCTGGTTGTGTGATAGGAAAAGACTAGGGACCTTTCCTGAAAACGTCCCAAATGACTCTGGTATCGGACCTATATGGAAGTTTAAACTTTAGTTTAGTCCATGAGATTAATGGATATGACTAATAGAGACAAAAAAAAACAGAGTTATTCACCTGTAAGCTTGTTCCTACTAAGTTCAAGATACTCGAGTTTACGTAATGAAGAGAGGGAACTAGGTATGGAACCAGAGAGGTCATTGAAGGAAAGGTCAATGTACTCAAGATTCTTGAGCTGACTCAGAAACTCAGGAACCGGACCGGTGAGATTGGTCCAGCTTAGTCTGAGAAAAGTGAGGTTCTTGAGCTTGGCGATAGTGGGTTGGATGTGACCAGTGAGGTTAGTGAGTTTGCGGAAGATAAGGGATGTAAGATACGGTAAGTCACCGACTTCAGGGGGGATCTGACCGGAGATCTCGCCGTCTTGTATGATTAGGGAAGTGACACGGTGGTTGACAGTAGCGTCGCCGCACTCGAGGCAGTACCAAGAGCAACAGTCGGTTTTGGGATCCCATGAGGCGAGGTGGTAAGGGTTGTTTAGGGATTTCTTGATCTTGAGGAGGGTAGTTTTGTCATCTTTATGACAGAGATCTTTAGCTAAAGAAGTCGTGAGGAGGAGAGTGGACAAGAGCAAGAACAGTGTCATTGTCTTATCCATAGTGTTTTTGGTGTTTGTGTTTTGAGTTTTTATGGAAACTATGATTGATATACATATAGGCTATGAATGCATGGTGCGATACAGATGTAGTAATGATTTTGCTGACTAGACCACGTTTTAAACAAGTTTCGGTGCAGAAATTTTGGAATTTATATTTGTGACGATTTGAGAAATTTGGGAATTTGGAAGAATAAGGAAATCAGGGTTTTTCTCTTCTTTTTTTTTTTGTTTAAACCAATCTGGTTTTACTTTTCAAGTTTGGATATAAACCCAAATCGAATCGAGAAACCATACCAAACCACTCAGAGATTCCGTTATCCATATTTCCCCTGTTTTTCCATTAAGGTAGGATTAATCCATCAAATAAAACATTTTGAAAATGTGCTATGAATACATCAAATGAGAGGTTTGGTTCATGTTTTATTAATCAATCCGAATAACATTACATATTTGTCTATATTATTGACTCAAATATATTTTTTCGTAATCCTAGAGATAAGCTTGGTTTACTTGCAAATTTCAAGAGGAGCACCACACAAACACTTGTTGTGAAAATAGGAATAAGAATCAAATGTCTGAAGTTTCCCTCCAGTTGGGATGTGTCCACACAGTTTGTTGTAGCTAACATTGAAGAACTGAAGAGGAGCTTCAGTCCACTGCACCGGAATATTCCCAGTGATCCCATTGTGGTTCAAGTCCAAGATACCAAGTGTTTTAGGGATATCAACCTTTGAGATATCGAACTGGAACATGTTTCTTGATAAGTCAATAGACCAGGTTGTTTTGTTGGAACCAAACAACATCGAAGCATCACCTTGGAGCTTGTTGCGGGATAAATCGATCCGGTTAAAGTCGATGTTGCCTAATGATTTGGGTATTGGACCGGAGAGCTGGTTATGTGATAGGCGAAGGTCAGGGACTGTTCCTGGAAACGACCCAAATGACTCTGGTATGGAACCTACAACATAAAGATCGTTGTTTAGACAAGACACTGAATGATGTAATAAAGGAAAAGATCGTTCTTTACCTGTAAGTTTGTTCCTGCTAAGTTCAAGAGCCAAGATTTTAGGTAACGTAGAGAGAGAACTTGGAATGGAACCAGAGAGATCATTGAAGGAAAGTTCTAAGAACTCGAGATTCTTGAGCTGACTTATAAAGTCAGGAATTGGACCTGTCAGATTCGTCCAGCTGAGCCTGAGCATTCGGAGGTTCTTGAGTTTGGCGATGGTGGGTTGGATTGTACCGGTGAGGTTAGAGAGTTTGCGGAAGACAAGGGTCTCAAGATACGGCAAGTCACCGACTTCAGCCGGGATCTGACCGGAGATCTGGCCGGAGAATATGGTTAAGGCGGTAACACGGTGGTTAACGGTGGCGTCGCCGCACTCAAGGCAGTACCAGGAGCAACAGTCGGTTTGAGGGTCCCATGAAGCGAGGTGATAAGGGTTGTTTAGAGATTTCTTGATCTTGAGGAGGGTGTTTTTGTCATTTTGGTTACAGAGATCTTTAGACAAACAGGTCGTGAGGAATGTGAACAAGAACAAGAGACACAATGTCGCTGTCTTATCCATGGTGTTGGTTTTGAATTTTGATGGAAAGTGTTAGTGATACATATACATACTATATAGTGAGTGATATAGACTTAGAGAGACGGATTCGATTTGATCTCTGTTTCCACATGGACCGTAATAATAGTCAATACATATCATATAGTCAAGATGTCGGCGTTGAATATGTTTGGGTAATGCAATTACGCGTTGTATATAATTAGGCTATAACCGGTGCAAGTTATATCTCCTTGAAGCATTTGGAAATGTATACTGAGGCAATGTCTTCACCATCTAATACAACTTCTCAAAAGTTCATCCAAATTTAAGTAACCCAATTGATCTATCCAACAAACATAAGATTTGAGAGAAAGTTTAGATTTTGGTTCATATTTATAAGAAAATATCGAACAAAGTTTATGGTCATCTTCAAATCGATCCGACCGTTGGAAGAGATTTATCACAAACGGCTCTATTGAGATAAGTGATTTCTGTTTTTCTATGAACAAATAAATAAAATAAGTTACCGAAGAAGAGCCAAAGTGTGGGCTTAATTCATCTTTCAGATCTCAATGAACGTGAATGAGGCCCAATTAGTTTATAATGGGCACTATGAAAGCCACTAGACAAGTCTTATGTTCACAAATGATGATCAACTGTATCTGATCCACAATGTAAAATGTCTAATGTTCACGCCAAGTCTAAATGCTTTGGTTTCGTTAGACATTAATAAATCGTAATTGTGAACCAAACTAAACCGAGAAAAATGGATATTATGTGACAAGTCTATCAAGATGATGCATAAAAGAACATAATAATATAGTCATCATTACTAAGCATCACTGAGGCAGCAAAAGCGGACCACTAAAGTTGGATCCTTTACAACTTGATAAGTTGGTTCATAAAAATTCAAATTAGCCTTCATAAAAGTTTTAAAAAGAAAAAGCATTCCAGTTTATTCATAGTTTACATATAACATAGATGTAAAAAATGTTAGAACCATCTTATAACTTTTTTGATAAAGAAACAATACAAGAACTTATTCCACACCTTTTTATTCTTTCTTTTGGGAGGTTTTGAATTTCAGGCAACTTAAATTCATCTACGTTGGTAAAAACAATTCTTTATCCTCAGAAATGTTTATTGGAAATTGTGTAGAACTCATCTATAACTTGTCTAAAATATTAAACACATGATTTTGAAGAAGATTGACTACATCCTCATGAGAGCTCATTTGCTATGGTTGAAACCTGGACACATTTTAACAAATGCAAGTGGAGTGAAGAACCGGTTCTTGTTTGATACTATACAAAGGGAAATGTCGATCTAACTGAAGTTAGTTTCATCTCTGCTGTTAGGGTCGATTTAGTCTCGGTTCACTGATTCTTTTTACCAAATAGTTTAATAAGCTCCAGTGCGGGCATTAGAAATAAAAATGGCGAGATAATAAGGTAATGATGTTACTCAATCAAATAATAATAATCACTCCTTAGCCTAGCCTGCCCTTTTGCTTTTTATGAAAAAGTTTCAAACTCCAAAAAGCTATTTTTTAGATGCTTATTCCAATGAGGCAGAAAGAAAGAAACACTAAAGATATATATACTCACAGGGGAAAGTTGGTGTTGGAAATGTTTCTAATTATCACTTTGGCACTAAGTATATTATCTGTGAGTTCTTGTAAATTTATGTTTACATGTTTTATTTTATATATTGATGCGAAACTATTTTTGTGAAAAGTTTTGATTAAAGCATGAGAAAGTTTCACTTGATGTTGGGTTTGAGTGTTTTATCCGGGTTTATTCATCCTTGAAATCAGTCATGCAATTTGGCAAATATGTGGTGTAATTTTTTACAAGTGTGAGAGAATCTACTATTTCTACCTTTGTCACTGCTGAAAAATTTCTTAATGTACCTAAAAGTCTTAAGACAAACGAAGAATCTGCTTTCCTATTTAATAAAACGAAGATAACAAAAAAAAAGAATCAGCTTCCCTCTTAAAGAAGGAGAAAAACAGAGAGAATAAGAAGTAATTTTTTAGGGTTCTTCCTTTTTCATTTTGATTCTTCTTTTTCTTTGAGATAGAATTGTTTCTCTTTCGTTCTCTCTCTGTGTATCAAACAAAAATTTGATTATGGAATAACTCTTAACTTCTTGGTTTCTTAAATTCTTCTTTCTTTCTTTTTTTCATTTCTATGGTACAGCAGCAAACAGAGAATTTTATGGCAGCTTCTTCAACATCTTTCTCAAGGTACTGCTTACTAAGTTAAACGCATCCTTCTTTACATATATACATGTTCTTGAAATATTGTTGGTCCATATAAAAATAGCTCTCTTTTTTTGTAAGTTCGAATACTATAGATTTATCTCTTTCATTGATTTTGTTTGCTATCTTCTTTTTCTCTTCATTTACTCTCTATTTATCGTTTTCATATTAATCCTTCTCTTACTTTTCATTTGCAAAAGATAATTCAAGACATTCTGTGTTTTCCTGCAAACACTTGAATGAGTTCATGGAACAGAACCAAGAGACAAAGCTTATATTTGCGTCGACCACTTAGTATATATTGTTTAAATCAGGTAAGAATCCTTTCAATTATCTTGGTTGAGATTGAAAGTAAATTACTAAATACTAATTATAAAGGTTTTAAATCAGTTCTGATGAGATACATTAGTTTCTTTACATCCAAGAAACAGGTTTTGTCTAATCATTTTTTCCTGCAATTCTCAGATTCTGTTTTTTTGTATGTCAGGAACAGAATTGAAACGTTTTGAAAGAAACAGGAGAATCTTTTGGTTCAAGTAATCTAAAACCATGGCAGCCAAAGATGGAGCTAAGAGCCAAGAAGACTATAAGCTTAAAGACATGAAACCAGAGCTTGGAGAGAGATGGCCACATGGAGGACAGCGTGGAGGAACCGGATGGATTGGCAGTGAACGAGCTGCAAGCACATATGACCTTGTTGAGCAAATGTTTTATCTCTATGTTCGGGTCGTCAAAGCCAAGGATCTTCCTCCAAACCCTGTCACCAGCAACTGTGATCCTTATGTGGAAGTGAAAATAGGAAACTACAAAGGAAAGACTAAACACTTCGAGAAAAGAACCAACCCGGAGTGGAATCAAGTTTTCGCATTTTCAAAAGACAAGGTCCAATCCTCTACTGTTGAAGTCTTTGTGCGCGATAAGGAGATGGTTACAAGAGATGAATACATCGGGAAGGTTGTGTTTGATATGCGTGAGGTTCCTACAAGAGTTCCTCCTGATAGTCCACTTGCACCTCAGTGGTACAGATTAGAAGATCGGCGAGGTGAGAGTAAGAAAAGAGGAGAGGTTATGGTAGCGGTTTGGCTTGGGACGCAAGCCGATGAAGCATTTCCTGATGCTTGGCATTCGGATGCTTCCTCTGTTCAAGGAGAAGGTGTCCAAAGCGTGAGGTCTAAAGTCTATGTATCTCCCAAATTGTGGTATCTGCGGGTTAATGTCATCGAGGCGCAAGATGTTGAGCCTAGTGACAGGAGCCAACCACCTCAAGCTTTCGTTAAAGTACAAGTTGGGAATCAGATTCTGAAAACAAAGTTATGTCCTAACAAGACGACGAATCCGATGTGGAACGAAGATCTTGTTTTTGTAGCTGCAGAGCCATTTGAAGAACAGTTCTTCTTGACGGTCGAAAACAAGGTGACACCAGCTAAAGATGAAGTCATGGGGAGGCTGATCTCACCTTTGAGCGTATTTGAGAAAAGGTTAGATCACAGAGCTGTTCATTCCAAATGGTACAACCTCGAAAAGTTTGGGTTTGGGGCTCTGGAAGGAGACAAGAGACACGAGCTCAAGTTCTCCAGCCGAATCCACCTACGAGTTTGCCTTGAAGGAGGTTACCATGTAATGGACGAGTCAACTCTGTACATCAGTGACGTGAAACCTACGGCAAGGCAACTATGGAAGTCTCCTATTGGCATCCTTGAAGTAGGAATCTTGAGTGCTCAAGGGCTATCGCCTATGAAAACAAAAGACGGTAAAGCGACAACAGATCCGTATTGTGTTGCCAAGTACGGTCAAAAATGGGTGAGAACAAGAACCATCATTGACAGCTCTAGCCCTAAATGGAATGAGCAATACACATGGGAAGTGTATGATCCTTGTACAGTTATCACACTGGGAGTTTTCGATAACTGTCACCTTGGCGGAAGTGAGAAATCGAACAGTGGAGCCAAAGTGGATTCGAGAATCGGGAAGGTAAGGATCCGGTTGTCGACTCTAGAGGCTGATAGAATCTACACTCACTCCTACCCTCTTCTTGTTCTGCAAACAAAAGGGTTAAAGAAAATGGGAGAAGTCCAATTAGCTGTGAGATTCACTTGTCTATCCTTGGCTCACATGATCTATCTTTATGGCCATCCTCTGCTTCCAAAGATGCATTATCTCCATCCATTCACTGTGAACCAATTAGACAGTCTAAGATACCAAGCAATGAGCATTGTCGCAGCACGGTTATCTCGAGCAGAGCCTCCTTTAAGGAAAGAGAACGTAGAGTACATGCTTGATGTTGATTCACACATGTGGAGCATGAGAAGGAGCAAAGCTAACTTCTTCAGGATAGTGTCTGTGTTTGCAGGCTTGATTGCTATGAGTAAATGGCTCGGAGACGTCTGCTACTGGAAGAATCCGTTGACGACGATATTATTCCACGTTCTCTTCTTTATATTGATTTGTTATCCGGAGCTGATACTCCCAACCACATTCCTCTACATGTTCTTGATAGGGCTTTGGAATTTCCGGTTCAGGCCGCGTCATCCTGCTCATATGGACACAAAGGTATCTTGGGCTGAAGCGGCTAGCCCTGATGAGCTAGATGAGGAATTTGATACTTTCCCAACTTCAAAGGGACAAGATGTTGTGAAGATGAGGTATGATAGGTTAAGAAGCGTTGCGGGTCGGATCCAGATGGTTGTTGGAGACATTGCAACGCAAGGAGAGAGGTTTCAGGCTTTGTTGAGTTGGAGAGATCCGCGTGCGACTTGCTTGTTTGTGATTTTTTGTCTTGTTGCTGCGATGATTTTGTACGTGACGCCTTTCAAGATCATAGCTCTTGCGGGTGGGATGTTCTGGATGAGGCATCCTAAGTTCAGAAGCAAGATGCCTTCTGCTCCAAGTAACTTCTTCAGGAAATTACCTTCAAAAGCAGATTGTATGCTTTGAATTGTAAAACTTCTTTGTGGCTTTTAGGTCTTCTCTGCTCGTAACTTGTGTTTCTTGTGTTCGTGTGTTTATCTGCTCTGTTTTATTATTTTGTTCTGTTTGCTTCTATTCTTATCATGTACTGTGTTGTTGGGTTTACTCTAAAACCCAAAAGTAGTGGGCTTTAGTTATAATGTTTTGTTTGTACGTTTTTTCCTTCTCTTAAAAAGAAATAAAATTCAATAGAAAACTTTAGGGCCCAAAAATTTACGGCCCAAACGAATTTGTAGTCCAAGAATAAACACATGTATAATCTGATTGCTAGTGTATGTACTTAGAAACTATTTTTTTTCAAATATTTGCGGCTAAATCAATCTCGTTTTTTGTGATGTAAAAAGATTTTTGTTGTTTTGATTTGACCATGCATGTGTACTACTGTAATGTTCACTTTTATCAGTCAAGAAATAAAAATAGAAGAGTTGAAAAAAATTAACTGGTGACAGCAAAGAAATGAAAAGTAAAGGAGAGAGAGAAGGGCGTTGAACCCAAAGCAAAACGGTACTGATCCCAAGTCCCTGACGGTATCCTACAGAACTCACCATTTGTCACCTTCCTCACTGGTCAATGCTTTAATTTGACCTAACAAGTGATAAGTCTTGCATGCAACTGCAATTGTTGCCAGCCTTCTATTTTTGTTTCCTTTCAATACTCTCTCATGTTCTTGTGTTTGGAATTGAAGATCAAGTATAATTTTTCACTTGAATTTGCATAAGGAAGAATTCATTAAAAGGTATGGAATACTTGTCTATATATATAATCTGCATCTTGATTAAAAACATAATAGTAAGAATCATATAACAAAAAGAAGCCAAACAATTTTCCCTAATTGCACTGTATTTGAGTAGAGAGACGATATATATGATAAAGAGGTCAAGCTGGCGGCTAACTAATCAACCTATTCTCTTGTTTTTGTTTTTGGTTTCCTTCATCAGTTGTTTTAGTATTATCCATCTTGCCGAGGACGGGCTAGCCAGAGAGAACTTAGAGCTTGAAGACGGTGGAAGTACTCCGCAACGGCTAGAAGACACCGTGCTTCTTGACGGGTCGTCAACAATTGGTTCAGCCTATGGATCGTTTGGTGCCTCAAATTATCCGCCTGTAAGTTTCTAATGTATTAGCTAGTTCAAAACTAAATAAGAGTTATAGGGAAAATGGAGAAATAGTAAAAGCAAAACAAAAGATGGACAAAGTAGTGCACATGTTATTGACTAAGACCAATTAAGGACAAATAATCGAATTGGACCATCATTAATCTCATAAATATAAGTATTAAAGACTAACTAGAGAGGAAAAAAACAGATAAAGGACTAATTAAGCATTATAATGATTGTGCATGACCCGAAATTATGTGGTTGATTGACGACTAATGCCGATTATTCAACATGTTGATCGATCAAAAAATCAAAGCTTGTTAGTAATTCACTAATAAGAACACGACACCAACATGTCAAAAAGGTGAAACCGTGAATTCCATACCCTCGGTCCCACGCCATGCTTCATGATACTTTTGATCATTAATTAGAATCATACATATATAATCAACCTATTATCAATGATATAAAAGTAGACAAAAAAATGCAGAATCAAATGTAAGTAAAGGAATTATTCTCAAGGAAGTGTTTTCGGAGGATGGGATACTTGGGCAGTTACGTCCATGACATCATGCAACGATATGGGCTCCAAGCATTCCATGTTTTTATTTGATGTGATATATTATAGATACATAATATATGTATTTTTCTTTTGGACTACATATATTGGAATATGTATACTTAATACATACTTTCATGGTGCCAATTGTCACGTGCGTTTAGAGAAAATTGAATTCATTACCCCTTTTTAGTAACTAACCCCACATTTACCACCTATTTTAAAGTTGGATCTTTCTCCAAATTGTGAGCGACTAACCGTGTAGCGAAACACAAAAACTTTTTTTATAGGCGGAACAGGAACAATTTAGAACTAATTATATTAAGAAATCATTGAAAGATGCCAACTTGTATATGCATGTATCTTGTATAGAATTAATTAGCCGAAATGTCCATTTGCATATAGAGTATAGACTTATACATTAATATACACAAGCAGATATATATATTTCTTTGTTTCAAAAACTTGCCTGTCCTAAACTAGTAAATGATTAAGAAATAAATATTAAATTAATAAACTTGGTCGTCTAAGAAAAGCAACCCGACCAAGTTGATATAAGACAAGAGAAGTGTTTGTTAGATACCTACTTGCATAATGTCCGAATCAAGAGGCAAATACTTTCCATTTCATATACATATACATGTTAATGCATAATTATTAAGTTTGCGAATTAGTTTTGACATCTTCTTTAAAATCAACCACTTTTATTCTATATACACTTAATATATTACAAATGTCCTCTAACAAATTATGGCCGACGTTATACCTATATATGAGTTGTACACAAAACAGACACACACATATATACAAACATCTATATAAATTTAGATAGCGTGTTATAACAGCCAAATATAGAAATATATAAGTATATGATAGTTGAGTTTAATAAGGAGTAGTTCAAAGAAACAGAATATGTATTCCTAGTCTGATTAGGACCACATATATCCTCTAGGGGTCCACTTGTATATCAACTCTATAGGTATATTTTTATATAAAGATAAAAGATTGGTATATTGATATATAATTGCACATAAACTTAAAAAGAAAGAGTTATAAGGGTACCTGGAGAACGAAGCCCTCGAGAGCAGAGAGCTTGTTGAGAGCTAAGGACATGTGTGACATGAAATTGGATAGATGAGGAGGAAGTGGTGCGGAGGCAGGCGGGAGGGAGTCAGAGACAATGCTATCGGAAAGTGATTGATTCAACGCCTCGAGGCCTTGCGAGAGAGCCTCCTCGGCCTCTTGTGTGGACTGTTGCAGCCCACATATCCCAACTATCTGTTGCTCCGTCAATGGTTCTATCTGGTTCACAATCACCTGCATGCATGCGTTTCTAATTAATACACACAAGTTGAGATATCGAGGATTAATTAACAATGGTCTTAATGGATGCATAAAGAACGTTGAATGCATTAAAGTGTGTAGTGTATGTACTCTGCACGAGTTACTAGCTACACCCAAAATCTCTTCTTTCCTTTTTATTTTCACTAAAAAGGATATAAGATTGAGACATTGCCAAAGGTCTTGTCAGATATGCACACCATCCATATATTAATTTGTATTATTAATCGGCTATCGTAGGTACTCATATTGTTTAGAATAAAAAGTAGGTTTAATTAAAATGGCTTTACGTAACCATTTTAGAAAAGAAAAAAAATGATAATCATCCAATTGACGAGCGTGCTAAAAATGTTAAACAATTATTTATTTTTGGTTTGTTTATTATGGTCGTCTCTGTTGAATTCCATGGTGGTTTATGTCTATCTCTCTCTCCTATGGATCCCATAAATCGAAAAAACAGACAGGCACTTTCTTTTGCATTATGCCAAAACCTACCTATTTCTAGAGATACTTCACCATCACACACAATTGCATGCATTCTTAATTTGTTTTCAAAATAATTTTACGTGTACCTTTATTATTGTCGTAATATAAAGACATTCACGTATATATGTTGGTTTTATACATCTAGAGTCACCCCATGCAATGTTATGTATATATATACCTCGTCCAACAATATCACTATATAGTCTATCTCTTGTCTGTCTTATCTATTATTACTATATCGTACCTCTTTTACGAGAATCAAAGACTAAATTAAAAAAAAAAATCTAAATAATAAAATAAAGTTGGAAGTACTATATTCTGTGGACATATATGTACGATATAAATAATAACAATGTCACAATTTCAGTCATTATTAGTATATGTTCTGCAAGTAATCCACAAAATTGATGGTATTAATGATTGTATCCTGGAATATTTTAGGTTCTAAGATAAAATTTAAAATGATTAGTCTTCAAGTAAAATTCCAAAATTTAGATTTATTAATCCATATTTGATTAGTTTACAATATCATCATGACTAATTATTGTGTGGGATGTGGCTCGAATAGAATAAGTAAATATCTCTCGAAAAACCTAAATATATGTATATGGCTATAAGAAAAGACGAGATGTACCTTAATGATCTCCGATGGACGGAAACCACCCATCCACAAGAAGCAACGTTCAGCTGGAGTTTTCCATGCTCCAGAAATGAGGTGGAAGACATCGGTCTTAGCGACCATAGCCTTGAGGTTAATCAAATGGTCATAATGAGCTAAACATGTGTCCACAAACATCCTAAGCTCGTTCTCGGACAAGTGTTCTTGTGTTGCCACCCTTAGTTCGTTTAATAGCCTCTGCTGCTCCTCCAGCCACCTCGCATATTCCATATCGAACACCGCTGCTTCTGCTTCACATTGCATTTACTCAATATCTCATTCTCTCGGTTTTCAAATTTTACGGTTTTTGAGTCATCACATTTATGAAACTATTAACGTACCAGAGCTGATGTTGCCAGGGCCAATGGGTAGTCCACCTTGCTGTTGATCTCCTCCTATAAGAGACCCTCCAAAGAATACGCCCTAAACATATATAGGAAATCAAATTAAATTGGTACATTTTAGACTTTAGGTTAAATACAATATATATGAAAAGACAGGTTCAAATATTTACTTGGGATCTGGCCCGTTGAATCTCTTGTTCTAGTTGGGTCAGTTTGATCCTACATGACTCGAGTTGCTGAACATAAGCCTGTCGTAATTTACCAAAGCAAATAACGTTATAAATAAATTTGGATATAAAAACTATATTTGCAACTTACAAATATTGAATGCTGACCTTTTTACGTAATCTGCTTTTTCTTGCTGCTTCTCTGTTTTGTGCTAGTCTTCTCAATGTCTGTTGAGAATTAAATTAATAAAGAAACTATCAAAAACCGAAAAGTAAAAAAAAAAAAAAAAAA
>Ga0041059_1000067_pt1 | contig 52357 bp, 44 predicted proteins | sample AraColnosormetaG_FD_56232 | JGI IMG/M metagenome (GOLD analysis project Ga0041059, IMG submission 56232) | Arabidopsis roots microbial communities from North Carolina, USA - Col MF nosort | ecosystem: Host-associated > Plants > Roots > Unclassified | place: USA: North Carolina | collected...
CTTTTTTTACTATTGAACTTTTTTTTTTTCACCCAAACTATTGAACTTATCTCGATAATTCAAGTCTAATTTTGTTTGCTTTTTATATACATTTCTTGATAGTTGAAAGATCAAGAACCGATTAGGAACCAAAAATTTTGAAGTAATTTTGGTTTTGGTCTATATATCTGAATAACAAAGAATTGAAAATGTTTTGAGTATATTTTTCTTTTCAGAGTTCGAATATTTTTTTGTTATTTTGGTTCAGATCTATTTGGTTTATTCGGGTATTTTTCGTTCAAAAATTCTTAAATTTTTCCGATTATTCAGTTTTAGAATAACTATTATTTTTGGAAATATTTCGGTTTTAGAGTTTATGATTTATTCGAAAATTTAGTTGGTTTGGTTTAGTTCAGTTTCTCTACTTAGGATTCGGTTTCGTTTTGGTATTTTATGTTTGGGTATTTTGACTAGGACTAATGGGACAGTACATGTATATAACTCAGGGACATGTTTGTTTACACTAATAGTCTAGTAGTAGTAAATAATTGACATAACCTATGATCCTTTTGTCGAGGGATGAGATCTTGCCACTTTATTCTTCAATATCGGGAAATAACGCTAAGGGATTTCCCATCGTCGAACGAGATTTGGAGGGAAACAGAAAAGGTAAGTACAAACCTACAACGTTTAAGAAATAATTAAGCAACACAATTAAATTTAAATTTAACAAAAAATTCTATTTACAATAGTAATGAGTCTTTTTTTTTCTTTTTTTTTACAGTGGACATATAATTAGGCCGTGTGAAACAAACTCTCATCTCTTTCTTCCATTTTAAATCGTTGTTGGTGGCCGGAAAAATTACATCTCCGCCCACCGCCGTCGGAATAATCCATGTTATCTGATCGGCGGAGTCTTCCATTGTCGCGTCGGAAATTATTCTCTGTAATTACTGTCACGTTTCGTCTCTCATTGAGGGAATATTTGCAGATCGATCTATCGTCGATTTAGATCTGGCGTTCCTAGGGTTCATCGACGCTGGAGATTCATGGTCTCTGGTGATTGCATTTTCGAATTTTTGCTGAAATTGGGGAAAATTTTAGGTGCTGTGTAGATGGATAGAGGTGGGAGGAGATCTGGTGAATCTCCAGGGGTATTGATTAAGAAGAGAAGTTCTTCTGGTTGCTTAATTGTGAAGAAGAACGATGGTGTTGGTAGGATTTGTTCGTTTTCAGAGAGTCGTCCGAATTGGGAGTCCAATAAGAGGTCTAGGATGATTACGAGTGACTCTGAGTCTAGCGATAGATTTACCATCCCTCGAAATATGCGCCAGTATCGTAATGTAGAAGAGAGTCGTTTTGGATGGAAAAGAGATTGTGTTGAAGGGAAAGGGGATGATTGTTTTGTGGGGAATAGTAGAGAGTGGAAGGAGAGTAAGAGACATAGATTAGATGATGATGATGACAATGATGATGATGAGGAGAGTGAAGATGAATTGATGGCAATGAGGATGAGGAGGTCGTTTGATGGAAGTGGTGTTGATATTGGTAAGAAAGCTTATTTGGGGTCTGCTCACTTTGCTAATGATAGGGAATATGGAACTGGTTCTAGTCGTAAAGGTTTAGATATTGAGAAGAGAAGAAAACCGTATTTAGATGGATCAGGGAACATAGGTTTTGGTAATCAAGGTTATAGAAACAGGTGTAAGGTGAGTGGAAACGAAGCTAAAACTACTCATGCGTTGTTGTTGCAGAAGAAGTACAAGCGTGACATGAATTTTGATGAACCAATCAGGGTGCAGGGGAAAAATGGTGTCCTCAAGGTGATGGTGAACAAGCAGAATAAGATAGGAGGGTTACTGCAAAATGCGAAAGCTGAACAAACTCAATGTGGCTCAACGATTCAAGAGACTGGTAAAATACGTGTTGCTATCCAGTTGCCAAACACTTTAAAAACTGAAAAGTTGCCGAAACTGCCTCCCCCAGCCAGAATACAGTCAAATGGGCTAAAACTGCCCATGTCCTTAACCATGAAGAGTAAGGGACAGAACCAAGATTCTGAAGATAGTGATAGCTCGGGCCGGCTGCAGAAAAGAATAATACAACCTCATAAGCCCTCTCAGATGTCAAGCACTGGAGGAGAAAAGACATTACCTGAAGCGTCAATGCCTTCCAAAATTAGAGATGGAAAGATTAGGCGTGGTTCAGGCACAGAAAAACAAAGATTACGTGAGCGAATTAGGGAAATGTTACTGGAAGCAGGGTGGACGATTGACTACAGACCTAGGAGGAATAGAGACTACCTAGATGCAGTTTATATAAGTCCCAGGGGAACAGCGTATTGGTCTATTATCAAGGCTTATGAAGCACTTCTGAAGCAGTTAAATAGTGGGGAAAAAGTTGCCAAGCCTTGTGACGATAGTTCCACATTTTCTCTGATATCAGATGAGATACTCAGTCAGTTAACAAGGAAAACCAAAAGTAAGATTGAAAAAGATATGAAAAGGGAGCTACACTCTGCCAGTGATAGTGATGGAAAAGCGACTTTTGCAAGGAATTTCCTAGCTATTAAAAATGAAGTAGGAAACGATGACAGGTATGTTCATAAACAACAGCGAAATGTCATGTCAGTGAAGAATGAGGTCAACAGCAGAGATAGTTCACAGGGTACAACTTCAAAAAGTGAAAGCCCTTTGCATCACCAAACTGAAAAGTCAACTGGTTCCTCCTCTCACCGTGTGGATGGAGGGAAAAGTAGCAAACATGGTAGGAGTACACTGTTGGTGCGGCGTTCAGTCAGAGGAGATAATTCAGAGAGTGATGGTTTTGTACCCTCATCTGAAAAACGGACGGTACTGGCATGGCTGATTGATAGTGGAACCTTACAGTTGAGTGAAAAGGTAATGTACATGAACCAACGCCGGACACGCGCCATGCTTGAGGGTTGGATAACAAGAGACGGGATTCACTGTGGTTGCTGTAGTAAAATTCTTGCGGTTTCGAAGTTTGAGATACATGCTGGAAGCAAATTGCGGCAGCCATTTCAGAACATATTTTTGAATTCTGGGGTTTCTCTTCTTCAATGCCAAATAGATGCATGGGATAAGCAAAAGGGTGCTGGGAACATTGGTTTTTGTTCAGTAGATGTAATTGCTGATGATCCAAATGACGATGCTTGTGGTATTTGTGGAGATGGAGGTGATTTAGTTTGCTGTGATGGTTGTCCCTCAACTTTCCACCAAAGATGCCTAGACATACGGGTATGCTGATATTGCTGTGTATATGTCTTATTTTGGTTATTTTTGAGAAGTCAGTGCTAAGCTATGCAAATTTACAAAGGTACAATAGTTTATAAGGTGCTCTGTATAAACAGGTTTTAGAACAATAATACTTTTAGCTAAATGAACGGACAAGACTCAATACATATGTAAACTCTATTGAGCTGAAGTGTCGTTGACTTTTAATTACACCAGGGTTGTTTGAACGGTTGTTTTAGGGTCATCTGATGCCTGATTGGATCTTTTTGAGGTTCAATTACAGATGTTTCCTCTTGGTGATTGGCATTGCCCCAATTGTACATGCAAATTCTGTAAGGCAGTTATTGAAGATGTTACTCAGACTGTGGGTGCAAATACCTGCAAAATGTGTGAGAAAAAATGTATGTCATTATTCCTTCCCTGCCTTGAATATTGCATTTTTGTTTTCACTCAGTTTTGTTTGTAGTATGTAATTAACGTTCTCAATTTCTAGATCACAAATCATGCATGCCCAAGGCAAATGTTACCCCAGCTGATACCACTGAACCAATCACCTCTTTTTGTGGGAAGAAGTGCAAAGCGGTACTTTTCTTTCAAGTCTCTTAACCCTTGCAAATTTCTTTGAATTTATAAAAATGTGGTTTACCTTCACAACGTCCATTAAAAAGTTCTAGGTGACTGATCCATATTTTGTTACCTAGTATTTTCTGCTGATAAAAAAAGACGTCTATTATGATTGCCATTAGATTAGTGGATGTTACATGCTCCACTTAGAACCTTGTACCTTTTTTTACCCAAGTTAGACATGTTGTGGCCGGAATCCTGGTATGAAGCGTCAACATACAGTGACTTGTTGACGGGCATAACTGAATTCTAAAAGACAATGAGTATAATGTCCTGTGTGATTCCCAAGTATTTATGTCGTTTACCAAAGCATTCTGTTTAAGATAATTTCTTGTTGATTTCAGCTCTCCGAAGGTGTCAAGAAGTATGTTGGTGTCAAACATGAGTTGGAAGCTGGATTTTCATGGTCTCTAGTTCATAGGGAATGCACAAATTCAGATTTATCCTTAAGTGGACACCCTCATATTGTGGAAAACAATTCCAAGCTTGCATTAGCTTTGACAGTCATGGATGAATGCTTTCTGCCCATTATTGACAGGAGGAGTGGGGTGAATATAGTACAAAATGTCCTTTACAATTGTGGGTAAGCTTTTCAGCACTGCAAAAAATTTTGTCTGCGTAATTTTACTACAGTGATTTTCTTTGGTATTTCTTTGTGTTGGTTCGTTTGCTTATACATTGCTTTTCGTAGGTCCAACTTCAATCGGCTGAACTTTGGTGGATTCTATACTGCTCTTCTTGAAAGAGGCGACGAAATAGTTGCTTCAGCATCTATTAGGTTATTCCCCTCCTTATAATCCTTTGTTTTAGTTTCAATCCTATATGTGAGATGGCAACAATATGGCAGAGATAAAGCTAGTGTCAAGATATATTTGTCTGTGCATGCTTATCTTATACACTTGATTTCGTTTACTTTGATGCATTTTTTTCCTGTTTAAGGGATCTACTGCTTAGTGATGATATTTGCTTTTCTCTTTAGATTTCATGGTAACCGTCTAGCTGAGATGCCGTTCATTGGAACTCGGCATGTCTACAGACACCAAGGGATGTGCCGGCGGCTTTTCAGCGTAGTTGAATCAGTAAGTTCAACCGCTGATGTAGCGAAGTTAACTGACTCTTTCTGTATAACTCTGCTAATTTGTTTTCTGGTTCTCTGTGTCTTTTGATGTGAAGGCTCTTCAACATCTCAAAGTCAAATTACTAATTATCCCTGCAACTGCCGACTTTAGCCATGTTTGGATATCCAAATTCGGGTTTCGACAAGTCGAGGATTCTCTGAAGAAAGAAATGCGGTCCATGAATCTGCTAACCTTCCCTGGCATTGATGTGTTACAGAAAGAGCTGTTAGCACCACGACATACCGAGTCTGCTGTCGACACAGGTTTTACTTTAAGAACAATTTAGCTTCTTCTTCTTCTTCTTCTTCTTCTTCTTCTTCTTTTTCGTTCCTATCGATATTCTTACTTTGGCTCCATTGTTTGTCAAGAAGACTGTGACCCATGCAATGAAGGCACTAATTCAGCGATCAAGACTAATGAAGTTTCCGTCTTGGAGACCACATCACCGTCAAGAGATAAACCGGTATCAGATTATTTGGTCGAACACCAACCATATGAGGATGTAAGTTCTGCTTCCCGGGATAGTCTAGTCCACGATGGTTACCCCAAAATGCTAGAGACTGCGTTCAAAACTTCAACCATGGCGAGATCATCAGATATGGAGAAGCACATGGACTGCAAAACTTCCTATAGTCGATTTGATGGAGAAGATGAGGAAGATAGTTTAATTGAGTCTCCTCCTCAACGAAACAGCGACATGGCTTTCTTAGATCACATCATCCGCTCTCCGGTAGACACTGGTGCAACGGAAAACAGAGATGTCTATGGTTCAGGGGATGACGATTCTCCGGAAACGCAATGAAACAGAGTTGAAATGTTGATCTTGTCTTTTTAAGCATTTTGGTGTCTAGTTCAAACACCGGAATCGCTTTTTGCGAATAGAATTTGTTAATAATGTCTATATATATGTTTTATGCATAATATGTAAATGTTCATGGCCTTGAGCCTTCTCTCGCCGCCAAGCTTCACGACGGTGAGGCTTTTTTGCCCTCTTTATTGCGCTGATCTTCTGTGTTATCATCTCGTTGGTTCCTCTTACTAATTGTTTTTATGAAGCATTGATCTAATGACTCGAGACAATTTCTTACATATGTCTTTTTTTAATCTTTCTTTTCTATCTAAAAAAAGAGATATTTTAGAATACCTCAAATGATTATCGTCAAAGCCTAGTTTCATCTCTCTCTCTCAATGCCTTGCTCGAGCATCGATCACGTCAAGCGTTACACTATCAGTGCCTCGCTGACCAAACAAGCTACGAGAGAAGGCGAACGATGTCACGTTTCAAATTTTTGTAGTGTCGTAGCAAATTGAGTTTATTAAGAAAAACGCTGATGTCACTAATGGAATTTGCTGGAAGTTTGTGAAAAAAACTGATATTTGATCAACTCTATATTCAAAAACAAATAGTTCATTTGAAAAAATTCAGCCAATTCTTCGCTACTCACCCAAATGATATATCAATATACAACTCCCTTTTCAACTAATGCAGACTATGCAGTCAACATTTTACATTTCCATCTTTTCTGTGGCTATATGAAGAAAAAAAGAGAGGTATTTTAGAATACCTCATATGATTTTTATACACAGTAAAACCTCTATAAATTAATACTCAATTAAGAGGTAGCACTGCTTTGTTCTCTTCTCTGTCTCTCTCTCAGTGCCTTTGCCCGAAGCATCGAACACGTCACGCGTTACACTTCACAGTGCCTTCGCAGACCATCAAGCTACTAGAGCAAAGGCAATCACTTGTTCTCATATTTTTTTTAACGACACTTGAGGTTATACGACGTCGTTATAGTTTAAGTAACAAAATCAAAATCAAGTGGTCTTTCTCTACTCTTCCTAACCATCGCATGGAGTTGCTCTCTTCTTCACCGGCTCAGCTTCTGAGACCAAATCTCAGCTCTAGGGCTTTGCTTCCTCCACGAACATCAATCGCTTCTTCTCATCCTCCTCCTCCTCGATTCCTGGTAATGAATTCTCAATCTCAGCATCGTCCATCTATCTCCTGCGCTTCGCCTCCTCCCGGAGATAACGGTTTTCCGGCGATTACCACGGCTTCACCCATCGAATCAGGTTAACTTCTTTAACTATGTAGCCTGAGAATGAAATCTCATTTCACTATTCATTTCCTGATTTCTTAGTTTTTGTTGATTTCAATCAGCTCGAATAGGTGAAGTGAAGAGAGAAACAAAGGAAACAAATGTATCAGTGAAGATTAATTTGGATGGTCATGGAGTTTCAGATAGCTCCACTGGAATCCCTTTCCTTGATCATATGTTAGATGTAACTAAACCTTTCTCCGTATCAATTTGATTTTCTGGGAGTTGAAAATTTCCTCATGTTTGATTATTTTTGACATTGGAAAGAGCTTAAACACTTATGAGTCGGTTCATTTTATATATGTTGTATTGAAATTTTATCAAGTGTTGTTTGTGATTCTTTTGATTAGCAACTTGCTTCACATGGCTTGTTCGATGTACACGTAAGAGCTACTGGTGATACTCACATTGATGATCATCATACTAATGAAGATGTTGCTCTTGCCATTGGAACTGTAAGTAGTGAAGTGCCTTTCCTTTGTCTATCTAGTGAGTTAATAGAGTAGCATTCTTTGGAAGTTTGTAGTTTTGATTGCTATTTTTTGTTTATGTTAGGCTTTGTTAAAGGCACTTGGGGAACGGAAAGGGATTAATCGTTTTGGCGATTTTACAGCTCCTCTTGATGAAGCACTCATACATGTTTCCCTGGTATGATACAATCTGTAAACTTGCTGTTTTATCTATCTAGTTTGGTTGTTCAGTGGTTTGGAGTTTCCGGAAGCAGTTTTGGTTGTTGATGGATGAAAATGTGGCAGGATCTATCTGGTAGACCATATCTTGGATACAACTTAGAGATTCCAACGCAGAGAGTAGGAACATACGACACTCAGGTTCTTCACATTTAGTATTTTAGTATCCAGTTTTTCGGTTTTTCTAGTGTTTTCTTTGTTTGTTAAAATCACTAAATGACTCTTTTCCCATTTAGTTGGTGGAACACTTCTTCCAGTCATTGGTGAATACTTCTGGTATGACTCTTCACATCCGACAGGTATTAGGATTCCAATCTTTCTTAAAGCATACGAGGACAATAACAGAACGTTAATGTTTCATCTGTTGACAAACCTTTCTTGATAAGATTTGATTCATTTCTATTTATTATGACAGCTTGCTGGTAAAAACTCGCATCACATAATAGAAGCGACCTTTAAGGCCTTTGCAAGAGCTCTCCGACAAGCAACAGAGTCTGATCCACGCCGCGGTGGGACAATACCAAGGTTTGACTTTGACACACACTACACATCTCATTCATCATCCACTATTTATTTGCAAAGATTCATGATAACAAAATCCAATTTGGAAAGAAGCAAATTATGGCTGGAAAGATTGTATGTGATAAGAAAACAAGTCTGACGCTTTAGATTTTTGGGCATTTTTGCAGCTCGAAAGGAGTCTTGTCACGTTCATAAGAGGACTTGATGAGCATGGGTCAGTTGTCTGAATGTCTTATGTACAATGTCAAACATGCTGGATCTTTGTTCATTTGCAAAGGTCAATGTATCTAATCTAGCTAATTGATTATTGTTGGTCACCAGGATCTTTTTGCTCTCTCTAGTTCTAGACTTTGTTCACCTTAAGCCAGAGCTCTTTAATCAGGAGTTACTCGTAATCATTTTGTTTTGGTCATGTGTGCACCATTTACGAGTGTCATGCTCGTGATTCATGGAGCTTTCTCTGTATTGTTTGTCATGTTAAAAACTGGTCAATGGTCCATGCTCGTCGTTTCTTTTATGTGTTGCCCTCTTTTGCTCTTGTACAATGAGGCCTATTTGAGAGAAATGGGCTTTATAGGCCCATTTTGATGAAGAAATTAATACTTTAAAAAATCATTTCTTCTCCCGTCTCTTTCGCCATTGTCGTTGATGTCTCGTTCCGCCGCGAGTTCCGTTGGCTCAATAACCGGAGAATCGCCACAGAAGAAACTGCTTCAATCGGCGTCTTCTTCTTCTTCTCTGGCAATACTTCATGACGAAATCGCTGTGAGTTGCTTCGCACGCGTCCCGAGATGTTACTACCCGGCGATTTCACTCGTCTGCAGGAACTTCAGGCGTTTAATGGCTTCGCCGGAGATCTACATCGAACGGTCAGTAATTCGTCGCACTGAAAATATCCTCTATGTTGCAATTAGATCAGAAGCTACAAAAACCCTTAGCTGGTACACACTCAATCTAAAACCCTTTGGAACAACAGAGATTAGCCATAGATTAGTTCCGGTTCCATCATTCCCTTCAATTCCTGGATATGGAACAACTATTATCTCGTCCGGTTCTGAAACTTACGTCATTGGTGGATGCATTGACGGAGAATTAGTCTCTACTGTGTCTGTCATCGATTGTAGATCTCACACTTGTCGCTTCCTCCCTAACATGAAGGAGCCACGTAAATGCGCCGCCGTGGGATTGATCGACGGGAAATTATATGTTGTCGGAGGTTGTAACGCTCCGTCTTTGAGTTGGGTCGAGGTATTCAACTTCAAGAAGCGAACTTGGGAGTCTGTTTTAAGTCTGGATAATGTGGACATGGATGAGCAAATGAACTTCTTTGTGATGAATGATAAGATCTATAGAATAGGTCAGAATACTATGTTTGTTTACGATCCGAAAAAGGGTAGATTCGAGGAAGACTTGGCGTTGGGAAGATTATGGTTCAACGAATCTTGCCCTATAGATAACGTGTTGTACGGCTTTTATTGCATGAACCAAATACTTGCGTACGATTTAGTTGTGGGGATGGGGACAGTCTTCTGGGGTCTTGAAGGTTTACCTGAGGGGCTTCAAAGTTGTACAGGTAGAATGGTGAATCATGGTGGACGACTTGCAATTCTGTTTAAGAAGTCTCCAACAGAAATTTGGCGTACAGAGATTGCAATAGAGAGGGCAGAAGAAGGAGGATATATTAGTGGGAAGTTCTTGTGGTCTAATCATGTGCTTACTTTGACAGATTCCTTCATCATTGAACGAGCTCTAGCTGTAACAGTTTAATTATCCCGCGTGACAAGTGTTATAAAGGTATGCTTCTGACTCAAATATCCTTGGTTTTTGTGATGGAGCATGAATTACCGTTTCAAGTATTTGATAGGAGCTTTTGCTGTTATATCTATTGTATTGCGTTCAGATGACTTTGCAGGAACCAATATCTGATAAAGTTAGTTACGTGTGGATTCGACTGGCGAGCTTGTGAGATATATTAGTTTTAATGGTGTATCGAACTTGGCATTCATATATCGTGTTCTTGTATGTTGCAGCTTCAAACATGAAAAACCTCGCAAGTATTGGAGCAGCTTGGTATGATAAAGATGAAGCAACTTAGTAGCCGTAGTATCTTATAAACTATTGGATGTCCCCATGTCGGTATATAGAACCTATCTTTTGGATCTTTGGGCTAAATGAATGCGAGTACTTTTGCAATTTCTTGCCCTTGTTTATTGCTTGTACAACTCTATCTATGCAACTTTATTGTTTGATCAAATGTTACTAATTGTCTTTACCTATGAATCTCTCTCGTATCACGACTTCTTTGTTTACAAGTCGATTAAACAAATTAAACCAAGCACATCTAAAATGTCTGAATCTAATATACAATAGATTGGTACTTGGAGCGAATCTTGGAAGATGTTTTGGATTTTGCATAAATTTATTGATGTGTAAAGTTGATTAACCTTTTGATGAAGTATTCATCTTTAAGGTTGGTGATTTCATTGTTTTGCAGTCGATCAATGTGAATACTGTTTGAAAAACTTATGTTTTGGAGAATGAGAATCAATAAGAGCATATTCCTCTATCAAATTTATCGAAACCTAAAACAGTCTTGATGCTTTAACCAGTCTGACATATTTTACATGGAGACAATTTGATAAACCCCCGGAAGCTGATACTAGTCTAGTAGTCAGCTTCGTAAAAAAAAACACATATTATAACTTACAACTTACATTTGATCTGAATGATTCTCGTTGAAAAGAATTCTTGAAATATTTATGATAATGCTTGATATATGCTCTCAGAACTTTGATAGATTCTGGTGATATGTTTTTAGCCTTTTGTGCTTTTTTTCCCTTTTCTTTTACCCTTCTCGCAAAGTGGTGATTGATTTTGTGGCCAGCCAATGATATCCCCTTTTGTTATCTTTAAGTCACATGCCAAAGAGCTATTCAGAGTTCTATGGTGTTTTCTAGAGTAACGAAAGTGGTAGGGAAGAGTATCTCGTGGGAATGGTTTGCCTTAATATTTGGTTAATTGGTGGCTATCTTGGTCATAGGCTATATATGCCTTATTAGGTCATTGTTTTTTTTTGCGCTCAAAGTTTCATATATTTGTGTTGGTGACTCTAGATTTAGTCTTATGGATTAACATGAAAATATAATCATATATACGAAGTAACTTTTGCCTGAAGTTTCACTTTTGCTAAATAATATATTGTCTCACAACGTTCTTGCTATATATATATCTTCTCAAATACATGGCCTGAAATGGTATAATTATTGTTTCATATTTAGTAGTCCAAGATAAAAGACAGAAGAAGTGTTATGAATTATGAATGTTTGCTTTTATCATATATGAGATTATAACCGTCATCATTGACAATTAGGACATGGATATATTAATTTTACACATAATGATTAAAAGCTTTAGATTATGCAGTGTCTTAATCATGTTGCTATATAAGGTTAGGCCAAGATTCATGTCAAATCACTGCATACTCTGCACGACTTTAGATCATTATGATCCCTTGTGAATTTGAACCCTCCTAATCTCTCTTATCCCTTTTAAATATCATGTTCCCTTAGCCCATTCCTGTTTCAACATGCGGGGAGAAAACTAATCACGTTAACTCCAAACAATCAATTATTGTTGTAGTTGTCATTTGTCAACTCTATTATCCAAAAAGTGAAATATTTCGTTTCATTCGCTTTGTTTTATCTTGTCACAATCTTTGTAAGTAAGGCTATAATTCAGTATCCTCACATATCCGTCGTTAAAAACATATATTTTCCCATAATAGGACTAAAAAAAAACATATATTTTCCATAATAGGATATCTTCAATGTTGTGGACTTGTGGTCCAATACTGTGATATGGAACATTATCTTGTGCTTCTTTTGGGTTTTGTTAAATGTTAACGTATACGATAACTAGCTATATATAGAAAATGAGATTCCTACGTCGAAAATAAAATACGTACGTTACTTTATGTTCTTATAGTTAATGATGGTTAGTGCGTGGTTAAAATGTTCACCTTATCAATTGAGTGCTCGAAGTTTAAATCTTTCTACTCTGATTTAAATTATGGTTGGCAATTTTAGATGAGATGACAAAAATACTTGACTCTTCTACAAAATACGATGAACACAAAAAAGAAAAAATTTATGATGAAAAATAAAAGATAAAATTAAAATATTGAATTATCTTCACCTATTCTTTTTAAAAGAAAGTTTTTTAACACTTCTGTAAGATTATCAACATGCATGTCTTTGCGCTTCAACGAGAAGAAAGGAGAACAAAAAAAATCACGAGTATTAGTCTGAATTTGGTTCTGAATCTTTTGGTCATATATTTGATTAAATTATGTAATATGTAAAAACACAAATAATTAGTGTAAAAAGGTTTTGTGCTTACCTAATCATCACGTCTACAAACACAAATATTGGGCCCAACACTCCAACGCATGCCTATTTCATTACACCATCTACAAGTTCTTCTCCACAAATGTACTTTCATTTTTTTTCTTGGCAACAACATTCTCTTTTTTTTTTCTTTTTTTCAAAATATACGTTTTACTACAAAATTAAAATTTCGTAAAGTACAATTTTGCATACATTTATGCCGGCAATGCTTCACTGTCTTCTGACTCAACGCATGTGGTGGTCACCCACCGATTTTCTCCTACCTTTTCCTTTTTCTGGTTCACTTAAACCGATACAAATTTCGGTTTACCACAACTTTTCTAAAAATACGCGTTCTCCGCTCACGTTAGCAACAACCAATCGGGAGTTTGGTGCTATTGCTGCCGTCATAAAAGTACGCAGGCACACAAGGCGCACTCTAGATGGCTGTCATAATCGCGCCATAGTTACAGACGCCATTACACGTGTCATTCTTCTGACTAATCCACGTCATCCTCCTCCTCTTATACTATTGCCATTTTTAGGTTTTCCTGCAAAACAAACAAATCAGTCCTTCTTCTTCACTTTTGTTACCTTCTTCTCTGCAAAATCGACTAAAGTTTTGAGTTTCTTCACCGTACGATTAACCGGAGATGGAGTCTTCTCCCGATCCAGGAGAGTTGATTAAGTCGTCTCAGCCGAGTTTCTTTGAGTTTCAGAAGCAGGCGTCTCTAATGACGAGCTGCAATCTTCTATGGAAAGAGCTCTCTGAGCATTTCACTTCCATGGAGCAAAACCTGATGAAGAAATCTGAAGCTCTGAGACAGATGATTGAAACCCTAGATAATCAAACGCAGAGCTCGATTGAGTTACTCAAGCATCGTGAGGTGACTATAGACCACAGCGTCGAGATCGCGGAGGGGAAAGTTGAGGAACGCGTTAGAGCGGCGTTGGATTCGCTGGAGAAAGCTAGAGACTGTGGTGATGAAGATACCGGAGAAGTCGACGACGGCGACGGGCTTTTATCGGCGCTGAAGTCGCTTTGTTTGAAGATGGACGCAAGAGGATTTTGGGGGTTTGTGATTGCGAGGAAGAAGGAATTGGAGAATCTCCGGTCACAGATTCCTGTGGCGTTGGTAGATTGTGTGGATCCGCCGAAGTTAGTACTTGAAGCTGTATCTGAGGTTTTTCCGGTGGATAAAAGAGGTGGTGGAGAGAAAGTGAGCAATGATTTTGGATGGGCTTGTGTTGTGATTCTGGAGAGTTTGATTCCAGTTATGGTTGATCCAGTGATGGGGAAGTCTCGGCTACTTGTAACTCCTAGCGTTAAGGAGAAAGCTAAAGAGATTGCTGAGACGTGGAAGGCTAGCTTGGAAGAGAGAGGAGGGATTGAGAATGTGAAAACACCTGATGTTCATACGTTTCTGCAACATCTTGTGACTTTTGGGATTGTGAAGAAGGATGATCTAGCTCTTTATAGGAAACTTGTGGTTGGTTCAGCTTGGCGTAAACAGATGCCAAAGCTTGCTGTTTCAGTTGGTTTGGGCGACCAAATGCCTGGTAATCTTTCTTCTTTACCTTTGATTACCATTAGATGTTTTTAGCTATATATTGGGGAAGCACAAGTTGTTGTCTTTTGTCATGGGAATCTGTGAGTAGTATCTGAAATGGAAAATGATGGTTTTTGGGTTGTTATGGCTTCACACAGATATGATTGAAGAGTTGATAATCAGGGGACAACAGCTTGATGCGGTTCATTTCACTTTTGAAGTTGGTCTTGTACACTTGTTCCCTCCTGTTCCTTTGCTCAAAGCTTATCTGAGGGATGCAAAGAAAGCTACAGCTTTAATCACTGATGATTCCAACAATTCTGGCCGATCTGCGGTACTTTCCTCCATTTGTGTTACTCGTTTTCTTTGCTGGATCCATTTGCAGGGATCTGTTTCTTCTGCACTCGCTTACCAATGTATGTGTGTATTTTTCTAGCATCTTGTGGCGCGCAAAGAGCAATCAGCACTTAGAGCAGTCTTAAAATGCATAGAAGAATACAAACTCGAGGAAGAATTCCCACCCGAGAATCTCAAGAAGAGGTTGGATCAGCTAGAGAAGACCAAAACCGAGAAGAGAAAACCAGCCGTGATTCCCGCCAACAAGAGAACCCGAGCAAGCTACAGCGGTCCAATGCCACCAGCCAAAGCAGGGCGTATCACAAACGCTTACGTCTCCTCTTTCCCACCGCCTCCACCAACATTCATCAGATCCCAAAGTCACTCACCTCAATACGGTGTACCAGCATACACCACATCCCCACCTACCATCTACAGCAACAGGAGCCCTCCATACCAATACTCACCCGAGGCGGTTCATGGTTCTTACCAAACCTCTCCGGTCAGTTATCCGACAGCATATGGTACCTACTGCAGTCCGGTGGCTGCTCCACCCCCTCCAGTTTACCATCCTCACCCGCACCACCACCACCATATTCAGCATGCTTACTACTGATTAGACAATGACAAAGGAAAAAAGAAGATGGTAAGTAACCAACCACTGATCTCTGGTGTCTACGTTTTGTCTCTACCTCGTTTTTGTTGTAATCTCTCTTTTTTTATATCGTATCATTTGTAGCTAACACTCTCACTCTTTCTGGTTCTGAATTAGTCTACCCTTGTGTGTTTATTAATCTAAATTATACATATCTATTCACTTTCCTAATGTTTCAATCAACGAATTTAGTTCAGTACTTAATAGATTCATCTTAAACCAGGAATGTTTCACTGTGATTATGTTATGTATCACTGTTTGTATTGGCTCATTGAAATCAAGATTTCGAAGTCTCATAGCAAGATTCGTTACAAAGTGTTCGTATTACACCAAAAAAAAGACTTCTTTAGTCTAAATCAAGAAGATGATTAGTCGTTGGCAGTGGCGAGCTGGAGAGACAAGAGTTCTTCCTCAGGGATCATCTTAATGTGACAATCAGAAGTTGGATACGAAGCACATAGAAGCGTGTAGCCACGTTCAACCACATCATCACTTAGCATCCCACCACTTTGATCCACCGTTCCGGTCACGAGTTTCGCTGGACAAGTCATACAAACACCGAGATTGCAGTCGTAGGGAACGTCAAGGCCAGAGTCAAGAGCCTTAGATAGAATCGTCTCGTCTGGTTCGACTTCCAATTCAGTCGTCTTTCCGTCGTGCTCTACCACCACTTTATATGCCCGAGCTATGATCCTTCCGGTGGTGAGAAAGTTCCGGCGGTTTGTTGTTGTTGAGAGTGTTGCGTTACGGAGTGGGAAGGAGAAGGAATTGGAGAGATAAGGTTTAGGGAGAGAGATTGTAGAAGTTTGAGTCGGGAGAGGAAGAGTCGCCATGAGAGACAGAGAGACGGAGACAAAAGAGTTTTTGTGTCAAGTGAGAGTGATGACTGTTTGTGGTGAATACGGAGATAAGGTTGATCATCGGTTGTAGATAGTGGTGGGACATAAAAACCGAAAACCGACTTAAACCGAAATTCATTAATGCATTAAACCGAATTAACCAAGATCTAATAAAATGAATTTTAAAATTTTAATTATATTCGTAATTAAGGGAAATATTTTTTCCAAAACAGTTTGAACAAATAAATTCAGTATTATTTTTCCATACTCAAAACTCCAAATCGGACTAACTGAAAAAAAGAAACCGAATGTTCAAACCCCAGTTATGGAAAATATTAACCGGACTTAATACGGATATGACCAAATCAGACCGAGAAGTAGTAATTCTGGTGACCAACCACCGCGTTTTTCTAAATTGATAGCGTGTGCCATGTGACTGACACCAAAGAGATCATATATCTCATCATTCGAAGATTTTATTCCATACAACCGATTTTCTCCATTTTCTTCAAAACGATTCGGGTCAAGGTTATTGACTTTCTCATTCAGGTATCATCTTCTTCCTCGTCCCATACTTTTTGATTCACTTGCTTATTCCTCTGCCGGTTTCGATTATATTTGTTTGGATCGGATAATTGTATGGGCTTAAGCTTATTTCGCTGTTAAATCTGTTGATTTGGTGTTAAGAGTGTTGTATAACTGGATTGGTGCTCATACATCTGGAGATTTATGTTTGATGATTTTGTATGATGTGTTTTTGGTTTGAGGATGATTTATTCCTTTGGTCTTACTTTTCTCTTTTTGTGAATTTAAGCAGTGAAGCTTGAATCATGGCCTCGAGAATTGCTAAAGATGTGACTGAAGTAAGGCTTTCAAGTTCTTTCACTGTTCATTTCACGAAGGAGTGAGCTTTGTTCCATGTTCATGTATTGATTGATTCTATTTGGCAGTTGATTGGGAACACTCCATTGGTGTATTTGAACAATGTTGCTGAAGGATGTGTTGGTCGTGTTGCTGCTAAGCTTGAGATGATGGAACCGTGCTCTAGCGTCAAAGACAGGTTTCTTCTCTAGTCCAGAAACTATGTGTTGTTTCTCGCTTCGAGTTTCGGTTTTGTGAAGACCTTGTACTTTGTTTATTTCTGCAGGATTGGTTTTAGCATGATTTCTGATGCAGAAAAGAAGGGTCTTATCAAACCAGGAGAGGTCAGTTTCGATTATCTGAATCTTCAAACCACTATTTTGTTTTTGTTTTCATTGTTTCTGACTTTTTGTTTGTTCTTTAGAGTGTGCTGATTGAGCCAACAAGTGGAAACACTGGAGTTGGGTTAGCATTCACGGCAGCTGCCAAAGGCTACAAGCTTATTATTACAATGCCAGCTTCTATGAGTACTGAGAGAAGAATCATTCTCTTAGCTTTTGGAGTTGAGTTGGTTTTAACTGACCCAGCTAAGGGCATGAAAGGAGCTATCGCAAAGGCGGAAGAGATTTTGGCGAAAACACCCAATGGTTACATGCTTCAGCAGTTTGAGAACCCTGCCAACCCTAAGGTATGCTTATTATTTACTATTGCTTTAGTGTATCTGTTTTTGTCTGTTTTTGAACCATATTAAGTCGATGGAATTTCACTGTCAAATGCAGATCCACTATGAGACTACGGGACCTGAGATATGGAAAGGCACTGGTGGCAAAATCGATGGCTTTGTTTCTGGGATTGGTACTGGTGGTACCATTACAGGTGCTGGGAAGTATCTTAAAGAACAGAACGCAAACGTCAAGGTGAGAGCTCCATCTTTTCGAACAACTGGCTTTGTTATCTAAGTGACTAAGTGGTGTGTCTTTGCACGGTTTCTCATTTTGTTTCCTCTTCTGTTAGCTGTATGGAGTGGAGCCAGTTGAAAGTGCTATTCTATCCGGTGGGAAGCCAGGTGATTTTGGTTCCCCCTGCGTTTATTACGATAACCATGCATGCATGTTCCTCGTTTCTCGGTTTGCCTCATGTCTTATTTTTTATCCTCGGAGTTTCCTAACACATGATGTTTGCTGAAAATATCAAGGTCCTCACAAGATTCAAGGGATAGGAGCTGGTTTTATACCAAGTGTATTGAATGTTGATCTTATTGACGAAGTTGTTCAGGTAAGACTGCTTTTCGATATTATCGACTGATAGCAAAACACAATTGAATGCAAGAGAGCTTCATTTCTTACTTGACTCTCTCCATTTTCCTGTAACGCTTTCAACAGGTTTCAAGTGATGAATCCATTGACATGGCAAGGCAGCTTGCTCTTAAAGAAGGTCTTCTTGTAAGTGTTTCACATTTCACAACAAAAAGCTATCTCCATCAGAATTACAACTTCGTTCTGTTTCTAAAAACAAAAGCTATACTGTAGGTGGGAATATCATCCGGTGCAGCAGCTGCTGCAGCAATTAAACTTGCACAGAGGCCAGAAAACGCTGGGAAGCTATTTGTGGTAAGCTCTTTGATTCTATCATCACCCCAAAGCCAATAAGCTCTGATTACATAACCCGGATTTCTTTCTGATTCTGATGTAAACGAAATCAACTGAATTATTTTACAGGCGATATTCCCGAGTTTCGGGGAGAGGTATCTATCAACGGTACTTTTCGATGCGACAAGGAAAGAAGCGGAAGCCATGACCTTCGAGGCTTGAACATTCTCCATTTCTTCTTAAGAGACGCCAAAATAAAAGAGATGTTCAGTTTCTCCTATAGAGACTCTTCATCTTTAGTTACATTGCGTCTTTGCTTCCATCTGTATCTTCTCTTGTGTGCCAATAAAAGTCAAACTAGATTTTCTCTGTTTCTTTTGTGAACCACTTGCTTGTTAATGAAGTTTAAATTTGCTATGTAACTTTGTTCATAAGTATCATACTGTTTCATGATCAAAACTAAACCAACATAACCCAAGTCAATATTTCAGGCTAAATATAAGATTAGGATAAGAAGAAGGTAATGCTCAAAAGGAGTGATTCCGATAATTCTCTTTATCATCATCTACACAAATCAACAATGTTTCGATTTCTCATTGCAATCACTAAAAATTGTACACACAAATTTTACCATTTTCAATTCACAGGATCAGCTGAAGAAGTCTTGAACACCTCTTCCGATGAACACTCGATCAGAGAGTTCAGCCAAAAGGAAATTGACAGTGAGCAAGACGACGCTAGAGCCAGCGATAACACCGAGCACGACGCCGGTAGTTCCGAGAACTTTCTGAAACGCCGGCCACTCAATCTCCTTCACTTCCTCCGCAACTCCACTAAGAAACTCGTTCTTCCCTTTCTCTTCCTCCGCCGTTTTCCTCTGCTCCATCGCTGCTTTTATCTCTGCTCCTATCGCGCTAATCTCCACTTCCTTATCTTCTCCGCTTCCACTCTCTTCCGCCGGTGACGGAGTCGCTTCTGATTCCGATTCAGATCCAGCTGTATCTCGTCTCTGTTCTATAGCCTTAGCCACAAAACACGCCGATTTCCTCAGATTACTCGTCGTCATAGTTCTTATCTCAGTGTAAACCGGAAATACACGGAGATTAGACAGTGACGGTTTTGTATCCCGGAGACTCCTGGTTATTCCGGTGACCGGCGGCGAGAATTGTGCGGTTAGTGACATTTTTCGAAATTGGGAACTTTTTTAAGTTTTCTCAATTTTAGATTTGTGGATAATTCAGATATCTGAAGACTGAAGTAAATGATCAGATACAGCAATGAGTATAGTAAGAGTTGCTACAATTATTATGGGCCTTATAAAGCCCAAATATTTATTTGAAAAAATTTAAATTTAGGATAAAAAATGCTCTGGCGACGGCGACGGAGAAAGTAACCAGAGGAGCGTATCGGCGAAAGCAGAGACGATGAATCTGTGAGTATGTTTCGGATTCAAATAGAGATAACAGAATAACAGTTCGTGCAAGTATTCTCTATCGGCGACGACGTCTCTCGTTAAATCTCTAGCTTCCACCATCTCTCTCATCGATCTTCCGAAATCTCTGTACGGATCCGGTGACTCTATGTGCTTCATTATCGCCGTCCCGCCGCTTAAAAGCTTCGAAACGGAGGTGGTGGTTTCGTCTTCTTCTTCTTCTTCGCGGCGGTTAGTGGAGAACACCCCGGCGGGGTTCTCGGAACTGTGACGGCGGTGGAGGGGAGAAGAAACAGAGAGCTGATCGTAAAGAGAGTTGAAGTTGTTGATGAAGATTGAGGGAGTGTGATGAGGATGAGATTGAGCGTTGTGATTTGATACGATGATCGGAGAGGAAGGAATCGACGGTGAGAGACCACCGGAAGAGGAGAAACAGAGGTGTAGCTTCTTCCTTAGAAAATTAGACATTTTTGGTTTGTTTAGTTTTTAATCAAATGTAATTAAGGAGGCAATGCTTATTTATACATGCAAAAATACGTGTATTAAGACTTAAGAGGAGGTCACGTAGTGAATGCAATGTCCATAATGTAGCTGGATCCAATTTTTTTATATGTTTTTATAACGCGGATTTTACCAAGTCTTGAAATTAGAAGATTTTGATCATAATCGACTAAGTTTATAGTACAAAGATATAAATAAATGTTAAGCCTAAACTAATAAAGATTACCAATAATCCTTACAAGAACATATCCCATCTTTAAACCGATGAAACCGGTTATTGTCTCTCACAATGATCTCTCGTTTAACACTCCCAGAGACAAACTTGAAGAAGCTGTGGCAATCTCCGCAGATTCTAAGGTTCTTGGTGATTCTGATTGGGACACTGAGTGGTAAAGATAACAATCCAAATGCTAGAGCCAGTTTCTCACTGTGGTGCGAGACTTCTGCTGCTTTTTCTTCTTCCTCCAGATCGTAAAGCGAGAGTTTCAGGTCGGGTTTGTACCCTGCAGCTTCCATTTCGTTCCTTAGCTTGGCCAGCGTTGTTTGAATTTCTTTGTTCAGTATGTGGGATCTGTCCTTGGCTTGAAAGGCATGGACTTGGTTCTTCACTGTGATCCAACTGTATCCGGCTCCTTTCTTGATCCCTACGCCTTTCAGCTCCTCTCTTACGGTGTTGGCTTCCGCCCACCTATCATTGATTAGTTATAATATAGTTAGATCATAAGTAACTGAAGACAAAATAAATGGTTGGTCTCCCCTGCTTCATGTTTAACACAAGTTTCATCTATTTAAAACTCGATTCAGATAATGCTCAGATACTCCTAGTTTTGTAGTCTTTCTTCTAAACATTTGGGTGGCTCTTGTTTACAAAGCATCGTGTGGCTTCTTTTGAATTGATTAGAATATGATTTCAACCTAACAAGATGAATAAAAATTGAATAGAATCAATGCGGTTCATTTACCTCCCAGCCGCTGCAAACGTATTGGAAAGCAGAACGTGGTTGCCTGAATCCTTAGGGTCGAGTTTGAAAAGGTTCTCAGCTGCTAGTAATCCCAGCTGTGGCTTACCATGCATCCTACAAGCATTCTGAAGAGCACCCCAAACCGAAATTGTCGGTTGAATTGGCATTTTCTTTATGAATTCATAAGCCCGTTCTACCATTCCCGCTCGCCCTAGCATGTCCACGATGCATGAATAATGCTCAGCCCCTGGCTCAATGCCATAAGTACTCCTCATCGAATCAAATATCTTCATACCATTTTCCACAGCCCCTGCTCTACTACAAGCGGAAAGCAAGGACACAAAAGTCATATAATTTGGAGTTGGACCACATCCACGTGGTGCCATTTCTTCAAATAAAGCCAATGCCATATCAACCTGACCCTGATGAGCATATCCTCCGATCAATGAATTCCGAGTCACTAAGTTCTTCTCAGGCATCTCATCAAACGCTTGTTCTGAATCTTCTATACATCCACATTTTCCATACATGTCAACGAGGGCACTTCCAACAAATATAGTCCTTTCAACACACGCCTTCACAGCGTGAGCATGTATCGATCTTCCCAACTCAAGACCAGCCATACCAGCACACGCACTCAGAACACTTGATATCATAAAATCAGAGGTCTCAACAATATCCTTCCTTGAGCGTAAATATAATACAGACGCCTTCTCATCCTCATGATTCTGCACATATGCAGCAACCAATGAACACCAAGAAACAGCATTTTTAGTTCCCATTTCAGTAAAGATAATCTCACTGCTACGTATCTGCTTACACTTTCCATAGAAATCAATCAACCCATTGCAAACAGAGACGTCTGTATCAAACCCACTTCGTAACACAAGCCCGTGTAACTGCATTCCTAGATTCAAGTGTAACCAATCCGAACAAGCATTAAGGAAAGCACAAAAAGTTATCGAATTCGGGTGCCCATCAATCCTTCTAAACTCAATAAACGCTTCAATAGCTTCCCTAGGCCTTCCATCAGTCACAGAGTTAGATATAAAAGCATTCCAAGTTTCAAGGTTCCTCTCAGGAATTTCATCGAACAACTTCCGTGCATCATCTCTAAGCCTAGTTTTGCAATACATATCAAAAGCACTACACCCAACAAACACATCAAGTATCCTACCACACTTCACAGCAAGCGCATGAATCTGCTTCCCAGTAACGGGTAAACGCAGAGAAGCCACAGCTTTAAAAGCACAAGGGAAAGTGAAGTCATTTGGAACAACACCTTCTCGTCGCATCTCGAAGAATTCAACCAAAGCGGTGGAGAAATGACCGTTCTGAGCAAGTCCGGAGATAAGTGAAGTCCAAGAGACGACGTTTCGTGCAGGAGTGAGTCGGAGAACGAGTCGGGCTGATTCCGGATGGTCGAGTTTTGAGTACATGTTGATGAGATAGTTCGCGAGAAACGGAGGTGGTGGTGAATCGAGGGTTTTGACGATTCTTGCGTGAACGACGCGACCCAAACGCATGGAACTCGCGGAGATTGCATTCTTGAGAAGTAACCCAAGTGCGTCCGCGGAGAGGAGGCTCATAACTAACGCCGGTGATCGGAAAGGTCATAGCTTTCAAGTCGGTGAAGAAGAAACATTGAACGGTATAATCGTAATTTCAATCTTCATCTGTGTAAACAAAAACAAACTAAAAGGGTATAACTGTTATTCCACCTCTGTTTGTAGGACTAATCTGATCGAAAAGAGGATATATAAGAAACGAATGAGTTTGATAAATTTGTAATCTGTTGTAGTTGAAGCATAAGATCGGCTACTCTGTTCTTGACTCTCCAAAGTTCGTATCTTTATCTGCATTCTGGAGAAATTTCTAATCAACTTAACTTTTAATTTGTGTGGGTTTGTTCCCTTAACATTGTTATAGATTAGAATTCATCCTTTGCTTTGTTTATTTGGGTGTTTATCTATCGCAGGAATTAGGGTTTTTGGTCTGCTTCGATGGATATGGATCAAGAGATAGGTCAAAATTCTCCTGGGTAAATTCAATTCATTAAGAACTATCAATATGTTTACACTTCTGTATAGGTTTCTCTGCATTGATTCTAGGAAACTTTGAGTCATGATCGATTTTGTTTTGTTATTGGGAATAGAGTAATGAATATATGTGATTATAACTGCAAAGCAATTAGTTAAGTTATGTTATTTGATTCAATCACATTTATGAATCTGCACAGATTTGATGGTGAATCAGTAGTGTCAATGAGTAATAGAAGCAAGGAGACTGAACCAGTCCCGGTTGAGAATGACTATTATCGGGAAAACGGATTCAACAGTGATGGTGATGGTGATGATGTGAAGGTTAATGGTGACAGAAGCTCCTTCACTGATTTGAATCAACTCCCGGCGATTCCGCCAGCTTCTAGTGGTCAAGGTTTGCCGTTTGCACCTGTCGATTTCCCGAGCCCCGGCGATGTTTGGACTTGGAGAGTTGGGAGGAGAGTGAATAATGCCGGGTTCCATAAGGATCGCTTACTCATTCTCCCGGAGAGGCTTAAGGGCAAGAATGTACCCAAATCTTTTGCAAGCAAAAACACTCTTTCGCGTTATCTCGAAACTAGTTTCCCTGATATGGATGCTAATGCATTCTTTGCATCTTTTACCTGGAACATTCCGGCTTTGTTTCAGCCTGCAGAAAGAGGTAGCAACTAACACTCTTCTGTTGCGTCAGCCATAAAACTCTATCTGCAACACATGAATGATGTTTCTTTTTTTCTGTAGTTGATGCTGCGTCTCTGTTTGAAGAGACATCCAAAGAAGGACAGAATCAAGATGAGGATGCTGAGGATGTAAAAAAAGAAGGATCAACTTCGCGTTACAGCCAGAGGAAGAGAAAACAGGTGCAGATACAGACTAATGAACCTAAAGCAACTCCGCGAGCTAGCAACAGGAAAAAGACAGCCACAACAACACCAGCTGCTGAACATAAGTCAGCTCGGGAATCTTCCTCGAAACGTTACACAAGACAGCAACAAGGTGATGTGTTTGACTTGACTGAAGAAAACAAGGAATCAGATGCAAAGAAAGGCAGCAAGAGGATGAAGAAACGCAGAGGTAACTATGCAGACGAAGAAGAAGAAGAAGAGGCTTTTGTTCCGCATATCTATGTTTCTTCTATGAACGGTGTCATTGCAGTCTCTCACCCTCCTGTGGATATAAACCCAGAAGAGTTTGACAGTTATCTGAACTCTCTAGAGAATCTTCTTCAGCAACAGCCTTCAGAAGCAGGACAGGAGTCTTCATCATCACTTCCCGTTAGTGCAAGCTCTCCAGTGAGAGATTACGAATGGACAGAAGCTCGAATGAAGCTTTCATCGCTTCTGGAGAAAGATTTCTCTTCCTTGTTCATGTCTAATGAAGCTACGGAGATGGCAAGCTTGGCAGCTAAACTCAAGAAAGATCCAAGCCTATCAGCTGAAGAAATAGTGAGGTTGAAGCTAATCGAAGAAATTCCAACTTTCAGCGAAGTTTTTCAAGAGAACCAAAGCATGATAGTAGAAGCAGATAGGTTCTTCTCCGCTCTCGAGCTTAACAAAGCGAAGGTCGCATCTCTCAAGTACGAATACAGCGACTTAAAGGACAAGCTAGGCAATATCCAAACGGAAGTCGATAGAAACTCAGAGACAATCCGTCAAATTGACGAGCAAATCGCTCAGCTTCAAGCTAAACGAACCGAGCTTACCCGCTGCATCAGTAACAAGGGGAAAGAGAAGGTTGATCTAATCTTTGGTCAGAAGATGGTAGCGAACTCAATCCCTAAAGTGGTTCAAGAAGTTCAAGCAGCTAACTTGAAGAAACCTGAATGGGAAATGAAGAAAGACAATGCTCTTAAACGTGAATCAGAGATCCTCAATAAATTTGCCCCTCTCAAAGGATTTTATCTCTAAAACTAAAACCAATTGATGTTACGTTACATAAGGCAAAACCTACTCTGTATCCATATTTTCATAAAGAAACAAAAAGATCTTAACTTTGATAACCATTAGATAAAAAAAGTCAAGATTTTTCTCATTTGATCACAAACACATTAGATTACTGTACAAGCACTATCAAATCTCTACCATTGTCTTCAATCTTAGGCACAGTGACAATCAATTCTCCATCGCCGTCGCAATCCACGGTAACGAGCTCAGGCCTAGTTGATTCCGGTAGCCTGAAACGCCACACGTCAAGCTCAAGCTCATCAAGCGACAAACCAAGAGACGATGAACCATTGGTTCTCACAAGAATCTTGGTCACACCAGGATGAATCTCAACCATGTAAGCCCTCACACCTCCTCCTCCTCCCCCGTCTGTTTCCGCGACGAACCTGAAGCAGTCATGACTCTCTTCAACAGCCACGTCAGCGTCTGACTTCAAGGGCAGCTCTAGAACACGGCTGAAGATATGTGGGAGACGACGGAGCTTCTTTCCGGGTTCTCGGGTCGGATCACGAGCGTGATGGATCAGATTGTTGTTATTTTCGTTTCTGGGTAATGGGTGGATTTTCATGGGTCTTTTTTTTTTGGGTGTGAGAGTGATAAGAAGCGAATGGGTCAAAATTAATAGGAGAAAAGATGAGGAATCTAATATAAAGTGATCACCTTTTTGGTGGGAATCAAAATTGCCAGAAAGCTACGGCTCTGTATAACGACTTTGAAATTTGGATTTCTGATCCAACTTTGGGATTAGAACTAGGCAATGATTAAGTGATGATTTAAGAAATGGATAAACAAAATTTGGTTGACGAAAACAGTAAGCTGCGAATGGAGCCAACCAACAGACTGAGAGAAAGGTTTTAAACTGTACATTTTTCGTCAAAACATAGGGAAACCCCCCTCCCTTCCAAAAAAAAACATTTACGTAACTTTTATTTATCCGTTTAATATTTACATTATTAAATATTTCTAAACAATATCTTTCCTAACTTTTATGTTTCTTAAACATAATCGTTGTATTTGCAAGAATATTGCCCTTCAATAGTTACTTCTACGCACAAAAACCTTCGAATATAAGTATTGACGATTTATTATGAAATTTAGACTTTTTTATATGATATGTAAACAATAAAAGTGAATTATTTATAATCTTTATAAAAAAAACTACTTATGAAATCGTATGATATAATAAAGTTAGCAATCTTGTGACAAAATTAATTTTTTTTTGTATATGTCAAAATCATCCTATACTCAATTTGATAATTTAAATATCAGTAATATGGAATATGGATGTAGAAATTGATAAAATTCAACTGTATCAGATATTATAGAAATTCTTTAAACATTTTTTTGTTTGGTATCAGCAATTCAACTGTATCAGTCTATCAGATATGATATAAACTGTTTTCAGTAATACTTATTCAATTATTTTCTTTGGTATCAATATTTTTTAAAAGAATATATCGATTTATGTGTTACGTGTGATGATGATTCTTTTAAATTCAATTGTATACGCCGATGACACTTCCGCCGCCAATAGCGTCAACGGCCGCGAATACAATTCTAGAGAAACTCTCATTCTGCAAATCACTCAACCACATCAAGCAACTCCATGCTCACATCCTCCGTACAGTGATCAACCACAAACTCAACTCCTTTCTCTTTAACCTCTCCGTCTCTTCTTCCTCTATCAATCTCAGCTACGCTCTCAATGTCTTTTCATCTATTCCCTCTCCGCCTGAATCCATCGTCTTCAATCCATTTCTCCGGGATCTATCTCGTTCCAGTGAACCTAGAGCGACGATTCTGTTCTATCAGAGGATTAGACATGTTGGTGGTCGTCTTGATCAATTCAGCTTCCTTCCGATTCTTAAAGCAGTTTCCAAAGTCTCGGCCTTGTTCGAGGGTATGGAGCTTCACGGCGTTGCGTTCAAGATTGCGACTTTGTGCGACCCTTTTGTTGAGACTGGTTTTATGGATATGTACGCGTCTTGTGGTAGAATTAACTACGCGCGCAATGTGTTCGACGAAATGTCGCATAGAGATGTTGTTACGTGGAATACTATGATTGAGAGGTTAGGATCATAAACAGAGTGAAATGTTGTTTAGTGTTTTCTTTTTTAAAAGTTGTTAACTTTAACTTTTTTGTAGGTATTGCCGATTCGGTCTTGTAGATGAAGCCTTTAAGCTTTTTGAGGAGATGAAGGATTCTAATGTGATGCCAGATGAAATGATTCTCTGTAACATTGTCTCTGCATGTGGTCGTACTGGGAATATGAGATATAACAGAGCTATTTACGAGTTTTTGATAGAAAATGATGTTAGGATGGATACTCATTTGTTGACTGCTCTTGTTACTATGTATGCTGGAGCTGGTTGTATGGATATGGCAAGGGAGTTTTTTAGGAAGATGTCAGTGAGAAACTTGTTTGTTTCGACTGCCATGGTTTCTGGGTATTCAAAATGTGGGAGACTCGATGATGCTCAGGTTATATTTGACCAAACGGAAAAGAAAGATTTGGTGTGTTGGACCACAATGATTTCGGCTTATGTTGAAAGTGATTATCCTCAAGAAGCTTTAAGAGTTTTTGAGGAAATGTGTTGCTCTGGGATCAAACCTGATGTGGTTAGCATGTTCAGTGTTATATCTGCTTGTGCTAACCTTGGTATTCTGGATAAAGCGAAATGGGTTCACAGTTGCATACATGTTAACGGGTTGGAATCAGAGTTGTCAATAAATAATGCCCTCATTAACATGTATGCGAAATGTGGAGGTTTGGATGCAACAAGAGACGTGTTTGAGAAGATGCCAAGGAGGAATGTAGTGTCGTGGAGCTCTATGATCAATGCGTTATCTATGCATGGAGAAGCCAGTGATGCACTTAGCTTATTTGCCCGAATGAAACAGGAAAATGTCGAGCCCAATGAAGTCACTTTTGTAGGAGTTCTCTATGGTTGTAGCCACTCAGGACTAGTTGAAGAAGGTAAAAAGATCTTTGCATCAATGACTGATGAATACAATATTACTCCAAAACTTGAGCATTATGGATGCATGGTGGATCTCTTTGGCCGAGCTAATCTCTTACGAGAAGCTCTTGAGGTTATAGAATCAATGCCAGTAGCGTCTAATGTAGTCATATGGGGATCACTGATGTCAGCTTGTAGAATCCATGGTGAGCTTGAGTTAGGCAAATTTGCAGCCAAACGTATCCTCGAGCTGGAGCCTGATCATGACGGGGCTCTTGTGTTAATGTCCAATATATACGCTAGAGAACAGAGATGGGAGGACGTAAGGAACATAAGACGTGTAATGGAGGAAAAGAATGTGTTCAAGGAGAAAGGTCTTAGCCGGATTGACCAAAACGGGAAATCACACGAGTTTCTCATCGGTGACAAGAGACATAAGCAATCAAATGAGATTTATGCGAAGCTAGACGAGGTTGTAAGTAAACTGAAGCTAGCCGGTTACGTTCCAGACTGTGGTAGCGTTTTGGTGGATGTAGAGGAGGAAGAAAAGAAGGATTTGGTTCTATGGCATAGCGAAAAGCTCGCGCTCTGCTTCGGTCTGATGAATGAGGAAAAAGAAGAAGAGAAAGACTCGTGCGGTGTTATTAGAATAGTGAAGAATCTAAGGGTGTGTGAGGATTGTCACCTTTTCTTCAAGCTCGTCTCTAAAGTGTATGAACGAGAGATCATAGTGAGAGATCGAACTAGGTTTCACTGTTATAAAAACGGTCTGTGTTCTTGCAGAGATTACTGGTGAGTTTAGTAACAAATAAATATTAATTTTGCTCAAAGTATTAATTTTGTAACTTTTATTATACTTTACATTAGCCAAAACTTTAAGGCAAAAGTGAGAAAAAGATGACTACATGAATTATGTGGTGTTAGATCTTCCGAACTTCTTGGACATCTTCGGTGATAACTCACCGGACCTCCTTCGTAGCATCTGTCTCATGCCGTCGGCGACGAGTTCTGCGGGGTTAGCGTTAAACTTGCCACAAAACGACATGTGTGCATTAACAGCTTCCTCCACCGTCTTCGAACTACGGCTGAATTCGTCGCTTACCGCCTCGGAGCAAAGCCCACAAAGCCATTTCCCGGCGAAGTTAGCTTTGACTTTACTAATGTAGTGTTGTGTACAATCTTCCATTAAGCCGCAACACTCGCACGTCACCGATTCAATCTCCATTATTGACTAATCTAGAGCTCTGAACGAGAAAGAAAATGATTCAACGTTTTTGAAATTATGATTCTCTAATTTGGAATGGAATGCTTTCGTGAATATGAGAATGTTGAATACCAAAGCTAATTGTTAGTTATATACACGTAATAATACATCTGTTGCATGGTGGGGTTTATATGTTGGCTCTATAGAATTGGGACAATTAATATTTTATATTCTAGAGAAATTGAGAAGTGCTAGAGCAAATGCATTATTACACTTGGAACTACATTAACGTACAATCAAGAAAAGTAGTACATTATCTTATAATCAAAACAAAAAATAATCTCTAATGAAGACCCTATTGCAATTAACGCATGCACCACATAATTCATCGATTTCAAGCTATAAGGATAATCTCAAACCGAATTTTGAAAATAATATGAATTGAATCATATTATTCTTAGACCAAAATAAATAGTAGGGTTGTGACTTTTGATATGATATGTTTTTAGATGTGTTAAGTCCACGTTGATGAAAATATTTATTGCAGGATACCAATGATTTTTGTATATGAAAATAAAGATTTGACATATTTAAACAAAACTATGGGAGGGCAAGGAGTTGCAATAATTGGCTCCATGTTCTAAAGGGACATGAGGTTGTGATTTGTGGAAATGGAGACAAAGGTGGTCTTGTTCAAGGGTCCCCTTCTACCATTATTTGACCTTCATTTCATGCACATATCAATTAATATTTAGTATAACTTGCGAACAAAAACTACAAATTCATTATCACAAAACAATACTACATTCTATAAAAAAACTGATGACTTGTCTTCTAAACAAGTCTATAAGAATCACTAAATTTAATAAAGTTTGCAGAATTTTTCTGTCAATCTCACATTTAAATTAGTGAATCACTAGTTTGATTAAGAAAAGTAGGTGTTAGTTAATTTCCATTATCATTGTTGCTTTGACTTCTCTAGACATTTGTTTGACTCTTGCTAGAAACTGTCTTCCAGATTTCAGCCAGCATATAAATGTTTGTCTATAGCTTTCACAACATATGTTCTGGAATATTAAAAGAGAAATACCAAAACGATTTACAAGTATGCAACTTAAAAATAGAGAAATTTTTGAGAAAGGCGATAATTCCCTTCGTAAAATTACCGGCAAAAGAAAAAGTGGATAGAGACGCGACACTCTGCGCAAAAGTTTATGGTGAACATTGAGCAATAACATTTAGGGTAACAGACAAAGCTCATATTTAGAAACTGTGACTAAAATGGCAACAATACATGTGTTTGTGATAGCAATCGTACTCCTTCTACAATACATGTGTTAGTGATAACAATAGTACTCCCTCTAAATTTTAAGTGATGTTTAGACATATGTTAGTGATAACAATACATATATATATCATGTATTTCAAATATGTCCTAGCTAGAAAATAATGTTTATTGCATAAATCAAAGATATACAATCACACTCTTTGGACTACAAACCAATATCACCTAGAAAGTAGGGATTTAGAGCACAAAATACTTCAGCACAATACACCGCGATTTAATAGAGACTAAAAATGAATATGTTCTTCAAAGAGGCCAAAAGCTTTATTGGTAAAATAAGTCAGTATTTTGCGTAGATTAATGTAATGTAAGAAGCTGTGAATAGGATGGCGAGAAGAGGGAATGAGAACTTAATAGAACCATCAGATGATGACTTTTCTCTTGGGACTGTTTTTGATCCATTTCCATGTTCTGTTCATAGAGATAATGTCAAAAAAGGATAATGTCAAAATAGATATGATTAGATTAGGTTCTATTTATAAGTTAGTCCTTTACCTGAATGTGAATTAACCGAAGAACCACCTGAAAATAATAAAGTTCTGATGTGTGAGAGAAAAAAGATAGCAAAAATATGAATCTAATGCATGGAAAGTGAGTTTATTTTACTATGGCAGCGACTAGCAGGAGGAGTTTCAACATGACAAGCTTTAGGCAAAGCAAGAGCTTGTGTCTCATTAACATTGATCCCAAGCTGAGAACCTCCACCATCGAGAACCTGACACAAACACTCAGAAGAATACCGGACAACATGAGCCAACTGGTTACAACATTGTTGAGACGGGAGAGAAGTGTTTTGAGTGATGAAGCTGAGACACGGCGCCATGCTGATTAGAACATTTGTGCAACTCGACTGAGCAGAAACAATCGACATTACTCTCATTAAAGCAATAAACAAGATTAAACACATTCTAGGTTTCATGTTTTTCTTGTGTTCCAAGAATCTCTCAAGATTTTTTTTTAATTTAGTTGTTTGATCGCTTAATGGTTTGTGTTGGAGTCTTTTCTTTTGTGGTTACGTAAATAAATAAGAAGTTGAGGCCGCAGAAAAAGACGAAAATAAGGATGTGGCTCAATTTGCATGACCAACTTTTGCAACACCTTATGGTGAAGTTTGTGAAAGAATATGATTACGTTTGGTTTAAGGATATGTTTGTTGAATTATTTTTTGTGATTATATAAAGTTTTTGAGTTTCACCTGATTGAAATTTGATTGCTGACCTTTTCAATGAAAAAAACAAGAAAAAAAATAAGATACGTAGATAAATTTGTAGAAACCATTAAAATTATAAGCAACACCAAACACTTACTTGTGAATTGTTCATTTTAATATGGTTGTTTGAGTTTATTGGTTTAATTTGTGTTGGAGTCTTTTTGGGAGTTCGTAAATAAATAGAAACTGATATATGTCGCATAAAAAAAAAAAACAAAAAGAAGGATGTCAGGATGTGGCTTAATCTGCATGATCTAACTTCTCTATTTGATAAAGAGCATGACCAACTTTTGCAATATAAATATGGTAAAGTTTGCGTTCTTATTCAGAAACTGAGATTCCGATATGCTCCACCATACGTAAACCATTATTAGCCAACACTTCACGATCTTCACGACCACCGAAAAACAAAACCACGACAAGAAAAAACATCTTCTGACGAAACTTAACTCGAACCACCGAGTCCACGGTCAACGAATATTCAAACTAAGCAAAGAGCCTTCAAGAAAAATTCTTCAAGATATCAGATATTTCACGAAGATATCTGCATAACAGCTACGAGGAAATTGTGATTTTATCGTTTCACAAACATCAACAGCTCCATGGATCGTTATGGACGGATAAATCACAATCACTATCCTTTTTCTAGCAGCTGTTGAGCAGGTTTCTTCGTGAATATCTGGCATTTTGGTGGATTTTACAGTTTCACAAGCATCAACAGTTCCATGGATAATTATAACGGTTTCACAAGTCTATGTTTGTTCGTTTTTTCTTTTTTTTAATTGTCTATGTTTGTTATGTTCTCTAAATTTATATTGATTCTCTAAATTTATATTGAGTTCAGTATGTTTGGAAGCACATGAGAACGTTCTTTTGATGATATTATTACCAGTATTCTATATTGGGTCATTCATAGTATTACTATTCCATACATTTCCTATTTGTTGTGGGCTGGTTATTCGTCAGCACCGATTTAGCTTACGATGTGTTCGGGAGCCCTCGTCCAAACGAATATCAACTAAATAAGTAATTAACTTTCCCACTTAAACTTTGAATGGATGCGGCGGACAAAAAGGTCTAATTTTTCTGCAGTTTAATCCATTTTATTTTTGGGCGGACAATAAATCGGTGCGTACCAAATTTATTTGTATATAAAAACGGTTTGCTGCGGTTTTTCTTTTTTTTTGGTCCGAACTACTGCGGACTATAATTGATGAATGGTAAATAAAAAGCGGTATGATCTGTTGAAGGTTTTGTTCGCCTCAACCGCCGTAACCATTAGATTTTTATTTATCCTCTTTAAAAAACAGAAGTATAAAATTTCAAAGTCAACTAAACTATAAAATGTCAAAAACATAAACTGTGGGCTTTGATATTCAATCTAAAAGCCCAAACGAAACTAATCTTCACCCACGTGGACGGACCTTAGTGGCCAGTCACTACCAACTCAGCATCACCCGAAAATATCAATATAGGGGCAAATTAGTAACTTCGTTATCAAACCTCCACAACTGTTTATTTCCCGCCACCATCGTCATACAATCTCAGTTATCGCTACGAATCAGCCATAAGTGTGAAATCTCTGTAACTAACTCTAATCACGAAGACGAGAGATCTCTGAAGCAACAAAAATGGCGACCAAAATCACCGGCGTTTTCATCCTCATACTCACGATCACCTTCTCCTCCTCCTCCGCCGTAACCGCGACGCAGCAAGCACCTTCGTCTTCTCCACCGGTTCTGACTTGTACGGAGGAGCTCGTCATGTTCTCTCCTTGCCTTCCTTACGTCTCCTCTCCACCAAACAATATGTCAGAGACTCCGGATCCTATTTGCTGCTCGGTTTTTACCTCCTCCGTTCATTCTAGCACCGGAAACTGTCTCTGTTATCTTCTCCGGCAGCCGATGATCCTTGGATTCCCGTTGGATAGATCTAGATTGATTTCTCTTTCTCAGATCTGTACCGATCAGAATTCCGAAGAATCTTTCGAATCTCTCTGTTCGGTATCAGGTTAATTTCGAATCCTCCTATGTAATTGAATCGATTGAATTCGAATCTCAGATGTGTGATTTCTATGGTTTTGATCTGTGGTGCAGAGTCGCCGGAGCTTCCTCCGCTTCAGAGTATTCAGTTCACAAATCCGTTTGTTTCCGGTAAGAAACGGATTATTCCGGTGGATTCTGTTTTAAGTTTCGTTGACATGTAACTTGCTTCATTCATTCATATTCTGCAGGTAATAATGTTTCTGCCTCTCCTCAATCAGTCGACTTAGCACCGGAAGTTTCACCAAGCTCCGATCTATTCTCACCGGAAACAGCCACCCTAGCACCACCACCACCACCACCACCACTACCAGTTCTACAATACTTCTCAAGCGACTCTCTCAAGATCAGAAACTTCTGGTTTCCATCGACTATCATCATGACTTTTGCCACTTCTATTCTCGCTCGTATCTGAACTGTTTTAAGCTCTCTGTGCTTTTTACTGCTTATGTTTACTTCATTGATACTTAAGATTTTACCATTGGGCTTGTGTTAAAGTCTTCCCTATGTAGAAACGCAGAGAATAGAGATGATATAGTAGAAGAAGATGTTTAGGTTTACATTGCACTATCTTTTGCTTCATATACGCAATAAGGAAAGAAAAAGTTCAACACATGCATATCATCATCATTATCTAGGAACTTTAATATCCAGGGAGCTTGAAGTTCAACAGAGAATATAAATGTGAGCCGAGTAACATAAATGGACTAATAAACACAATGAAAACAACTTAGGCATCAGCAGTGCTGATACGCCATCCGTACTCACGGGCTCCGTCCTTGTCAACAATCTTGATAACAAAGTTTGGTGGTGCAATGACCAGCCTTGACCTGATCTCGAGTATGCATTTGTCCACCAATTCAATGGCTTCTTCAACAGACATGTCGCTGCGGTAGTGTCTGTCCATTGTAGAGAGAGAGAAGTATGAGCCGTATCCAAATGCTCCCTTATCAACCTTGTGGAGGGTTGCAATGTAGTCAATGTAGTATAGAGATGCGCCGGCTTCTTTGTCATAGCCAGCCATCAGGATGTTCACCGAATATGGATTCTGGAATCAAATAGAACAGACAACAATGGGAAATCTCAAAATGTCAAGTGCGAATATGCAGACCAGTCCTAAACAACCCAAAAAAATCCAGGGAATCAATCAGATCATTTAACAATCTATAGCTAAGGCTACATGGGTATAAACCCCACTCAACACTGTCCAAAGTTGGAAGATCTACCCTAAACCGGTAAAAATGATCACACATCAGTTAGCCTTGAGTATCAGATTTTCACCATCAAGACACAGAAGTCAGAGTAACCTTGGAAGGTAGCACAAAATTCCTAGTCTTGTAAATTCTTAGTTAATGAAATAATATTACTTATCAAGCTTGGCATAAGAAAACTATTAAGCTGTAATCCGAGTTTCATCTTTTCTGCATCATAATTCTAAATTTCATAACTTCGTCCAACTCAAAGATAATCTTCTGTAACATCCAAGGACATAAAACTGCAACAATGTGTAGAATAGTCTGAAATACCTTGAATATTTCTAAAGGCCACACTATGTCTACATAATGAACACATTAGGTAAAGTTTCTAATGGCATTTAGCTACTCTGAGGTAATGAATATTAACAAGTATTAGAACTACCTGTATCAACAATGGTTTTACACCACCATACAAGAGGAAGTGAAACACAAAGGCTTATATAAACTTATCAACAAGTATTAAGCATCAAACATCTTAACACAATCAAAACCATAGTATGACAGAGGAAAGCTTCAAAAAAATTGACATGTTTAACTAAAGAAGAAAGACAAGTTCAACTACATTGCATCAAAAGAGGAAACTAAAAAACCAAGAATAAGCACTAAGCACCAATCGCTGATCTGATGATACCCCACAATCTCACTATTTCATAAAAGTATATGTACCTCAAAGAGATTAAAACCCTAATTCCCCAAATCTAAAATAAGGCAGAGAAACTTCTGAAATAAAAAAATAAAAAACCGTAGAAGAAAAGTTAGAACCTTTCTCAAAGCAGTGGCAAGTTCTCCACGAGTGAAGTTAGCAGCAGCAGCAGTACTCAAAGGAATCCCATTACGAAACTGATACAGTGACACATTCTTCTGAACATACTCCGTAAACTGAACCCTAAAGTAAATCCAAAAAAAAACAGAAATCAAATTCATGTACTACTACTACTGAATCACAGACAGAGAGAGAGACGGAGAAGTTTTTTTACCGGTCACCAGGCTCACCACTAGCGGCGACGAGCTTGTGAGAGTCAAGAGTCATGATCTTGTCCTCTTTGTTCTTGTGAAGAAGAATACTGTGAACTGCTGATGTATCCGCCGCCACGATAGCGAATCCATTCCCAACTAGACCAAATACACACTCCATCTTCAGATCTGTTTCTTCTCAGTTCCTTTTTCGAATTTTTCGATTCCGATTATTCGTTTCTTCCGGTCGCTGGAAGAATAGTTTAAGAGCTTTTTAGATCAAAGCGACTTGGCGAACAAGACGGGTTGATTTGGTAGTTCTAGAATATAGTCAGGGGTATTTTAGACATATTAACGTTATGGGGACATTTCTATTTTTTAAAGTAGGAGGGTGTAAGAGAGAGTAATAGGAAAAGCTTAGGGGTTAATTTGTAAATTAAAAAGGAACCTCTCGTTTTCTTCTCTCTCCCGCTTCTTGCTGAGTCGCCGACCCTCTGAGAAGAATAAGGTCTAACAATGGAAGTCTGAGATGGTTTCTTCAGTTTCTAATTATAAAAGAGAATTTGGTTTTAATTTCTCTTTATTGTTTATCTCGTCCTCGATTTCAAGAGTTTGATTTCTGTAACTTTGAGCTTCCTTCAAAGCAAATGAAAGGTGTCGTCGTGAGTATACTCGAATTGTATTTCCCATGGTGAATAAAGGATAAGAAAGTGTTGTGTCTTCATTTCAATAGATAAAACAATCTAAACATGGCGTATTCTGTTGTTCGGCTTCGAAAGGTTTCAGCTTTGGGGATTTCTCGTGTTCTTCAAGGTTGGAGCTTTTAAACCCTTTTTTTCTCTGTTTTCTGGTTCTCTTTTGGTTAGAAATTGCGGATTGTAGTTTGTAAGTGATCTTAGAAAGGAACTATCAGAAATTTTGATCATCTGGATACAGAAAGTTTGAACCTTTATGAGCTTTGCAGCTTCTACATCTGTTTCTGTGTAGTGTCTAGAAGAAGATTGGATTGGTTTAACGTTGTATCTTATGATGGCTTCGTGTTGCCTAATGTTTCAGCTGATAAAGGAAGTTTGTGGCGGTTTCACTTTGAACCTGAGTTTGGTGACCTTTTGAGATTAGGTGTCTTGACTAGGAATTATAGAAAGAACTCTGGATCTCCAAAGTTTGATTTCACTGGCACTGGAACCACCTCAAAGTTCGATTTCACTGATCTCACGTAAGAGTAAAACTTCTTGTAGAATTTTTTTGTTAGCTCCCCAGTAGCAACTAATTGCGATTCTCTTTGCAGTTCCATTGTTGTTGTGGAGAGATTAGTAAAGAGGAACTGATTTATATTTCTGTCATTACTTTGAATTCTAGCTGTCCTCATACATGGTATCCTATAGCTCGGAAGAAGAAGCGTAAGGTCATTCTACATGTTGGCCCGACAAACAGCGGGAAGACATATAGTGCCCTTAAGCACCTTGAACAGAGTTCTTCAGGTATGCCTTGAAGGTGACTAATAAACCTTTTGGAAGCCAGTTCTTGAACTGTTTAAAATTTGCTTCTTTCACTTGAAGGTGTATATTGTGGTCCGTTAAGATTGTTGGCATGGGAGGTAGCTAAACGGTTAAACAAAGCAAATGTTCCATGTGATTTGATCACGGGACAAGAGAAAGACTTAGTGGAAGGGGCAACACACAAAGCTGTGACAGTTGAAATGGCTGATGTTACATCTGTCTACGATTGTGCCATCATTGACGAAATTCAGGCTAGTCTTGCTCGACTTTGGCTTAAGAAATCGACAAGAACTTTTTGTTTGTTATTCTCATCCTTTCTTTCCCTAATTTCAGATGGTGGGATGTAAACAAAGGGGATTTGCATTTACTCGTGCTTTACTTGGAATCGCGGCTGATGAGCTACATTTATGTGGCGATCCAGCTGTCGTACCTCTTGTTGAAGATATACTGAAAGTAACTGGAGATGATGTCGAGGTATCATGTTTATTCGAGCTAGAGTCCCTTTTTCTTCTCTAATTATTTCTTGTTTATAATTAAATACCAATACTCTTGATGTAATCACGACCTCTTGATCCCTTTTATTTTGAATTCAGGTTCATACCTATGAGAGGCTTTCACCATTAGTCCCTTTGAAGGTTCCTGTTTCATCAGTTTCCAGTATTAAAACTGGGGATTGTCTTGTCACTTTTTCCCGAAAAGATATATATGCGTATAAGGTTAGCAGTTACTTATCTTGTTCTCTCTTCCTGTATTTTGCTTTTTTCTGCTTGAGTTTGCTGCGAAAGAAATAGAACATTTTGGCATCATATTATATGCATACATAGCTCTATTCTCTACGCGTCATGAGTATTGAATGCTTCCATACATATTCTTTACTCTTTTTTTTGGTACCTTTTCGTAGAAAACAATTGAACGTGCGGGGAAGCATCTTTGCTCTGTGGTTTATGGTTCGTTGCCTCCAGAGACTCGCACGGCACAGGTTTGAGTTCCTTACTGTCTTGGCTATAGGCTTAACTGGATGCTCTAAGAATTATCTTTTTTTGTTTCCAAATGCTTTAAAATCTGCAGGCAACAAGGTTTAACGATGAGACCAATGACTTTGATGTGCTTGTTGCCAGCGATGCGATTGGCATGGGTCTTAATTTGAATATTTCAAGGATTATCTTCTCGACCCTTCAAAAATATGATGGTTCCGAGACCAGAGACCTAACAGTATCTGAGATTAAACAAATTGCAGGTAAATTTTCAACAAAAAGCACCAAATAATACATCAAGAGTATTGGTATGTCCTCTCTAATGTTCTGATGATCCTGTTGTAGGGAGAGCTGGCAGGTTTCAATCAAAGTTCCCTATTGGCGAAGTAACTTGTTTGCACAAAGAGGATCTTCCGTTGCTTCACTCTTCTCTCAAGTCTCCATCACCTATTCTTGAGGCAAATTTATGGCATTAAGATTAGTTCTCTACATCTGTTCCTTCTTAAGCTTGTCTAAGTTTACACAAAACTCCTATCATGCAGCGTGCTGGACTATTTCCAACATTTGACCTCCTATCTGGGTATTCCCAAGCACACCCTACACACGGGTTGTACCAGATATTGGTAAGATATATTTTCTTCCTTCGTTATTCTCGCCTTCGGTCCTTATGAATGGATCTGAAATCATGGCTCATTAACTTTGGCAGGAACATTTTGTTGAAAATGCTAAGCTGTCTTCAAACTACTTCATCTCTAATGTTGAAGACATGATGGTAAAGCTCAGCTATGATGTAGTTTTGTTCAGATATCAGAAAGAGAATGTTTTCTTAACACATATGTTGGTCTTGATTTTCAGAAAGTTGCTGCCATTGTTGATGAATTACCCCTCGGATTGCAAGAGAAGTATCTTTTCGTGGTCAGGTAATAGCAAAAATAACATATTTTCGTCTTTTCTTGTTTTCTGCATCCAATAAGATTTAAATATATACCAGCTTAGACTGATCTAATGTTACTTATGTGCAGTCCAGTTGATGTAAATGACGAAATTTCAGGTCAGGGACTTGCACAGGTGAAAAACTTGAATCTCTTATCTTTTTTATTTTGAGATATCAATAAAGGTATCTATGTCTGCAAAAAAATTGTTCACTTTTACTTTTTTTTCTTTGTACATTAGTTTGCTCAAAACTTCTCGAAGGCAGGCATTGTGAGGCTCCGGGAGATACTTGCACCTGACAGAGTGAAGGTTCCCAAAACACCTACAGAACTCAAGGAACTTGAATCCATTCACAAGGTAACATCTTTCTTTTCCTCTATGAGTAGTGATCAAAGGAAGTGTATGTATTTTATTCAAAAACTCGTGATAAAACAGAATCTTCGAAGCTCATATTGCAATAGATGGGTTTAATCTCATTATGATCTTAATTGTTCATTAACCAAAATCAAGAGAGAAAATGTGGATTTTGTTAGTTTAACTAGATGACGATTGAGCAGGTTTTGGATCTGTACGTATGGTTAAGCTTAAGGCTAGAGGATTCTTTTCCTGACCGCGAAGTAGCAGCTTCGCAAAAGTCAATCTGCAATTTGTAAGTAGCTAGAATTAGAAAACGGCATTATCTTTTCCTCTGCTTTGCTTGACGTTTTGATTCAAAGAAACATTGAATTTTACAGATTGATTGAGCAATTCTTAGAGGGAAATAGACTAAACTCTCCTGCCCGCTTCTCACGATATCTAAGGCGGCAAAAACTCTCAGAATAAACTTCAAGTTTGGTTGGACAATTGTCTTGTTCTTCTCGTTGGTTTGTTCACCAAGGAAAAAAGTAAAGACAAGATCTTAACAGTATTTGATAATGGTGCACTCAAAAATTGTCATTAACAGTAGATAAACCATTTGATTTATTTGTTCATTTTATCATTTCGTTAAACATGACATGCTTTAAGATGTAAGAAATGCATTAATAATATTTGTCACATGCATTCCATAATATTGTTTTTACTTCAGATATGAAGTCACTTTGTAGCAATAGCGTGAATCAGTTTATTTTGTTGAATTTGATGATGAAATAAGTTTTGTCTCGACTTCTTTATATCTTTCTTTTTTGAATTTTGACCTTTAATTTTGTAATGTAGATCACAAAATGCATAAAGAAGAAACGTACTCTTATAGCGATCTCTCTCACTTCATCATGGAGGCATGGAGCACATTCTAGTCCTCCACGGTGGAAGGCTATTTGGACAAAAGCTCTCTTTATATTAGATTTAAACAGTTTTAAGACAACAAAGCGACAAATGATATAGATTCTTACATGACTGAAATTAGTTATACAAATGAAGTTCTATGACAACTACTTATTATTCAGAAGAAGAAAAAAACATTAGCTTACCATACTGTCGTCTACACCAAAAACTCGTGTACGTAGTTTTTATTTTGTTATTTCTTAATTAGTAAACAAATTTTCGTATTGATAGCTGAAATTTTTAAAAGATTTTAGTTACACTCATAGGGATTTTCTCTTTGACATCCGCAGTAATGTTCGTCCTTAGATGTATTGGAATCTTTTTTAACATCCTCACATCTACATTTAAGAACACGTTGTTTTAGCTTAGATTCCATTTCTTTGTAGCATTTCTTCTTTCCATGAAACCCGCATTTTCCAGAAAATAGGATCTCACTCCAACACTCTACGGGAGGTGCTCCAGCTTCCGATTCTAATTTTTTATCAATCAAAATATATATTTAGGTTATAAAGATATAAGCAATTAGTAATACCATAGTTTTAAGTTACGTCATATTCTTGAGCTGCTTTCTCGTTTTGCAACACTACTTTTTGTTATTTGAAACAACCAATAAAAGAAATTAATATACTACCTTCAACAAGGCTTAGAAGCAAACAGCTGACAACAAAAGAAACCATAATCAAAGTAGTACACCTCATGCTTCAATATTGATAAATATTCTCTCTATTATTTGGCCAAATTTTTTTTTTTGTCAACTTCTCGTAACAAATATATTTTATTGTTGTTACTTGTAAACACCGGTAGTATATATACAATAACCACAACAACATAACTTTTCCGATAAGTTTGAGAAAATAAGGATGAGCCAAGTCAAAATGATCGGTAGAATCGGCTTCCATTTTTAGAAGCACAATTTTTACTATAATTAAAGCAATATTTTTTTTAAAGAACTTGAGAAACCAATGATGAGTTGCTCTAGTATTTCTGGTTGAGGGTGAACTTTGAAGTCAAAATTTTACAAGTGTTTTTAACCGTTTCTTACAAACCCACACGACTTTAGATTTACGATACAGTATTTAGTTTGTGAACAACGTAGAGACCTTGAATCTCACATGTTCGATTCGTGTCGGTAAAAGTTTGCTCTCTAAAAGAAAAAAAAAAAATACATGATTTGTCTACCGTCGTGCGGATTAATGTTCAGATCCACGGGTCAAGAACCTCCTAATCATTATAAAACAAAAAAACACAATGACTAGATTCACAATGATCAAAATAATTTATTTAACAAATCTTGTTAAAAGAAGTTTCTTGGAGAAGAAGCAAAAGGGGCATTCAGTTAAATGTCGACAAAAACAAGACAATAAAACCAAACAGAGGTAGAAAGGGAAATTTAAGGTCCACGAGCAGGAGCAAAGCAGAAACAGCCCCGACTTTGATCTTCCGGTATCATTCCGCCACCTTTACTGGTATCAACACCTTCAAGCATTTTCACCACCTCCTTCATCTCCGGCCGTTTCTGCGGATTCCCATCCCAACATGTCTTCATTATGCCCGCCAATGCAGTCGGACAGCATCTCGGTATCTCCGGTCTCAGATTCTTTTTTAAAACCATAGAAAAAAAGTTTCAGAATTCGACATTACGTAAGTATCAAGGAAAACTAGCTAGGGTTTTCTTAGGTCAAAAACTTACATGTAAGACAACCGCGGAAGAAACATCGACAAAGCTAAGATCAGGATAAGGCATATCGCAGCAGTAGATTTCCCATAAACATATCCCAAAGCTGTAAACATCGCACCTTCTGTTGTATGGCTTACCATCAATGACCTAAACACAACACTAAGTTAAATTCGATTCAGTTTTGAAAACAGAGAGAACAAAAAAAAAGGTTATAGTTTTACCTCAGGAGCCATGTATCCAAGAGTACCGGTTTCTCCTGTCATGTCTTTTGGATTAAGAGCTTCCACTCGTGCTACTCCAAAATCCGCTATTTTCAAATTCTTCTGAGCATCCAAAAGCATGTTCTCTGTTTTCACATCGCGGTGGACAATCTTCTCTGAGTGCAAATAGCTTAGCCTGCAGTAAGAACAACAATAAGATGTTTGTTTGCACAAATCTGAAAAAGATTAGCAGTGTCAAAAGACTAATTAATTACCCTCTGGCGAGATCAAGAGCGAGTTTGATAACGGCTTTAAAAGCGAGTTTCTTGCTCTTATGACGAATCAAGTGTTGTTTCAATGTTCCACCAGGAAGATATTCCACAACCACACAACATGCTTGTTGAGGCAACGAGCCTTTCGAATCAGCTGATCGTATATTAAGATTCGTTGTTCCCATCGACGCTCCAACAAACTGTTTCATTTCAATATTTCAATACTCAATTCAGTGAATTAACTAACTAACTTATTAACCAACTAACCTTTGTGACATTTGGATGGTTGAGTTTGTGCCAAACAGTGACCTCTTGACGGAACAAAGCTCGATTTGTAGCGGTCTTGGCCGTTGTTTCATTCCCATCATCTTCCCAATCAAGCACCTTCACTGCAAATTACTCAAACACAGTCACAATCTCTAACAAAAACATAAGTCAAGATCAAGATTTTGGATTTAGTTTATTATTATTACCTGCAACATCTTGTCCATCATAAATGCCTTTGTAGACAGTACCATAAGTACCACGAGCAATAACATTACTTGTTTCAAGCTTAGCCAAATCAATCTCCCATTCTTCCTTAGCTTTAGGATTCACCTCAAGGTTCCTCGACCAAACCCTACTCAGATGTTTCTCAAGCTGTCTATCTAAACTCTTCAAATCAATCTTATCCGCTCTAAAGATCTTTTCTTTCGTCGTGTTGTTCCCATCTTCTTCTGATTTCTTCTCCATTACTTAAAATCTTTTCAAATCAAAACTAATTCACTATGCAAACAAGAAGATCACACAACTTTCAAAAAACAAGATTTTGTGACTCAAATCATCAATCTTTTCATCATCATCATGAAATCTAGTACTAATTTTTTCAGATTATTACTAGTGAATAGTTAAATCACACAAAAGTTATCAAAAACAATCTTATGATTGCTAAGTTAAACAAAGGCAGCTTTAATAATGAAGAAACTATTAATCACCAAACTTTCTCAAAGATCATGCACATGGTTTGACATTCAGATAATGAATTTCTCTACAATTGTAGCCTAAAAAATCTAACGTGACAATACGAAAAAGTAAACCTTAAGAAAACGACTCGTTAACCACTAATATAGCACAACGATGATCAAATATTAAAATTCAATTAACATAAACGACAAAACCAAAAGTCAGCTGTATCAACCACAAGGACATGCAGAGAACAGAGACGTAATAAGCAAACTGAAATTGATGGGTTCAAAGGGAACGAAAGAGAGGATTTTTAATGGTGGGTTTTGGATTATGAGGCTAAAAGAGCGAGATTTATCTCCAGAAGCAGAGGATTGTTTCTGAAATATCTCTCCTTTTTTTTGGATGAAAAGAGAGAATCTCTAAATAAGAGAAAAGGACTTAGGAAACGACGGAAGAGAGATGGAGAGTGAAAGACGGAACAGAAGCTGTTTCTTTCAGGCTTCTTTTAAGGATACGTATTTATTTGTTTTTTTCTCTCAAATATTTCTTAAAGAAATATCATCAAAACATATCTTTGGTTTTTGGATTTTTTAAAATAGGAAGTAAATATCATAAAAACATTTATTTTTTTAATCTATCTGATAAATTGAATCGTTCCCATCTAAATCATATCCAAAAAACTGAATTAAAAACAAAAATTGGATTATGTGTTTTGCTATTGGTAGACCTGTTCTTAGAGATATTGAAAATATTAAATTCAATACCTTCTAATTGTTTGAATTTTCAATTAGGTTTTAATCTCTAAAGATCTAAGAGATTAAATCTATGGTAATCTTTATCTTCTTGTTTTCTATATTTTTTCCAACTATATCGCGTAGGATATTAAAGTGTATATCCACTATTTGATAATGTATATATCTATTGTGTTTGAAATATATATCTAAACAGAATTAAACATTTATATCTTCAGTTTTGTAATATTTTAACATTTTAAAAAAGAAAAATATGTCTATATAATATAGAAATATTAAATGCATATATAATGTATGATAATGCATACATATAAAATTATAATTTGGCAGGAAATACATATTATTAGCCATTGAACAAAAACAAAATAGTTTTCTTTTAAATTGAGTACATATGTTATCAAATGTTAAGGCTTGTCATATACTACAAACTGAGATCTTGAGGCCCAATTTACATGGATGGCCCAAACTAAGACCCATAAAAACTTAAGGCAGAAGATTTAGTCGCCTGCTTGATCGGTTCAAACGGTACTTAAGACTTTGACAAACCAGTAAGTCTACGAAATAAATATCTTTATACTAAAGATTTTAGTACGTAGAGAAATCCAACGTACACACTGAAGTGTCTACATAATGTATCCCAACTTACCATTGCGCCTTATCACTTGGGTTCATACTGAAATACATTTAACATATAGAAACCATTCAAACTATTATGTTTAGGTAATTTCTAAAAAATCTTACCACGAACCCGTGTGTACATGTTTTCCCGGGGTTCCCAAGTTTTTTTGAACTATTTTTTTTTTAAAAAGTTGAAAATACAATACAAACAAACATAAATTGTTTTGAAGGAGCCCGGTCCAAGATGTGATCAAACCCAATCTTAAATATATTGTTTTGTGTCGCAATACACATCTATACGTAAGATTGACATGTACATGTATATCTTACTGAAAAGTCAAAAACATTTGACTTCATAAACCTATAAGTAGTATAGTTGGTCTAAACACCTTAATATAATAGCCAATATCAAATTATTAGTTGCAGTTCTTTCTTTGACCAAAGCATGTCAAGCTTCCATTCATCAATCTACATATGTACGCGCTCTCAAAACCATTAACATTTAGAAAACCATGTCAAGCTTTTATTATCTAGCATTGTATCTGGTATGACCAAAATTTATTGCAGTTAAATCTCCACTTGACTTCAAAAGGTTAATAGTAATACCAATATACCATATCTAGTGAATAACAGCTTCCACTTATCCGGTTATGAGTGAACGGTATTATTTCTTTAAGATCCAAAGTAGAAATCGGGGATGATGTGATATATATAAACATAACATTCTCACCTTCGAACACTAGCTATTAGAAAACATATATTATCATCTAAAAAGCTCAAATAGACATCCTCTTTTTATAACATGGTTTGTTTATCTCTTCAAGGAGCCGGACATTGGTGATAAAGAAAAACAAGTCTTAATATTATATATATCGGCGTGGCTCCACTTTGTTATATTGAAATCAATATATTGATATGAAAAAATGAAAAAGTTGAAATTCACCTTGATTCGTGAGTACATAAGTCAAAAGAATTGCATACCAACTTTTTTGTACTTAAAGAGAAAAGACGAGAGACTTGCAAAGTCCAAGGTCAGCCCAAAAATATATATTACAATTATTCACATCAATCTAAGAGGAATGGACAAAAAAATTATTACGAGAAAATACCGTTTTTCAAAAAATAATTGTCAACTACAAACTTATCTAATTCATACATGCGTAAAAAATCGACACAGAAATCTTGATTGAGTTAGGATTGTGAATCACAAAACGATACGTAGACATCTCGCAATCAAAAGACACTTAGAAAAAATCATAATATGCAATATAATTCATATAAACTTGTTATTAATTATTTTTTTAAAAAAATCCAAGATCGGCTAGTCCCGCACTTAGGCCGAACGAGTCTAGCTTTCATGCATTCAAACGCTCAAGCATGAAGCATGAAGTACCCGATATATGTTTCATCAAAACATCTAATTTTAGCTTAACATATGGGTTCGGTCTTCAAGCAATCAACTTAAAGTTCTCCCGTAAGCATCTCATCTCTTTTTTTTAAATGGCTATATATAATATCTTTCATTTTTTTTTACTAAGCTAACTCAAATATACGGCCGAGTCGTCACATATTAATTTTTCTATGACTTTAAACAAACTATGTTTATTTATCTTTATTCCAAAGCTTTCAGCAAGTTTTGTAATTTTGTAGCGTCAGTAAATATTTAGAAAGACACTCCTCCATTTATTCTTATGGAGAATCATCTGTTCACGTACCATGTTAATATGTTATTGTTTGATGATATCATTTGTTTGTTGCAACGGACTCATGTCCTCAACTATAAAAGTCCTCGACCAGCGATAGTTTTTTAAAATTCTCCTTATAGGATAGCTCGACTCGGAGCTATACTCCAGACCACCGAACTGGTTCAATTGTCGACTTTCCAAAGGCTAAACCATTCATCCCTAAGTTCTTCTAAAACTAACAAATCCTTAATTCTCCAAAAAATATCCCATTATAATTCAACAATTCAAGAAACTAGACATTTTGTTCCGAGCAATATTTTTTTTAATAGCTTTAGTTCGATTCATAAGTCATAACCTTATTATACAAAAAAAAAATAAAGATTCACCTTACAAACATATGAGACTAAATAATGACTTTGGTACCTTTGGCTTTTTCTTATAGTCATTTTGTGAGAAGCATTGAGAGGGATCTTGACTTACGTACTAATCAAAATGTAAATAATTATTTGTTTTATAGTCTTTAATTCTTTATTAATCTTTGACTAATGATCTGCCACTAAGTATCAAGCTACCTGACATTCGCTAAAAGTTCAACTAACAACTTTATATATAATAGTTTATAAATACTAACAATTATATGTAAAGACTCAATGTATTGCGTTTAATTTAATATGTTTTCTTACATACGAAGGATATCTTTCTTATGTGTTTTAGGTCACGTGATGTGGCATGTAGGCACGTGATCTTGCAGGCAGCATGTTTGGTCGACATTATGATTTTAGCATGGAGCTTCTTTATGCCAGAAGAATTTGCTTTTCCTTCTCTCCATATGTATTACTTTGGAGACTACAATTTATTCAATAATCTAGTCCATATTTTCTATTTTTGTTATAATTCTTTCAATTTTCCATATCATTTTTGCTATTTTTACGAATTGTTTTCCTTTTGTTTTCGGTGTATTTACGACATTTTTTCGCGTTATGCATTTCCTGGATTTGCAGCATCTATATTAATATGTATTACTTTCTTGGTAAATCTGCATCATTGCATGTGTACCAACGATATTTACTTATAGTGTTGAATAATTAGGGAATTCACTATCATTTTACTAAAAGCAATTCGTCATTCAGCTGCATTTTCTGTTTACGTACGGGATTAAAGATTACTCACCGATATTGATATATAACATTTACAAAAAGAAAAAATCAACCCAGTGGTTGGCCACAAAGTCACTAATAGTTCTATATGTAGCTAGCACTCATTTTTAAGTTGTTTGACATCTATAAAGATTGGGTTCAATCTAGCTACCTACCTTATCAATGGGTGTTAGTAAATATCACTTATGTGAGATCCAACGAACAAAGATAAATCAGTATATGACTCTAGCTAGAATGATTGCAATTATTGTAAATTATAAGTGATCTTAGCCATATATAAATGTCGACATTTCACCACATTATTTTTAATAATTATATATAGTTACGGATTATTGTTTAGACTTTAGACTAACTCAATCCGTTTCGTTCAAGCCCATCTTATATCAACATAAAACGTAAAGTTAATTTGAATTTTTTGATCGTGAGTTAGGCCTCAAGACTACAAAGGAAGCATATATATATGCTTAGAAAAAAATGTCCCTCTCACATTACACCAATATAACCACCACCTAACCGTACAACATTCCTACTTTAAAACCAACAAACACATATGTCAAAAGACACATTTTTCAACATTCCTACTTAAAACCAACAAACACGAAAACACCCCATTTTTCATAATTGTGAATACAACTTTATGACCTTACCAATGCCCAAATACCAAATACTGTTAGAGTGTTTCAATTTTTGGAGGAAATATTAAGAAATTCTTAGTATTAATAAAATACATGGTTAATTAGATAGATAGCCTAATTTTACAAAACAAAAACTGTATGATGACAAAATCATAACTAAATTAATAATTATCAATTTGAAGAGAGATTTTACTAGTTTTGTAATTCTAAAAAAAATATCTATATGAAGAACAGTTTTTTTTCACTGTAATCAATATTTTTCTAAAACCAATTACAAGTAGAAAAGTAATTCTTTAGTTTAGAAAACAACACGAACTTTTTTGATGTAATAAAAGTATTAAAAAATAATTTTACCAAGAATTAATACAAATTTAGGAAAAACAAACAATATTAGAGTGATATTTCACAAAATATTTACATGTATTAATTACTATGATATATATATATATATAACAATATTAATTTGTACATATATGTACACTGATGAATTTATACAGATTATTTTATGATATTTGTAATATATAAGATGTCTACATATATAAGATTTTTTTTTTAAACCGTTTTTTTAAATTATCGATTTATAATATTTTTTTACACTTGTCCCAACTCAGATCGAAATAATTTTTTAATTTATAGAGATCGTTAATTTATCGAGTATTGATTTATAAAAGTTTTACTCTATTTAAAATAATGTATTATCAAATAAAATAACATACTAAAATCAACTTCTAATTGTTTGTATTTATGTTTTACATATGTCATTGTTTTATTTTTCATTTTTTGTATGAATGTATGTTTTCTTAATTTAGTTATCCTTATATTTCCTTTTCTTTTCCATCCTTCTTTAATTTTAAAAAGATTACAAGTAGAATATGTAAAAAGCATAAAAATTACAAGGATAGCAGACAAGATGATACAAACTACAAAGGACTGAAGAATAAGTAATGACACTTAATTATCGATTTGGTTTGGTTTTGTTCAGTTCTCTATTTATCTTCCTCCTAATCGATATTTATTTCTATTTTTTTTCTATTTTTTTAATTTATTTATAAATTTGTTACGACATCACTTTTACATAATAATAAAGTGACAATTTTTTATTTTTTTTTAAATTAGACTATTTACAACAATATATATTCGATAATGATGTAATTCGAACAGAATTCATACAATTATCGTTTTAAAGTAAATCTTATATCACGAAAAAAAACATTCGAACAGAAATTATTATGCCATTTTCGTCGTGTGGTCTCTCTTTGACCAATGCAAAGAGAATGGATGGTAGACACAAGATCTGGGTTACATGTCCACGTAGTTCGACGTTCGGACACCGTAACTTGCGAAGCCAATTTAAGTCAACGACTCAACGTCCATCCACGTGTCTGTCTACCATCCATTAGATCCCACCATCTCAATAGCGCACCATAACAAAGTAAACCACAGCGTACATGAACTACTCTTTCGTTATAAATCCATTTTCCCGCCCATTGTCACATAACGCCTAGCTGTCACTTTGTTAATTCCGAAAATACCCATGGGGGAACATGATGGCTCCTAGATAAGGACATGGATATAAATGTAAATTCGGTAAAAAATCACGTAGTAACAAAAACGTAACCCCACCGGCGATTTTATATTAAATTCTTAGGTCTTTTAAACTTTAAAGGCGTTCACGGGGAAGGCATGTTTTTGGCTATTTTTATTAATATCTTGTTTTAGTGGAAACATTTAAAATATAATACGTGAAAAGATGAAATTATTTTTATTACCATAGCCCGGCACTTTGTATTTTAATTACCACATTTTAGATCACAGTAATCATGTTACTCCTATTTTTGTTATGATCGTGAATGATAAAACATAAAATGTGTATATACAACCGACTTTCATGATCTAATGATCACATGGAGACAGTTTTAGTGTACAAAAATAATAGACACATGCAATCATTTCTTTTAGGTAGATCTTAATTATTTGTTAGAAGCGTGTACAAATAATTACAAAGTATTTGTAAGAGAGAAACTATTTGAGTCAAACAGATTGGTACAAGAATGTCTATGACAAGAAAAGGCAATTTTATGCAATAATGTACATGATTTATCGAGCGTTATTTAGTCATTAGTGTAAATCATAATTTATTATTCTGAATAATTGACCATAAACGCTTTCTCGTGATTAGCAAATCTAGTGACTACTGATATATAATTCTCCCAGTTTTAGCCTTATAATGTGCTACTGACCATAAACAATCCTCTCTGTCAGTCGTCAGTCTTTTAATTCTCTCTTCTTTTTTTTCCTCTTATGCACTAAAAAGCGTGCATTACTGTTTCGGGTAATTTTATTTTTTTGTTTGCTAACAAATCCATAAAATTATGATATAGCGTATAGAGAGACATATTAAGCGTGCATGAACTAAGACTTGGTTTTTTCAACGTTATTAAACAAAAAAAAAGACTTTCAACGTTATAAAAACAAAGACGTATTCATTGTTAGTACTTAGTGGCAAATTGCATTGTAAATAAACCACCTAACAAAAGAGAGAAAACAAATTTTTTTTTTATTGCATAGAAACAAAAGAGAAGCAGCAGCAGTGAATAATAGAACTGTAAAATTCTCAAATTCCTTATTCTATTATTTTCTGTCCACTAATAATAACTAAAACAAAAAAGAGAAAAAAGGGAAAAGAAAAAAAAAACTGATGTCCGTTACTTTATTAAAAGGTTTAGGAATCGAGAGAGAGTATATTACTTATACTTGGACTTAGATTGCAGACAAAGCAAAGCATCAAAGATTCATTATTCACTGCTTATACATACACAGATACATAGAGACACTTGTTGTATATAATACAGAGAAAGAGAGACAGGTGTTAGGGCAAAGTTGATAGTAGTGGTGGGTCTGATTTCTGACATAGTCCCCATTTCCCGCCTTTGCTATTGTTTGAATATCTCTCCTCCTCCTCCTTCTTCTTCCACTAAAGACATATATAGAGAGAGAGAGAGAGAAACTTAATAAAAGACTGAGACTTTCCTCAGAGATAAGAAAGAGAGAGAGAGTGACACTGTGTTTGTGGATGTGATTTTTTTTGTTTGTGTGTTGGAAAATGGATACCCCTCAGAAGAGTATTACTCAGATCGGAACTCCAATTTCCAAATCCAGATTCGAGGTTTTTCTTCTTCTGTATAACTCTAATAATTGGTTTGGTCAAAGTTCTGTGTTTTTGTATTTTAATGAAATGTTTTGCTGTTTTTTTGTGCCAATTATCAGATTTCTCTGAATTCTTTTCTAATTTATTGTCATAGAAATTCAGATTTCATAGGTTTAATGGACCAATTATTCAATTCATTTT